>Ga0209562_1000857_pt1 | contig 11017 bp, 7 predicted proteins | sample WorMetvacBELIZE2_FD_187399 | JGI IMG/M metagenome (GOLD analysis project Ga0209562, IMG submission 187399) | Marine gutless worms symbiont microbial communities from Max Planck institute for Marine Microbiology, Germany - Olavius vacuus BELIZE.2... | ecosystem: Host-associated > Annelida >...
GCCTGATGGGTTGCCGGGCGATTTTGTTCGTTTTTATACCAGCATGCTGGTATAAAAACGAACAAAATCGCCCGGCAACCCATCAGGCTTTACCATCGTGCCGGTTGTACCATGGGAGGGCCCCCCGCCGCCGCCAGGGGGCCCTCGATAAACTACCAAATTTTTACCACGCTGTTTTGATGTAGGCTTAAACGTAACGACAACTAAAAAAGGTCGTCAACTTTTGGGGGGAAGAAAAGTGCACTGCCAAAGAAAAAAAGTGCACGCCAGAGAAATCCTGACTACGCGTTTGAGAAAAGGGCCCCGCCTTACGTTGGGATGGGGCCCACAGAATGGTTAATCCGGCCCTGCAACCCGCAATAATTTTAATTTTCAAGTCCAAGGAGTTTAGTTCGAATCCAACACAACAAATTCATAGTGTTTTCTTTTCTCAATCACGAAACAAAGTGTCATTCACATTCTCCATCTCGTATATTATCAGAAATAAGCAGAATCACAGTCCGATTATATCCAAACGGCAGGTATAATCAGCTTAGCAGTGACTTCAACAATTAATGCATGAATTAGTCGTTGATGTCGCAGGTATAATTGACTTATAAGTGACTAATATTGCTTATTGATTACTTGCCAATGATGCTGCAGTCAGAATGCTGCAACAGGCCTAGTATGTCACGTTTAGAAGTATGAAAAATAACTAACATTTCGAATATGTTCTTATGAAAGTTTAATCGACCGAAAACAGCCTTCGCATAGCTCATAAAAGCAACTCGTTAAGTTTAGCATATTTAAAAATGCCACACAAAACACGACAAACAAAAATAACACACTAGACAGAGATAGACAAAGAGTAGCCCAACGCTATTTGCGCTGGTTTGCTAAATGCTAATAAATAAATAAATATAAAACAAATGAATGGCAACTACTGCCATTTGAGCCTAATTTCGTTCAGTGTTCAATAGGCTACAACACTATTGTAGTTTGCGAAATCTTGATTTGGATAATTCTTGCAATGCAATGATCGTGAAGAAATTCTTCATGTATAGGCCTACTCATAGCTATAGAAGTACCACGTCGTCTTAAATTCGTAAGGTCGTGTGGAGACACGTCGTGTTATCACAGCTTGCGATGACACTTCGCTGATTATGCGAACGGTGTACTGGACAACACTAATTAGCTGTGGTTTTGTTTTCCACTTTTACTGTGCACTTTGCATAGCATTTTAAGTTACGTGATTCCACTGATTCGCATAATCTATAAAACATGTGAAAAATTTGTTCACGGTTCAAAAAGTGCAAAAATTATACAAATCAAATCAATTAAGATTTAGAATAATTAGTATAGAAAGCAAAATTACCACGTTTTTATGAATGCCGATGTGTATATACACAGACAATGTTATTGAGAATAACAAAAATAATTAGAAAGCATTCAAAGAGTGCCAACCTCCGCCAAGGCAGACCATGCACGCTGATGTCAGCGGTTATCGTATGTTATGAGTTTCTTCACTGCAATTCATGCTCTGCTGTTTGTCCCACGACCTATCCATTCTAGAAATTTCATGAAAATGTATGCACAGCTTTTCGTCAACGATGCTGAGAGGCAAATCAACCAACAAACAAACGGAGGAAAACGCATGTCCTTGGCGGAGACAAAAACACTGAAGACATCACAGAGTTAACTCCGTCGACTGATCAATGTGGGTTTAGCACGGGTCAAAGCTATCAACATACGCTTCACTGTCTCTGCTTGAATAGGCTACTTGTGATGTAGGTCACTGAGACAGTGGCGGATCCAAGCGAGTGGTAAAGAAGGTAACCAGCCGGCTAATCATTACTACACTCGTCAATATATAGGTTTAAAAAATACCAGTTTCAATATGAGCGATCTACAATCGACTGTGTTGCCAACGAAGTCACAGCTGTCCACTTCATTCGCAATCTGGATCCGCCACAAATAAAATGTCATTTAACGAAGCATTTAACGAAGTAACACGACAACACAACCACGTGAGAAGGCAGGAGTTTCAAAGTAGGAATTGACGCGTGGTACCGCACTCCCAATCAGTACTTAACTATGGCAGCTTCGCCTCCGGAAAAGTTTTCAAACTTAACGTTGAAATCTGTGCATTTTGATACTGTGTGGTAGGCTGATGACAGTTCGCTATGTAATATGCAGAATTGTCCGTTATATACTCTGAGATGGATTTCTACGCCAATGCTGTGAGTAGCCGTGGAAACAATGCGGGAGTTCCAGTGACATGTGGACGAGCATGTCACAGGGCGGTAACACTATCGTCATGTGCGTAATTATGACGTTATTTAATCAACTTTCATGTCGTCAACATAATACACCAATTTCAATAAAACAAATATTCAGCTTGGACACTCCATAACAGAATCGCATTCAGTTCGTCGAAATAGCACATAGCCGTCAACGCGCATTAATATTACAGGCGGAAGAACCGCTCGAGGGGTCAAACTAGGCAGTTGTACCTATTTGACATGTTAGCAATAAATGCAAAATGACTACAGACAAGCGTTACAATGATCGTACACTGAACGCACTGCTGACCCACGTGGCAATGCACTAGCAATCGTTTGCTCCTCTTTGATCTGATCGCTAATCGTCCACCTTTGATACTTGTCTGTCTGCATGATAGCGATACGGACATGCAAGAATCATCAGTGACTTGATAATTTTTAATCAAATATTATTTGTTTCACATTTCTCGAAAGGTTTTAGTTTCGTTGCCAAGGGCTCGGCCTCTGAACGCTGTAATCATAGGCGCAGGCAGAAATTCTCACGTCTGACTTAGGATTACAGCGGGCGGCTAGTGCGTATGTATACAACTTCATTTTAAAATATTTTCTTGTGGCTGGGTCTGGGCCAAGGACTCCTGGACCTCTTGTGCCTCCGTTATCTCATACATTACGCCGCCACTGATTAAAACACTTTCTACAGGTGACTACGTAAAATGTTCATGCTTATTCTCAACCTTTACAACTTTGAACTTCTCTTCAGCATTCTAATTCGTTGACCACCAGTGGCATAGCCAGAAGTTCGAAATACGGCCCAGGGTTACAGTTAGGATTATAATTAATTAACCCTAAGTTAAGGCGGGGGCGAGTGTGTATATTTTTAAAAAAACTTTAAAAAATAATTTTTCTTGTGGATTGGACGCCCATGTCGAGCAAAATGCACATGACTAGTTAATAAGCAATACCAAACTGGCTTATAGTTAGTCGGCGCAACAGACTTGGGCTATTTGGTGGCTATTTTTATCTGACGATCGATGGCAAGAGGCTAGACAAAAGTATTGGTCGGGCCGGTGTGTGATGGAGGTGGTCGACCCTTCTGTCCACCGTACAGGCCGATAAACGATCCGTCTTCATTGAACTTTGACACCTCCGGGTCTTCGTATTCACCGAGACTGTCAGATTCACTGCTCTCCAACGGCTTCTCGTCGCTGTCCAGAGATCCGTGACTTCGACCGATGTCCGGCCGACCGCTACTCGCACACGCAGATCATTCACAGCACTATTGTTATTTCACGACACTTGACTACTGAGTAGTGATGAAGTGACGAGTGAAACATCATCCTGTACGTACCGCACTGTGTACTTCTGCTGACACAGTCGCTCGTATTTTAACACTGCAATCAACACATTTTTGCAGCAAAATCGTTGGCGTATGGACGGCAGGAAAGGGGCTTCAATTTGCTGCATGGGCAGCTATACATGTACATTAATGTTCAGTTTCATGGCCGTTGCTAACCATTCTGCTAATCACACAAAACTCAGCATTAAACTTTAATAAAAACTCGTCGAATTATTCCCGTAACACCATCATGTCACCATGTTGGTAACTGCAGTAAGTAAGTGAATTCGTAAGTCTCTACGTGATAAACGCACTGCGTGTAATAAAAGTACTGCAAAACCAGAGATGTTTTGAGTACTTGAAGAAATTGTGAGTATGAGTACGAGTATGAATACGATTACTAATAGCCTATCAATTTCTATAGAAGCAAAGTTGGTTTGTATGAAATCCTTATGAAATATAGGGTGCATGGTCCAAAAATGGACCATTTTAAAAGTACGTTACTCGTGTACTGTATATGATGACACGGAAAGTTACACGAATAAACATAGTATACATACCCAGCAGTGTATTCACCAAAAGGCGTATCATCTGGAGCCAGTGGGTCGCGGCCCCGTAATTTCTCCTTTTCGTAAACTGAAAAATATGCGCAGCATAAGCTATTGAAAACCAATAAATTATACACCCTATAAATAAGTCTTAAGATTAACTGTTGACAATTAATACTAAAACAACCGACATTATTTACCGAAAAATCAGTGACGTTTCGGCGACAGCTGTTACCTTTTCAAACTGAAGACTCTCCGCTAGGAGTCGCTGAAGGGATGGGAATATCTGAAGTGCGCCAAATCTCATTTCAATTTGTTGCTAACAAGCGTGTCTGCAGCGTTCTATGGCTGAGCCGCGGTCCGCGGATGTGAACCTGGCACTGTTTTCTCTGGTCTGCTGCGTTAACTAATAATAGTTCGGCAAGCAATTACCAGTAAACCTAAGTAGCAAGATATCACCGATAAAATTAGGTTTGGGCAATCACAAAAGTAATGACTGCGACTATTTTTACAACCTCATATCCCACTATTCGACAACAGTGGACTATGTTAAATTAGTCGACAATTTTTACCGCGCTGCGTGCATTGCATGCAACGCGGTCTAGCTACGAGAAAGCCGTCTGTCCGTCTGTCTGTCAAACGCGTGGATTGTGACAAAACGTAAGACATATCTGGCTAGATTTTTTACACCATACGAAAGATCATTTACCTTAGTTTTATGAGAAGAACAATGGCTGGTGGGGGCCACCCCTTCTACGTAAAATTTTGCGTCAAGCTGACCCCGTTGGAGCGAAATCGTCAATTTTCAGTCGATATTCGCTCGTAGCGCCTCGGCCGTAACACATAGCAAAAAGGTCAATTAACACTAATAGAAAGTCCACCACATGCTTTCCAATTAGCTTAAGATGAACATCGTACGTTGCCCCTAAGTCCCCAAAGGGGGTCTCAAAAATGCAAAACGGCCGTTTTCCGTGTAAAATCGCACTTCGCTTGAAGAAAGTCTGCTACAAAGTTTCTTTGTGTAAAAACCGTCAGCGACAAAGTCGCAAGACATTTCGCCTATCCATCCGTGTATAAATGATGTTAGGGACGTCCCCTTCTACGTAAAAATTTGGCAGATACTGATCCATCCCCTTGCAAAACGCCGATTTTCAATCTAGTTTCGCTTGTAGCTCCTCAGCCGTAACACCCATAACAACAAGTTCAATTAACACTAATAAGAAGTGCACTATACGCGCTTTCCAACGAGCCTAAGATGAACATCGTACGTTGCCCCTAAGCCCTCAGATGGTTGCGAAAAGACGCAAAATGTCCAAAATTTGAACAATTAGCAAGCTGCCTATAATTAATATGTAATTTTTATTCTGTGTGTGCGTTCTTTTAGCAAGTGATTATACCGTCCGTGACATGCGCGGAAGAAAAGGTGCTCATTTTCCTTATTCTCTGTGAAAAAATGCTAAAATAGTGCAACTCTGAGTCTAACCTGAGTCCTACCCTAATTTCCAGAGCAGATTGATCAGATAAATTAGAGTGGTATATTGTCGAACGGTACATTGTTTTCAAAAAAATCTGGTTCAATACAAGAACGCATCCAAATGAGCACCGAAATGGGCACAGGCTGTCAACGAAATTAGCTGATGCCCATTTCGATGCATAACTTAGGCAACTAGCTAACTAGCTGATGAGGTTGAGACGATGGCTCTCCATCCTCCCTTCCATCAGCCAGATGGCGACGATGAGATTGAGACGATGGCTATTGCGGTCTTCTTCAGATCCTGCGCTCTTTCCATGTCCAAGTTGCATGCTTCCAGGTCCTCCTTGATGTTGTCGATTCACCTTTTGCGATTGTCTTCCTCTGCTTCCAGTTCCTTCTACTTGGCAGTGCATGACCCTTACTGGTAATCTATTGCCGTCCATTCTCATTACGTGCCCAAACCATGTCAGTCTTCGTTTCCTAATTCTCTCTATTATTGTCACCTTTTATTCTAACTTCTCTCTTACTGCTTCGTTTGTCTCTCTGTCTCTTCTGGTGATCCAGATCTGGTGATCCCCAGCATTCTTCTCAGCCATCCCATTTCCGCCACCAGCAGTTTCTGTTCTTCCTCCTTCCTCAGGCACAGAGCCACATACATAAGGACCGGTATGACGAAGGTCTCATATATCAGGGTTTTCGTTCTTTCTGACATTTTGTCGGACTTCCACATCTTGTTAAATTGTCCTATGATGGCTGAGGCTAACCCTATTCTTCGCGTTATGTCGTGAGAGCACTGCCCGTCTTCGGTCACCAGGCCTCCTAGATATACAAATTCTGTGACCTGTTCCAGTTCGTCGCTGTCTAGCATTATTTTCAGCTGCTGCTGATACTTTCCAATGATCATCGTTTTGCTTTTTGCTGCATAGATCTTTAGCCCAAATCTTTTGCTGCTTATGTGTACCGCGTTCGTAATGTCCTGGAGCTGCTGTGGGTTCTGTGGTAGCAGATCTACATCGTAGGCAAAGCGCAGGTTGTTGGTGATCTGTCCGTACAGGTTAACTCCTCCCGTTGTGTTCCGCAGGGTCATTTGCATCATGGCTTCCAAGAGAAGGTTGAAGAGGTACGGGGAGAGGTTGCACCCTTGTCTCACTCCAACTGTGACTTTGAACCATTCTGTTAATTCTCCGTCAACTCTCACTGAGCTCATTAATTTGCTGTACAGGTCTTCTAATAGCTGTACCAGCTCTTCTTTCGACTCATCATCTTAGCTTAAGTTTATCTGTAATGCATGCCTGGACATGTATGTAAGGCAGGCAATAGAACTCCGCGTATTATTATTATTATTATTATTATTATTATTCACGTAGCCTATTCCGTAGTTTCTCAATACTTGCCAGAGTCCTTCTTGCCACACACTGTCAAATGCCTGCTTAAAGTCAATGAAGTTGTTATACAAGGTCTGATTCATCTCAACTAGCTAATGAGCTGCGATAACTCCGAAACGGTACGAAATAGGATTTCAGTTATAGTACGAGTATTAATCACTAATAGGAAGTCGCATGCGGGCTTTCGATTGATACCGACCTCGATCACCTTGAATGATCTTGAACGGCGTAGGCCTAATAGCCCTTATCTTTTGCGTTTTTCACCGAATTCGGTAGTTTTGCTGGCCAAGTACGTCACAGTCGCATGTACCTATAGTGTCACGGTCCGCAAAATATTGTCTCCCAGTTCCAATCTTCCACTTTTGGTCAAAACTAACCCACCCTGCAGCGCGGTCTCTCCGCGATAGCTGAGCTATTTGTATTACTCGAGTGCAGCTGACTAGTCGACGATAGTACTACTAATACAGATTGTGTTTATTTCATGTTTGGCGAGAGTCCCTCCTAGTAAGTCAACATATAACTCGCTACGTCACCAGCAACCATGACTACACCAGTCACCAGCAGTACCTCTGCAATGGCACATGACCTTGATTGGCCAACATTGCAGCAGCGTCGCCATCACAGCCGCTTAACCATGTTGTACAAAATCTACAACTGCCTGATCGACACTGATTTCACATCCCAGCTTACACTGACACAGTCCAGTACTAGAGGTCATGCATCCCGTTTTCTACAACCATCCCTCGTGTCATCACTTCCGTTTTTAGCTTGATTACTTTTACCCGCCGGAAACGTGGCTTGCCCAGCCGCTGTGAGTTTGTCTTCTTTTAAGAAGTCGCATTTCATACGGAAGAAGAAGAAGAAAATTAAAATATCACACACGCATGTACAAAAAACGGTCACAATTGGCCAAGGCGCCTATAGAAAATAGTATAGCTACTGGCTGCGAAGTAAACCAATATAATGAGCGACTGACCAGGATACATATCTCCACGACTGCGGTAGACAATACAGGCGATGAGCAGTATCAGCAACAAGATAAGGATGATGATCATCAGTATTACGAACCAACCGGTCGACGCGCGAGCTAGGTAATCGTCACCTTTTCATTCGCCAGAGGGCACCACACCACAGACACAAGCACCACAAACAATATTAACGCGTAGTTTTTTAGGCCGCCCGACGAATGCTATGTCGAAAGTTGTATTATTATTATTATTATTATTATCGGCGTTGTCCTGTTTCTCCTCATCATCATTATTCGTACCGAAAGGTACAATTATAGCAAACAAGACAAACAAAACAAACAAGCAAACAAACTAAAAAGAACAGAAAGACAAATACAACTAGGAAATAATGTCGCGAATGCATTACAACATGAAGGCCACTCACGTCGCGCCAGTCATACTAGGCTGTTTTGGGGCAATTTTCTACTGCGCATGGACATAAACTCTCAAAGCTCATCAAATGCGACTGGTGCGGAAAAGCGAGACAAAATTTCGCACTTTCTGACCCAGAGAATTTACGAGAGATGTTGAAGAACACGATGGTGACGTCAGATTTTAGATTGGAAGTAGAAATATGGCCGTATCGCGCATACGCAATGAAAATATGCAATAACCTTTATTTAATGGCCGAATCGCCGAAATTTTATAGGAACAGTTCGCAACGCGGTCTAGTCACGAGATAGCCGTCTGTCTGTCTGTCTGACGTCTGTCCGTCTGTCAAACGCGTGATTGGTGACTAAACGAAAGAACCATGTGCCAACATTCTTATACCCCATGAAAGATCATTCACCTCACCTGGTTCGTTTTGTGACAAGAAGAATGGTTGGTTGGGAGCGACCCCTTCTACCTGAAATTTTGGGTCAAACTGACCGTTAAAGCCAAAACGCCGAAATTCGCTCGTAGCGCCTCAGCCGTAACAGCTAGCAAAAAGTTCATTTAACACTAATAGGAAGTCCATTACGCGCTTTACCACGAGCCTAAGATGAACATCGTACGTTGCTCCTAAGCCCCAAAGGGGGCTCAAAGCCACAAAACGGCCGTTTTCCGTGTAAAATCGCACTTCGCTTGAAGAAAGTCTGCTACAAAGTGAGGTGACGACGGTAAGTCGAAATATGTTGATATTTACGCTAATTCGCTCACTAGTGTAAGACGTTTAGCTGTCGCAAAAAGACCGTGCGACTGCTTCTACTTGATATTCGCTCGTAGCGCCTCAGCCGTAACAGCCAGCGAAAAAGAGTTCAATTAACACTAATAGTAAGTCCACTACGCGCTTTCCAGTGAGCCTATGATGAATAGTATATGTTGACCCTTAGCCCGCAGGCCCCAAAAGGGGCTCTATAACGCAAAGTGTTGAAATTTTTAAAAAACAACAATCTGTGATAACTTCAAAACGGTACGAGATGGGATGTTAGTTACTATTAATCACTAATAGAAAGTCGCATATGGTCGATTGGTGCCGACATCGGTGACCTTAAATGACCTTGAACGGCGTATATAGCCCTTATTTTGCTTTATTTCACCGAATTCCATAGCTTTGCAGGCCTCTTACGTCACAGTGGTTGAAGATAGACCTATTGTCTGCAGAATATCGTCTTCCACCTTTTGCCAAAACTGGCCCACCCTGCAGCGCGGTCTCTCTGCAACAACTGAGCTGCTTGTTGACTTGGCTATAGGGCAGATATCACGTTCCACAGAACGTATTTTAGTTATTTATTTTTTATTTATTTAATTATTATGTAAGCTGTGCAAACGCATAATATCAGGCTACAGCGTAAATCAATCGCTATAGAAGGGAGATGGTTATTCTGAAGAACAAAGTCCCGAGGTTGTGCATTACTTACTGGTAATTCTAACACTAACCCTAACCTTAACCCTAACCATAATCCTAACCTTATCCTTAAGTAGGATTATGGTTAGGGATCCCTTGTTTTGCAATGGGGCCAGCAATATCGGAATACAATTATCGCATAGGCCCAGACATTGTTGTCATATTAAAGGACCACACAGTGGTTCCGTTCTGCAACTACAAGGATGGACTGGATGCAAGGGATCTAAGTCAGATGTCTTACATGATCTAATCTAGGTCAATCAATGTACGATAATCGAACCAATATGAGCTGCGTTCTTTTCCGGATCCTATAAAATCGTAAATGTTCCACTGTTCTGTAAACAGCGTATCACGTTTTAATAGCTATATAGTTTACATATGTTTGTTAAAAATGACCACCAAACTGTCATATCAATAGTGAATTTTTGTTATTAGAAACACAGTCAAACTCAAACTTACCAGAAAGAGCGGCGGCTGTGGGATCTGACAAAAACAGACGATAAAATAAACTGAGAATTACAAAAATAAAACGAACAATAAATTAATATAATAAAGTTTTGATATGTTGCTGAGATACTGACAACAACAACCATGCGTTCTTTAATATACCATTATCATACCATACCATCATCAGCAGCAACAACGATAACAACATTATGAATTTGTTTGTTTCAGCATAATTAATATTTTATATATATATATAAATTTTATATTTATTATTGAATCGTACACGAAGTACAGAAATACATACACGTTACATGCACACATTCATAAAGATATAAAACAAAAATGATTGACAACTAATACAGATATTAACAAGTAGCTCAGCTATCGCTGAGAGACCGCGCTGCAGAGTGTCTAACTTTGGCACAAATATAAGAGCAAAAAGGGTACATCTAACATCGCTCTATTCTACGGCGTTCACGTTGACAAATGATCATTTTACTGTTTTACAACCTTAAAGTCTATAGACTATAACGTTGTCATGACGTTCAGATTTAATAACAATAATAATCATTTATGCCACCGTGTTTGTACTGAATACATTTATGCAAAATTTTAGGGACCTGCGAAGCTTCGAGATTCGATTCGATTTCGAATCGAACTTCCGATTCGGGATTCGATTCGTAGTGATGATCCGATTCGAAATTTTCGAATCGTCCGCACCGTCAATCGTC
>Ga0209562_1000858_pt1 | contig 11016 bp, 7 predicted proteins | sample WorMetvacBELIZE2_FD_187399 | JGI IMG/M metagenome (GOLD analysis project Ga0209562, IMG submission 187399) | Marine gutless worms symbiont microbial communities from Max Planck institute for Marine Microbiology, Germany - Olavius vacuus BELIZE.2... | ecosystem: Host-associated > Annelida >...
GCTGAAGGCGGACATTTGAAGATTACTTATGATTGCTACTCTCAAAATAACAATGTCGAAATGGCAGCACTGTAAATTTGATAACTGAAGATGACTTTCTGTTCTCTTTTGCTCTTTTGCTGTGAACGTAAATGAACTAAGAATAATAGCATTTTTAACTGAAGTAAGGTGCACACACAATTAAGGTGATGTGGTAAATTTTACTACAATCGCATGTAGAATTTCTTCATGATTAAAATGATATAAAAATTATAAAAATCAGTAAAGGTTGACCAAAGTTATAGTGAAAAATAAAATGTCACGTTTTTTTATGGTTCACTGTGTAGTAACTTCTTTGGCTTGTGCTTTGTACTGCATGTACCTTGTGTACACCTACTGCTGTGCATATCATCCTAGCATGTTCTCTGACCTATAGTTAAACGTTAAATGTTAAAAACTGATTTATATAGCGCTATAAAGTCCAAAGATTCAGAGGCGCTTGACAGCGTGACTAGTCAGCTGGGCAGCCAGAGAGGGTTTGGTGGAATAAGTTGTTTGATGGGATGTTAAAGCTTATTCACTCCAATCCAATCTTGTTTTTAATGCTCATTTCTGTTTTTTTTGTATTGATCTTGCATAGAGAGAGAATGTAGCATGTGATAGAATGATGGAAATAATGAATCTCAGTATTGTGTTCTGGTCTGTTAGTGTGTCGGTGCAGTAAGTGTTTTTGCACATGCCCTGCATGTTGTCAGCAATGTGGAGTCTGCTGTCTGCTTTGCATTAAAATAGAGTTTGTGGTCAGTTGTTAATTGTCACCGTTGGATAATGCATTACAACACTAATACATCGAGTAGTTCGAAGCTGACTGATTTGCTCTTGTGACGGCATGATTGCACAAGTTCAGTATTGAACACTGATATGTTTGTTGTACATAGGGTGAACTTGAACAACAGTTGTTGGAAGCAAATCCGATCCTTGAAGCATTTGGCAATGCAAAAACTGTGAAGAATGACAACTCATCAAGATTTGTGCGTATTCTGTAATTTCATTTGTGTACATACTGTGGAATGCTGTACATGCTACAGTAGCATATACATGCACAGTGGTGGTATTGAGTGGCTGTTTTTATTACCAACCTGTTTGTCTTATTACAGCAGATGAACACGTTCTGAGACACATTTGTTGCAGAATCTTTTTGTGCTGCTGTGTCCCCTGCGGCATTGTGCATTGTTGATTCCTCTTGGGCATACATTTTTAAACATTTCTCACTACACTGTTGTCTTTGTCGTGATGCTACCACATGCTGTCAGTGTCAATATGGCTGCTTGATATGCAGCTGTTTTAACTATGTGCCATGTCTAATGTTACAGGGAAAATTCATTCGAATCAACTTCGATGTCTCTGGTTACATATCTGGAGCCAATATTGAAACTTGTATCCTTGATTTTTGTGTTTTCATGTTACAGTAATTCATCATGTGTGGTCATAGCATGACGTTCAGAAGAACAGTAGTTGACTGCAGTATAATTCACAGTACATGAGCGTACGAAACACTGGCATAACGCCTACATGACAGTTTTTGACTGTTGCATAAACACAAATTCACTTACTTACTTACATATTCCATACAGTACAAAAGTTGTAATAATTTGTGGTTGAATTTAATGTGCAGTTATTGTGTATTTTCTGTTATAAATGGATATTTCATAAGTGCTCACCATTTCTCTGTGGTACTATCCAGCTCATTTGTTTAATAATGTTTTTGAGATAAATAGAAAGAACATCGTTCTCCGGTATTTGATGTCGTTTTCCTTAAGTCATATTTGTTAATCAGACTTGCTGGAGAAATCTCGTGCTGTCCGACAGGCTGCTGATGAACGTTCTTTTCACATTTTCTACGAGATGGTTAACTGCTGTAGTCCCGAGACCAAAAGTAAGTTATTGAGGACTGAAACTGCCTGTAAATAAGTTAGTAAGTAACTGTCAAGAACAGTTAAAGTATCCAGCATTGACTATGTCACTTGTCAGGCACAGGAGAAGAGGAATGCAGTCAAGGAAAGGAGCACCTAAAGAGGTGTGTCTTGAGGTGACAGCAGAAGACGGCAAATACAGTAACTTGGTAGCAACTCCAGTTATGTGGTCCTCCCTGTACTAGTTTACAGTATGGTTGTGCTCCATCTGTTCTGTGCTGTGTGTACCCCTAACTCAGAATACGTTCTAAACAGATAGAAATTGATGGGAAGGTATTATCATGTGTAATTCATATACCAGTTATGAGATTACAAGGTCACCGTCACACCGTCTGTCTCTGTAACAGTAACAGCTACTGGGCAGCTACAAGAACTTCAGATTTACATTCATTACATCTGGAATTAATGTTGTAAAGTCATTTTGACATTAATTTTTGGTTTCATGAAGGTGATGTTACGGTATGTTATATGTAGACAAGAGTACTCGTTGTAATGCACTAATTAGTTAATATACACATTATGTAACCACATTGGAGTGTTAGGTCGCAGTGGAAGATTGAATTGTAATAATTCTGCTCTGTTATTTAACTTTGATGTGACGGTGCAGTAGTTCAGAATTCCTTTCAGATGTTAAACAGCAGAATGTGATTATGTTCTTGTTGTCATTCTCGACGGTGTGCTATGGATGACAGACTGATTCAGTGAACGTCTATAAATGTTGATGTCTACAGAGGAATGTCTGATTGAGGACATTCGCAACTACCGCTACTTGACGTTTGGCAATGTGCCCGTGGCCGGCCAAGATGATGAGGAGTTGTATCGGCAGTTGCTTGAAGCTATGAACATCATGGGCTTCAGCAAGGAAGAACAGCTTGGTAAGTACTGAATACAGTGAGTGCAGTATGTGAGGTCTTGTGATGAAATGCCACCCACTGTGGAAGTCTTGCGCACAGGCTGCACATCGTCATTTATGCTTTCTGTGCCACCTTGTTTGTTACAATACCAGGCTACTGGTTGTTAGTCAGTCTTTGGATTTCTGGGTATTTTCAGTACTGGGTACCTGAACGTGTGATGAATTAGCTGTGAAATATTGTTCGTGGCGTGATGACGACTCTAATCCTTACAGCCACAAGCAGAATTGCTGAATGAAAATAGAAATATAATCGCACAAAAAGTGAAGCATAAATACAATCATGTGAAAGACAATACACAAAAATTGGTTATTACAATGCTTGTTATCCGTTTTATTAAAAGCCAGATTAAAATTGCATGTTTGTTATTTAACAGAGATTGAAAAGGAGTATAAAAATAGAGAGTGAGCTGAGCTGTGATAGCCTGTAGCTGATAATAACTAGTTGGTAATGTATTTTGTGTCAGTACTGGTTTTCTTGCATCGTACGTGGCAATGGTTTGTGTAGCAATACAGAAGACAGTGTCAGTGGTCCTGTTGCTTGGCAACATGCAGTTCAAGCAGGAGAAGAACTCGGACCAAGCTGTGATGCCTGATGACACAGGTAATGCACTGTCATCGTCATCATCATTGTCGTTTATTAATAGTTGTCACGTGCAACTTCATACATCAAATGAATAGCTACACCATCCAGTGTAAACGTCAGTTTAGTAATAGTTTTTATACAGCATGCGTAAGAAGTCTTTTTCGTTGAGTTCTGAAGTCAGGAATCTCACTAACTGATAACTTGGCACAGTTGTTCTTTTTGAGATCTGTCATACATGCAGGTGGCTGGTTTTGTTTACTGATATTTGGATAGCAGTACGGTAACGATAATTAATTTTCAAGTTATTTCAAGTTTTCAAGTTTCAGTTTTATCCAAACAATGCAACAACAGGTCTTAATGTCAGAGGAAGGTCAGGTGAGACCAAAACCTAATCACTTCTAAGATTCACCATAACACATGTTCCTACCAGGTTACGTCAGCTGCTAATTCGTAGTTCTTCATTTTTTACATATACATGCAGACATCTGGAAAGACGCTGTAAAAACAATGCCTGCTATGCCAGGATGGCTGACATGTGGATAATAACAGTAACAGAGTGCTGATGTAGTTGATGAGTTACTGCTGATGTGTTGCGTACAGTGGCACAGAAGGCTTGCAGGTTGCTGGGAGTTCCTGTCACATCTATGACAAGTGCTTTCTTGAAACCTCGTCTGAAGGTTGGGCGCGAGACTGTCAACAGGTCGCAGACCAAAGAACAGGTTTGTCGTTGCTGATTCTGCTGCTGATGTACTAGGAGTAGTAGTTATAGTAGTAGTAGTATGGTAGTAGTAGTAGTACTGGAAGTACTTGTTGTAGTTGATCTGTTTATATGCTCATTACTCCAAGAATTTCAAATTTTACTCTTGTGTGTCTGTTTTTTATAGCAGTAAATTCTTTTGTGATTGGTTTTCTGTAGACTGTCGGTTTGTGTCTAGTAGAATGTGCAGCAGGGTGCAATCTGCCATAAAGAAACTATCGTTATCATAATTTAATGCTTTCATTACTGGAAAACTCAGGGTCATACTGAACACAACGCCACCAGAGGGACATTCTGTCACACAGAGTTGCAGGCAAGCCTAGTAGACGACCAGCATCCAAGACTGTGCTCTGTAGTGGGTTTAATGTGTACTGTCAGCCATATGTAAACCATACAGTGCCTGCCACCATGTACCATTGGTGATAGCGATGTACACATGTGTTTGTGGTCTTCGCTTACTGTCAGTATGTAAACCGACTGTTACTGAGTTGAGTTGTTTATGATTACTGAATGAGATGGAAGTGGCACTGACGTGGGATTGATGTAGGTGGAGTTTGCGGTGGAAGCTATCAGTAAAGCAATCTACGAGCGCATGTTCAAGTGGATTGTGCAGCGAATCAATCGCTCCGTTGATCGCACTAAACGTCAGGGCTCGTCATTCATCGGCATTCTGGACATCGCTGGATTTGAGATCTTTCAGGTCTGTGTTGCACTGCTCTCTAGTTCCAGTGCGTTTAATGCACACACTAACTGCAATAAAAGCCGTGCATTTCCATTATGATACATAAGTAGTATGAACTGTGTAGTAAAGTGATTCATTTGCAGTTTATACTGTGCTGTTGAATGAAATGTGATGGACAAGAAACATTGAAAATGTCTTGCTCATGAAATTGTCCCATATGTATAGATCTGTCACTAAAACTTTCGCTTAGTGATGCAAGAGACATATTTCATTTGCATAGCATTATTACAAAGTTATTACTAAATGATCATAACATGTAGATGTGTAAACTGTGTATGAATGTATGGAGCCAGAAAAAGGCTAGAAAAATTGTTACAGTAGTCAGAATGCTGTATTCCATGTATTAATGCCATATGAACTGACTGCCACAGTAACTGTGGCATTACTTACGTTACTCCTTACTTAACCTGATGTTACTGCTTGCACTGTTTGGCGCCAAAGTCTTGTTTTTTTAATTTTTGTTATCAGCTCTTCATTTTTATGTTCTAGTTGCATTTTCTCAGCTTGTCAGTAAGCAAACGTGATGATGACAATGACGATGATGATGATAATGGCCCATATTACTGTTGACTGTTGAGTTTGTTGATGATGTTGAAACAGATGAACTCGTTCGAGCAGCTGTGCATCAACTACACCAATGAGAAGCTGCAGCAGCTGTTCAACCACACCATGTTCATCATTGAACAGGAAGAATACAAACGTGAAGGCATCGAGTGGAAATTTATCGACTTTGGTCTTGACCTCCAACCAACCATAGATCTCATTGAGAAGGTAAAACTTGACATTTGCTGAAATGCAGTATGTTAACTCCAGTAATTATTATCTGCATCAGTGCAGTCGAGTTGAAAATTCTTTTAAGTAAGTAAGTGTATTTGTGCAGCAGAGCTTACAGCCTGAACTGTCACAGAGGTGAGAGATCATGCACAGTTGGCAGCAGTGAGTTCTGCTGGTCGGACTGGAAACATCGAAACTCGTTTGACCATATTTTTTCGTTCTGGCGTGAGGTACTGCTAAGTCACCATGTACTGCAGAACGGAGATGACTTGGTTGACAGATGCAGTCAGAGGTGTGCAGATCTGTAGGCACTTAAAGACACACACACCTTGTACTCTGAACAGGCAGCCAGTGCAGTGGTCAGTTCATTTGGTCATCCGTGATGTGGTCGAACTTGCGTTTCCAAAGTATGACTCTTGCTGCAGTATTGAATACATTCTGTAGAGGCTGGACATGGATGGTACCTACATGGTGAAGAATGCTGTTACAGTAATCGCCTGAGTAGTAACGAGTGCTTGTACTGTGGTCTTGGCCGCATCTTCCATGAGTCATCTGTCACTTTTTCTATTGTGATTTTACATAAGCATGTACCATGAGCCGACTATCATTGTGTGGTTATGTGCAGCCAACGGGTCTGCTGGCACTGGTGGATGAAGAATGTTGGTTCCCGAAGGCAACAGACAAGTCACTAGTTGACAAGCTGCTCGCTCAGCACTCGACACACTCCAAGTTTCAGAAGCCAACCGACTTCCGCGACAAAGCAAACTTTAGCCTGATCCACTACGCCGGCAAGGTGGACTACAGCTGTGACCAGTGGCTGCTGAAGAACATGGACCCACTCAACGAGAATGTCGTATCACTCCTGCAAGAGTCGTCGTCTGACTTCATGAAAACAATCTGGAAGGATGGTCAGTTCATTTGGAAGTAATCTCTGATGTAAATTATCTTCTCAGTTATATTTTTCTTGCAATTCAACTTGCTGTCTATGGGTTCAGCAAGCTTTCTTGCAGATTGTTGTTATTAGGCTGTGGCCCCCTCAAGCCAACAAATTTGCCAACTCGTCTAGATGCCTCTGTGTTTGATTTGTATTAATCACACTTAGATAATGCCAAAACATTCTGTACATTAAAAATAGAACAATAGTTTGTACAAGCATTGATATCAGCATTCATATTTTACATGTTGGTTTTAGCTTTTGGGGGTTTTGCCCAATATTCTCACTGGGTTTTGCCCCTGTACCTCCAGTGTGGCCAACCATTTCTGAATTTCAAAAGATGCCACTGATTCACAAGATGTGATCTTGTAAAGTGCCAGTAATGATGATGCTGATTGTCACAGTGTAATTGTGACTGATATAATGGCTGCACAGTTACAATAAAATGCTTTTGTTGCTGTAGCTGACATTGTTGGCATGGCGGCTGCCGTTGCCGATGCTGGTCCATTTGGTGCTGCACGGACAGCGACACGCAAGGGAATGTTCAGAACTGTCGGACAGACGTACAAGGAACAACTGAACAAGCTGATGCAGACGTTGAATAACACGAATGCCAACTTTGTGCGCTGCATCATTCCAAATCATGAGAAGAAGGTAGGACACCACCACCACGAACGTTATCATCATCATCATCATCATTATCATGATCATCATCAGTGTGTGATGTCTGTGTAGTGTCTGTTGGTCGTAGTGTAATTCTGGTGACAGATTTGTTGGCATAGAAAACTGAAAGCTAAGGCAGCACAGACTGCAAATGTAACGGTTCTCATTGTAATAATGCTGTAACTTCATTAGCATAATAATTTTCTTACCCAAAACTTTCATTGAACATTGCGACCTGCGCTGATTTTAGTACCACGACAGTTGTCACACTAGTGGTAAGCTGGAAGTTTCTGTACAAGTGATAATAAATGTTTCAGTGTGTGGTCAATGGATTGCTGCTGCAAAGCGATATTTATAAATGAGAGCATTCTGTCTGTGGTAGATGCAATTACCTGCAGTTTGGTGCAGTTTGTTGTATTGTATCGATTTCTTGACTTTGCTTGATTATACAGGAAAGTATCCCTGCAACATTTTTGTGATAATGTCATTTTTATCAGCACATTTCTAATACTAATATATATATATACTTTATTTCACCACAGAGATGGTAGCAAATAAAACACACACACACACAATTACACAGATTAAAAGAGAAAAGAAAAACATATAGTACAAACATAACTACACAAATTGCAAAAGAAAGAAGCTAAAATATGACATCAACAATGTTAATAATGTCAATAATAATGACATCAACAGCAACAACAACAGTAATCATGTTGAACTGCTACTCTATAAAATGTGTCCTGTGGTTGGTTGCAGGCCGGCAAAATAGACTCTCCACTGGTGCTCGATCAGCTGCGGTGTAATGGTGTGCTGGAGGGAATTCGCATCTGCCGACAGGGCTTTCCAAACCGTATTCTCTTCCAGGAGTTCAAACAGCGTTACGAGCTTCTCACGCCAAATATCATTCCAAAAGGTTTCATGGACGGCAAGAAAGCCTGCCAGAAAATGGTTTGTGATTTTCTGTTTTCTCTGAATTGATGAGACATTTATGTTACAGCAGTGAAGGGACTTCATGCTTTCTGTGGTACTGTAACTGATAACAATATCTGGCTAATGATTACTTGATGAAATAACTGTTGTTTTTATACAGATTGTTGTGAAGTGAGAACAGTATTGAGACTTATCAAACCAAATATGAATAAAGATAAATATTATGTTACAAATCTTCTTGTAGAATTTGTATAATACTTGTATATAGAATTTACTGTTGGCGGACGTAGTTTTGTTCCAATTAAGAATTAAAGTGTCATTTGACGAGATACGGTTACACTGAATGGAAGATTATTATGTGACATGTGACAGTTGTTGTATGTCAGGTGGAACATTATGCTTTACTAACTCAGTGTCTGATTGCTGTTGTCCTTGTCCGTGTTCACAGATTGAAGCTCTGGAGCTTGATCCCAACCTGTACCGTATCGGTCAGAGCAAAGTGTTCTTTCGTGCCGGAGTGTTGGCTCACCTGGAGGAAGAACGTGACCTGAAGCTGACAGATATCATAGTGCAGTTTCAGGCTTATGCTCGTGGCTGCATTGCTCGAAGGTGATGTCAGTACTTGCTTATGATGTGGATGATGTCTATGATGTGATATACTGAGATTTATGTGTGTTCGTGAAGGGACACACGACGTCAGAATAAAAAGCTAAACAATAAAAACTCAAACAAAGAAAAACAGACGAGCAAAAAATCCGAAAAAAAACAAGTCATAGAGTCTATGAAATGCATAATGAATCGTGCAGTCCGTGAAGTCCATGATCAGTGTGATGGTTAAGGAGGAGTCTGTGATGAGAAGTATTTGTGGAGTGAAACAGTGAGCAAAGATGAGAGTGGTGGTAACAAAGGTGATGAACTGGCTTACATGGTAGGAGCGTAGAATTGTGAATACATTTACTCGTTTATATGTAGAAGACCAGTTGGCGTTCAGCTCTGCAGCATGTAATTTAGACTGTGAAATATTGTCAGATGTACTTGCTACTTTGTATAGTGGTTATTCTGCACATTAGTGTGCCTTAATGTAGGTGATGTGAATAGTCCTGGACTTTCAGCAGATTTTTAATAAATACATCCTGACTTCTTGAGTTAGTTGATGACTAGCTTCTGTGTAAAGCTATTTCAAGAACTTGTGAGTTGTGACTTTTCACTCTTAATTTATATGATAAAATCAAGTCACGTTTCTGGTGAATGTTGCAAGTATAGCAGCTGATAAGATTGAGTGGTGATGTGGTCTTCTGCTGAATGATCTCACTGGTTCATATGATGTGTGTTTTCAGACATTTCCAGAAGCGTAGTCACCAGCTGAATGCAATTCGTGTCATTCAGCGAAATTGCTCGGCATACTTGAAGCTGCGTAACTGGCAGTGGTGGCGTCTCTTCACCAAGGCTAGTAGCACTGCAGTTTGAACATACAGAACTGATACACTGCATAAGTTTGACTAGACTAATGAATAGTATTTACAGTTATGGACGTAAGTGGTTTTACAGCCACCTTTTCATACCAACTTCCAGTTGGCAATGCTATTGTGATGGCTGAGACTTAATTTCATATAGCAGATCTAAGAAGATTTAGTCTTAAATTGCTTTAGATTATTATTATTATTTGTTTTATGTCCTCTGTGTATGTGTTCTCATCAGAGTAATCAGCTACCTTGTTATTGCATGTTTGCTTATGTTGCATTGTTTTAATTAATATCTCATCTCTTGTAAACCCTTACTGGTATCTTGTGTTTGGAATTGTGTAGTCTGTTAACATATTGTATAGGTGGCCTACGTTGTTGCCACTAGTTAATGAATACTCGAGACTGCTTGCTGAGTACATGGACCAAGGGATAATGGTTTTAATATGCAACATTTTATAACTGATCACTTTGTCTTACAAGCAGTAGACTTGTTTATTTGTGCATGTGTCACAATTTTTAGCATGCATCTTGCATTTATATGCTGTTCTTGATTAATTGTCTGAATAAACGTACTCGGTTAACAGGTGATAATTGATATGTGTCACCTGTGTGCACTACAGGTGAAGCCTCTTCTGGAGGTGACAAACACAGAAGAGAAGATTACTCAGAAGGAGGCAGAGTTGAAGCAGGTCAGCGACAAGTTCGACAAGTTGAAGTTTGAACACGATGACCTTGAGAAGAAACATCAGCAGATAATGGAGGAGAAAGTGGCGCTTGCCGAGCAGCTGCAGGCCGAGGCTGAACTCTGCAGTGAGGCCGAGGAGGTCGGTCAAAGCCATTATTGTTATCTTTATTCTTATTATTTTTGAGGGTGGCAATCTGTCGATTAGTCGTTGGAAATTTAACGACCAGAAGAGTTTTAGTATATAATTAATATTTAGTCTACTTAATTTGGTAATATTTAGTACATTTAATTACAAATTTTTTCTGCTTTTCTTGAAATGAGTAAAGTTTTAACCATATTATCAGGAAGGTTGTAGTTTCTATTCATAGTGTGATGCTGTCTGTGTAATAAAGATGGTGTATGGAAATTACTGCAGAGGAACTGCTGCAGTAACAGTTTAAACTAATGTAACAAAAGTGACTATTTGCAGGGAGCCACATTGTTGTTTTAGCTACAGACTGTGTGTGATGTTTTTCCAATCCAGTTTCATTGAACTGTTCGTGTTTGCAGTGATTACAGAGTTTGCAGAAATGGTTTTTTGTCCACTGTACCGGAAGTACATATATACATAATAT
>Ga0209562_1000859_pt1 | contig 11016 bp, 7 predicted proteins | sample WorMetvacBELIZE2_FD_187399 | JGI IMG/M metagenome (GOLD analysis project Ga0209562, IMG submission 187399) | Marine gutless worms symbiont microbial communities from Max Planck institute for Marine Microbiology, Germany - Olavius vacuus BELIZE.2... | ecosystem: Host-associated > Annelida >...
CCTGAGCATTGCCATTGACAGTGATGTCACCATGCAGACTCATGTGTCAAAGACTGTATCGGCGTGTTTTGCAGTCTTGCGACAGCTCCGATCCATCAGGCGCTCGGAGTCCGAAACCGTGTTCAAGTCGTTGGTCGTATCGTTGGTTATGCCACGCCTCGAGTGCTTACAGCCTTGCACCGGACAGTCGTTTAGCAGTTTTTAACCATAGGCGACTTTAAATAATTTCTATGTAATGTAATGTAATGTACTCACATAATATGTCAATCAATCAATCAATCTTTATTTGAATCAGACCACGAAGGTCCATAAAAGAGAAAAAAAGAAGTAAGCAGACAGACAGACACACACACAGATATATATACACACACACATCAGCACAAAACAAAAACACGAAAATTACACAGCAGAATTACAGCAAATTTGCCGTAGCAACTATACGATTGCCTGCAACGGCCAGGCTGTTTGCAACAAATCGATGTGTTGGGACGCACATAATATCATTGATATATTGATGCATTATGTGCAAAAGTGGCGTCCAGAGCTCCAGATACATTCATTTTTTGTGGAGACTGTGGTCCAGAAAAGTGGTGCCATTTTTGGGCCACCCTTTACATTGTCAAATTTCGATATCGTCGCCTCACTAATCGGTGATCAACCGGAAATTGATTGTTTGTTTACAATAACAAATTGCGTCTGAAAGTTTTTTGACTTATTTTTGAAGTGTTTATTTGCAGCATTCGATATCCATTAGCTGAGCTTTCGCGTTGTTTGGTACGTTCATGCATGATTGCCGTGCATGTTCGTCTTATTAACTGTTTATCGTGCATTTTTAAAGCATTTTAGGGCTTGGTTTTATATATGTATATCTGTTGTAAATATTTTATGTGTGTCTTCTCTGCTTTTTATGGGCAATGTGCCTGAAATAAAGATTGATTGATTGGTTTACAGGCAATTGTGCAGAAGTGGGTGCCTTATTCACAACGGTACTTATTTAACTCTATCCTTGACACTAACCATAACAACCCTACTAACCCTAACCGTTACAGTAAGGGTAACCCTAACCCTACCAACCCTACTAACCCTAATACTAGATACCGTTGTGAATAAGGCACCCACTTCTGCAGGATAGCCGGTTTACATTTACTTGATTTGTGGGGAGTGGGCTAAAATGCGAAAGTGCGGAACTCACAAGGGTTTAGCCTGCACTCTGTCTATAATGTAATGTTGTTATGTTAGCGATAGTAGACTGTATATGGCATAAGCCTGTGTCTACTTACTTCATCAGTGTATCACATTGGTGGCTTCGGTGAATTCAGTATGATGTGGAAATTATTTTGGTATTTCGAATAATTAATTTAGGTTGGGATCACATATATGACACCGATGACATATATTCTAATAGCGAGTACCATGCTTAACTGTGTTTTGCAGCCAAAAACTGGTATTTACAACTGTCTGTTACTATTTCGGGTTATAGCCTTATAGACAGTTGTTTCTCATCCTGACCTTAATGAGAATAGCAACCTAACCCAAAACTACATACAAAGCAACACCAAATCATGTCCATATCGTCAGACATGCAACCATTGTCATAGCCCCACAGTTAGGAAAATATAAATATTGAAAAAGTTATTATTATAAGGTGCAATAGCATAGAGTATTTGTTAGTAGGACATTTCCTCATGCAGACTTATATGCCATGTGTTTTGATCTAGGATGATATTTTGTCATCGAGTTATTCACTGTCTACTGTGCTGTGCTGTTGCTGAGAGATCAAAGTTTGATAATTAAATCAGTGATCTGCTGGTGGACTGCCATGGCAGTGATGGCAGAAGTTCCTGTGTTAAGGTGGATGTGGTGGATCTTCGCCGTGTCGTTTTTACTTGGAACTGCCCCAGTCTATTTTGCCGTATGGTTTATCTGGAAGTGTGTCAGTCTTGCATTTTCTCGCTCAGTTTATGAATCAGGAGATGACTTTCTGTATTCTCTGTATCAAAAGACGGTTTTGTTTTTCTGCCAATACTGCTCTGGTGTTGAGGTTAGTAAATGGTGTGCTATTTAACGACATGGCTAAGTTGACATAGAAGTTCAATTTACTGAAATAAACAGAGTGGACACAGATAAATAGGACTTCAAAATATATTTGTGTTCTTATCCAGAATTTGTGTATCAGTTACTGTAGACATTGAGGATTGACGCTATCTATTAGGCCACTGAACAATAGTTGGGAGGTCTTATGTTATCCCAGTGAAAATTTTTGCCAACTGACCTCTGATCTCTGAGACGATCCAGCCATGTCTCGTCAGAATTATATCTATTATTGGTTCTAGGCCTGAATATTGACTCAGAAATTTTGCTTATCTCTACCTTAATTTGTACATGGGTGAAAAAGAGCAAAATTATCCATTTGATGCCCTCTGGTTTTGAAACGTAGCATCGTATAAGATATCTAAAACAAACTTATGGAGCACTTGTGATGAGATATGACCTCCATAAATTTGGTTTAGACCAGTCCACTCAGTGGTAAGAAATAGCCCCGACAACAGTTCCACCCCCAAAAATGGGTAGGAAAATTTGTTCAGTCATCAGTAACTCAACCACGGATTGTCGGATTTTGATAAAACGTTTGAATTGTTGAATTTGTAGGCTAGTACATTATGGATCTCAAAGTTAAAGCCCGCAATGACTGTATGGTTCATATCGATTACGCGATATCGCGATATCAATCGTAGAATCGGCAACCTTGCGATTATCGCAGCACCTAGAGATCAGACGATATCACACATGAAAGCAAGTCTCACGCATGCCCTGCTTAACAGCACACACCGAACTCACAGGGCGATAGTTATCGCAAGGATGATCACTGGACGCCGCCTGAAAGGCCCAAATAGACGGCCAGTTGGCGACAGGGTGCTACCGCGTGACCGCACTGTCCAGCACACAATAACATTACGTAACGCTAGTGATGGCACGATTCAGCTGTAAGAGAAAACGATAGAATACGATACGATATCACACAAAATATCGCGATACGATACGATCAGCAAATACTTCGCCGTATGTAAGAACTGTATGTTGTCAGTTACAAACTACAGCTATATACCGCCTGGGAAATAAATATCGTACAATATCGCAATACGAAACTCCACGATATATCGATTAGCTTGCTGGGCTACGATATGAACCCTAAACGACTGGCATGATGTCGGGCAGCCTTCACATTGCAGTGCTTTACCATTGACCTTTTCTGATTTTATTAACTTTTTCAGTTAGTGCAGTATTATATTAACATTAATGTGATTTTGTGATGCTTAAATAATGTTATAAGCTGTAAAACAATGTGTTATGTGCAGCTAATTTTCTCTGGAGATGTTGATGCTCTTTCTAAACATAAAGAAAATGTCATATTCATCTGTAACCATCAATCTTCTGGTGAGATGCATGTGTGATATTGTGTAGAGTAGATGTACAAACCTTTGCTTTGTGGTTGTACTTTGAATAGCTGATTGCAGTGCACTTTTTGGTAGTGCAGGTTTTCATTGTTGAGTTTTCTCTTTACATAGAAGTTTTATGTCACGCATTTTTAATGTTTCCACAGTCGACTGGATGATTGCCGATATGCTGTCAATTCGACAAGGTAGCATCGGACACATTCGCTATGTCTTGAAAGATTCACTGAAGTACCTTCCATTCTATGGGGCTTATTTCAGGCAGGCAAGTTGGCGTTGATCATCTGCATAAACGAAACAGTGACATTCAAATGATATACATAGGACATGTTGAATGCTTGTAATTAACACATTTGGTGTTGTATTGTTACTAACGCTGCCTGTAATCTGAAAAAAAGCAAAAACTGGCAGTCTGACATTGAGGTTAGATTACACAAGATGTATCTTATCTTTTGAGTATACAGACAGTGAGTGAGCGAGTAGTTTCTTAACGGCACAGCAATACATATTACGCTATTTAGTGCCTTACGGTGATGCGGAAAGTGGTTAGATAGTTAAGAAGAGTGATAAAAGAATGAAGATATTAATCAAGGCTGTTTAGTTGTCACAATAAAATATGAATAACGTATACTGCCGTTGATGATAAAAGTGAGTATCTTTAATAAAATCGATGTTTTGATTGTCGATGCTTTCAACAATGTCTTTCAAAGAAGAACCTGGACAGCTCCATCCACTCATCAATTTCAGCATAGTTCACCTCATAGCCAACAAGATCAAAATTTTCAGATGCCCCTGGCCTTTCAAGGTCACTTTAAGGTCACCAGTTTTCATATTTCAACACTTCACGACATGCTGTACAAAACGTCATCGATATCAGTCGGATATGCCAGGTATTCAGCAGTTTGGCTCTGCCGATGTGAGCAAAAATCTAAAATGATGCACAGAACCCCTCAGTTTTGTTGGGATGTGGATGCATTCTGACATGACTTTGGTTCAAATCAATCCTTGTGCCAAGTGAGATGTGCACCTCTCCAGTCATTTTACTGCAATTCACCCTTGTGATCATTGACCAATCGACCACTGACCAGTGTTGATAGCAGTATGGGACTTTGCAGTTAGCATTCTGAGTGTGCAGTGCCTTTACTAATGTGTACAATTGGTCTGTTGTCATGCCACAGTAGCTTCTGATTGGCATTAGTTACAAATCTTATATATATTGTTATATTTTCTGTGGAGCATTGGCCATTTTTATGTGTATTGCTACAGCACAGCTGTGTCTATGTGAGAAGGAGCGGCCAGTTTCATGCAAACCAAGCACAGGAGCAGTTGGATGAGTTGGCCAAACATCGCACGCCCGTTGGTTGCATTTTTAAATTTCATTGGCAAACATTAATTTTAGACATTATTGTAATGTTCTGGCAAAACAAAAAAGCCAGAAAATGGCAGTCTGATGTTTGGTTAAAATTACAGGAGATGTCTTGTTTCTGTGGACTTTGTCCCTTCTGAGTAATATCAATCAGCTGTAATGTTTACCTGTCGTTATTATTATTAATTGCTTATTATTGCGTGTTCTTGTATTTCTTGTTATAATTGACCACACTTGAAGCAGCGTGGTACATAGTTTCATTCATGTCTGTATGTGTGTCAGATGGTAACTTCCGAAAGCCTTGATGTAGGAAATTCATATTTGCACATTTGGTATATCTCCACGGAATACGGGTCAAGTTTGTATGTAAAGGTTATTGGCTCAAGTTTAAGGTCAGAGGAGCAAAAGGTCTAAAATCCATATTGCCGCAATGTTAAACTTCGATCGGCACGGCAATAACTCCGATTCTATAAAACATTGAGCCATGAAGTTTGCATGTAGCATGGGGTTTTCGGATATGGCGGATCGAAGTATGTGGCCGCCATCTTTGTCACATGACTGGAAGTGACGACATAAGTAACTAAATGCACACAATCCCGCCACCCCTACGCTTAAGTGAGGGCATGACTACAACTACCATGAGAGCGAGCCTATTTGGCCACTGAGTAATGGGAATTCCATGCATCATATCTGTGCCGGAAAGCTTTCAAGACCACATGCGTAGCGTAACAATCTTCAACGGCTTACGGTACTTAACTAAATACACGCATCCGTGGCTGGTCAGCCTTAGATTAGAAGGCATTCTTGTTATTAAATATGTACTGCCACTAAAACACTGAAGGGGCAGTATGTGGTCAGAGTAATAATGGTGTTTTAGAGATGCCTCGGTGTCTGCTTGAGCAGTATTGCATACCTGTGCTCTGGGAGTCTGGGCTTAGCCCAAGTTCCATGATGTGACCGTGACTGATAGCATGGCTTAGGTGGGTAAACAGAATAGCTGCATGGTAAAACTGTGAGAAAGGAGAGACAGACTTCACATAATTACAAACCTAACAGAAAAATTAAGATGGTCATGCAACATCTACTTACCAGACTTATTGTCCCTGGCTTTAATATTCAGTAGGTCCAACATAGCAGGGTTGTAGCACTGAGGACATGATGTTGTACCTTCTACAGTGAGAAAGTAATAAAATTTCACAATATGAAGTGGCTTCATAGAGAACTTTTACTGAGAATTACTTATTTATTAGTCATTAATGTTTGGAAAGCTAGTGTTAAAAATTGAATTTTTACTACCCTTAATATTTGTTTTTCTGTGAATGCCTGCCATCAGCCTAATGCCTATGTGTCGTATCTGATGACAGTGCACCATGTAATGGCAAAAGAGATTGGACATTTATTATTATTACTTTTATGTCATACAACATAGTTATAAGTAATATAAATCAGTTTGTACTTTCAGCATTTCTTTACGTAATATACAGATGTCTGAACTGCGGTTTTGATATGTTTGCATCTGATTTCAGTTCTGGATGGTAATATTTCCTGAAGGAACGAGGTACAATCCTCGGTTGCCTCATGTGATCCGAAGAAGCCAGGAATTTGCACAGAGTCGCGGTACATTTTCATGTGTTCAGTTTCTACAGTAAGCGTGGTGTGTCATTATGCTTGGTTAGCTTGTTATCCAGATTTCTGGTTACTTGTGTTACGCTGTTGTACAAACATAATTCATGGTACTGGTATGCATTTCTTGTGTTTTGAACACTCATTGTTAGCGTGCAGTTTAGTTTTAATATAGTACGAGGTATATTGGGTCGCTATATTACGAGGGGCATTAAAAACATTCGTAGCCTGACACAGTTAACTACGAGATACATCATATTTTGTCACTTTTTGTCATTGTCTCCTGCAACTGAAAAATGCACTTGGTGCCGCGTTTTTCCAAAGCTCTGATTACGTTGTAGAAGAATTGTTGCTCTTGGTCTTCTGGCCTGCCATTTGCCGTGCAGACAACATCCTCGTCGTCGGAAACTTTGTGTCCTTTCATGAATTATTTCAGTTTGTGAAACAAATACAAGTCACTTGGAGCCAGGACAGTGCACCTGATCACACGTCAACTCAAACACTGGCTGCCATCAAAAATGTCGGCTTTGAACTACTCCGTCACCACCATATTCGCCATTCGTATTGCACGGCAAATGGCTGGCTGGAAGACCAAGAACAACAATTCTTCCATATATTGTTGTATATTTATATTTTTTCATATTGTCTATTGTCTGTCTTTTGATGTGTGTGAATGCTGTAGGTCTTCCGGTGTTTAACCATGTGTTGACACCTCGTTCAAAAGGTTTATGGCTGTGCACTGAACGGCTGCATTCCTGCACCGATGCTTTCTACGATGTCACAATTGCATATGCTAACAGAGATCAATCTACTTTTGATGAAAACTCGACATTTCACCCTGCTGCACCCACACTTGGTGGTATGCTGACATCTCAGCAGTGTATTTGTTGATATACAAGTGTAAAGGTAAAGATAAAGGTAAAATGTGGATTTGTATGGCGCCTTGTCGTGTGATCACACCTCTAAGGCATTCAGGTATGGCACACGTTTTCGAGGGATCTCACAGTTTTACCTGCACACCCCGCGTACATCCGCTGGTACTCATTTACCGAACCCGGAAGGATGGAATGCTGAGTTGGCCTTGGGTCGCCAGATGTGTATAATTCAGGTATAATTACAGTGTTGAGCTGGGTGTGCGGTTATGAAATTTCTCTAGTTGTATGTAAATTAAGATTTTTGTTATGTATCATTTGAATGACAGGTTTTCTCTTAGCAGTGCTACAGGGAACGTTGTATCTATCTTAAACACATTTAATGATCTAGTGACAGTATTAGAAATCAGGGTGAAGCTGCTGCTTCTGTGTTATACACATTTACTGGTGTAATGACAGTATTAGAAATTAAGGTTGAACTGGTGCTTCACCTGTTTTTAACTATAGCTTTCATTTCCATTGAATTATTTTTGTATGTATTACATTTGACAGAGTTTATAAATGGAGATTGTCAGAAACTGCACATACATATTCAGCGAATTCCGATAGAAAACATTCCAGAGGATGCTGAGCTTTTCAAGCAGTGGCTCTCAGATCAGTTTGTAGAAAAGGAAAGGTGAGTAAAGTGAGAGGTAAAGCTGAGCAAAGATTACTGATACGTTGGAGTTTCTCGTACACAGTACTGCTGGCATTACAGTCTTGAGCTTGTGAATAATGCACATAATCGTTTGTGGTCGATGTCAGAACTGCATTCATTCACCTTCAGATGATCTGAGGTCAGACTTCTCATGCCTTGACCACATCATGACCAGCAGCTGATTTTACTACAGGAATGGATTTGTGTATTTTCACTCGCTGCGGTTCGAAAATTACAAGTGTCTGGGAAGCCTTTGGATTTTCTTATTTGGAATTTTTTGTGTGGGTTATTTCAGCTGAATTTTAACCCCGGCAACCCTGAAGTCAAATTGAGCCCTGTTCTCGGTAACCGTTTTCACCGATTTTACACAGCAGAATATTTGTTCAAATAATGTGCAGGATTAACAGCAAGGAGTTTATGTAGAAGCATGTCTGCAGTGTTAGCTGGGATTGTGTGTGCAGGATGTTGCAGGGTTTCTACTCGTCTGACCCGGCCACTGCTGGCCGCTTACAGCCAAACACTGTCACTGCTGTACAAAAGTGCTTGAATGGATCGCTGCCTGTCTCACAGACCTTGCCGGCAGTGTTGTTCTGGTCTCTGCTTAATATTCCACTGTGGTTCACTGCTTCTGGTCTTGCTGTGTACATCGGCATTGTGATTGCCGGCACTGTCGGCAGCCTGTGTTGGGCAGCATTTCTCTCATAGATGCTAACTTTAGACCTCGATGTAAGTCACGTGTTATAGTTAGAATAATTTTAGTCTAATTGTAATCTACTGTTGAGGGTTGAGTATATTTTGTTTTGTGATTTATAAGACAAATGGTGTATCTGATAGCAGTGCCACTTCATCAACAAACTTTTGTACATTGTCATTGATGAGACTAGCTTTTGTATTCGTATGGTCAGTGTTGCATGTATATGTCACATTAACTGTTGAGTTGCTGGTGTAAATATGTGCTTTTTGGCATTAACGTGATATATTTATTCACCTGCATGACATGCTGGAGAGGTGCATAATACTTATAGAACATAATGCAATATTGTTTTGTTTTCCAAACGAAAAACACAGATGTTATTCTATATGTTTCGACTCTCGGTAAATATATTCCATTCCAAGGAAGTTTAAAACTATTGGAAATGTGAAAGTAGGTATGATACTCAGCCAGCAGCCAGCAAACTATCATGCCATAGAACAAAATTGAAACACTGCACCAGTTCAGTATTGAAATGCCTGACTGTATAGTCATCAGACAGGACTGCTGGCATACTGACCTAACCAGTTAAAGTTGCTGGCTGTTAACTGAGCTGGCCACTGGGCCGATCTGGGATGTACTAGCATCACCCTCACCAGCTCCCTCACAACATACCTCACTACCTTCTGCTTCATCACCAGAGATGTGGAGTAAAAACCGAATCAAAAAATTTCCACAGATTAAAATGTAACAAAGAAGTTACTAATTAACTGTCAAAATTCATACCTAACATTAACAGAACTAGATGATCTTTGACAGCAAACCGTTGACTGGTATGCCTCTGCTGGAAATTACAATTGGTCTTGCCATGACTTCGACCTTTGACCTTTTGGTTTAAAGGTCAAGGGTCGGGGTCACAGCAAGACCAAATAATGTAATTTACAACAGAGGCATACCAGTCAACGGTTTGCTGTCAAGGATCATCCAGTTCTATTAATGAACTTGTTGCATAGGTATGAATTTTGACAGATAATTAATAACTTTTTGTTATATTTTAATCTGTGGAAATTTTTTGATTAGGTTTTTTTTACTTCACTTACAATGTTGTGATTTAATGTTGTGATATCTAAATATGTTCACAAGTAGATATTAACACTGTGTAGCAGTAAGCTCCGCTTGTCGATGTTATGTATTGTGTGAAAATTAAACGCATTTGATTAACTTAATAGTTTTAATAATTTTGCAGTGATTTAAGAAGTTTGATTATTTTTTTTAGAATTCTGAATACCGCTTCATGTTTGTGTTCGTTATCAGTTGTATAGTGCCTTTGTAGTTGTCTGTCATATATTTATATCTCTGCCTGTGTTATACATGAACACTCTTCACTTTCATGCTGATTTCTGTAGATATGTCCATCCTGTCAGTGTAATAATAGTAATCATAATAATAATAATAATAAATATGTGTGTTGAGACAATGAGTGGCAGTTACTGTTTACAATCACAGCACAGTTGACTTTGTTTTCCCTTGTGTTGCATACTCTTTGCACAACTGTTTGTGATCAAGGGTCATCATATTTTTCATGTGTGTACTGTCTCGGGCTGCAGATCATTTTACACTCTCGGAGTCATGAAGCAACTAGAACCAGTGGCGTTTTGGACGATACAGAGTAACAATTGAAGTTCTCAAATTCAGCAGAATGATGGAAAAGTTCAATAAATGCAAACAAAAACTTTAGCTAAAGCTAAGCTAATATTCAGAAAAGTGTTTTCAGCATTCTAATTCACTGCCGCCCTGACTTGGCCAACTGCATATTGACCTGTGTGAAGTAAGATTGGTATATCTGTTTCTGGTAACACATTTCATATACGTGGACCTGTCGTTGATGGCTGTTATTTAAGCCAGTATGTCGTATTATACTGACGTATTCTGTGATGCTGTTTTCACTTTTTATTTCAATCATTCATTGCTGAATTTGTGCTTTGTTTCCAGGAACTTTTGTTTCTGCCACCACCGTACCTGAAGAATTCCATAATTTATCTGTTAAGCATGTGTAGAATTTGAAAGTATGTTTCGACTTTGATTGTGCGAAGAAGCTGGTCTAGTTTTCTAAGTACATTGCCTAGCTTCAGTTTCTGTCATAGTTACTATATGTAGCTGCAGTACGTTGTCAGAATGGTGCTCTAATAGAGCGGCCTTTGTTACTTGTAATGTACAAGTTATGAAAATGTATGCATTGTTATTGCTGTTGTATATATGCAAGTTATTGATGTTAAATGATATTGACTTGAGTAACTTTATGATGAGAGTTATTG
>Ga0209562_1000860_pt1 | contig 11015 bp, 6 predicted proteins | sample WorMetvacBELIZE2_FD_187399 | JGI IMG/M metagenome (GOLD analysis project Ga0209562, IMG submission 187399) | Marine gutless worms symbiont microbial communities from Max Planck institute for Marine Microbiology, Germany - Olavius vacuus BELIZE.2... | ecosystem: Host-associated > Annelida >...
CGTCAACGGAAATACATGTGACGTCATCGCAGGTGCGTCACGTGATGACCAACAAAACAGTCAACTGTGAGAACTGGTCTGACTAATTCACGCACTCAACGCATCCGAGCTCCATCCTCAGCCAGCTCACATCTGTTCAGTGAAGTTTCTCTGAAGAATCACACGGAATTGCTGTCTGCTGTATTGTGTAGCACAGTCACGTGAGCAGTGCTTACAGCTGTGAAATTGTGAAAGGTGAACTAACTTATACGCACAGTTTGTTTCTGTCAGTTCTGAGTAGGGAAGCCAGTCCCGCCAAAAATTTAAATTCCTGGCCGGGGTTTTGGGGGTAGAAAATGTCAGTCACCCGGGGCTGGAAACTTTACATACACTGGGCTTAAAGCATTTACAATACGTTGCTTACAGTGACTACCATATTTCCAGTTGTTGGCGATAGGTGCTATGCATGCTTTGTCAAATTATTGTTTGCAATTGAATAGCTAGAACTGTAAAAGTTAAAATTTTTAATAATCCAGTAGCATTGTTCCTTCATGCAAACAGAAAAGTTAATATGCAAAACAAAAGTTCACAGCAATTGGTCAACAGTGATAGTACAATATCCATCTGAAGGAACAGCTAGAATAGACGTGGATTGGAAAAAGACATGTGGCCAGTGCGGTCAAGAGAGTAAGACTAAGAGTCCACGTTAGTTGCGGTCTTTACGTTAGTACGAACGCAGAAAACACAGAGTATCAATGTAGTCGTCAGCGAGCAGAGAGTGTAAGTTAGTGCACAGAACACCTGCTACAGAGAATTCAATGACTGAAGTTGCAGGTACTGACATCAGATAGTTGTAGGCTCACTGCAGGCAGCGACCTCAGTTGTCACTACTGTTGTAAAGTTGCATTTCTGTCTTGACCGCATTCGCCATGTCTCATTCACGTCTGTTGACTCCACAGAGAAACTTGTAGAAAGACAGCCCCAGTGGCCAGTGTTTCGTCACTACCCTGGGGTGAAATTTCCAGGGGTTTGGATCCGAGGACCGGGGACTCAGGGTGGCTTCCTTAGTTGTGAGATTGGTTGCAGTACCAGTGTGGTTAATTGCCCGCAAAACTCGTCTCATAATTTTTATAAATAACCCATTACATGTATGTGCCAAGTTGGACGTTAAACCCTGCATGAGCCCAACCGTTATGCATCAGCGTATGTCTGTTTGTTATGCGATGAGCATTATGTATGGCATACGTAGTCCATTCATTTAGTTCATAGCTGCAGTGAACGGAATATGTTGCTCATCTCATACAACTCATGTTTGAAGGCTGAATGGTCATTGTACCACGTTCATACGCAAATGATGCAGTAATTGTAGATTGACAGTCAGCAAACTTGGTGGAAGCATTATCCATAGAACTGTCGTGAACATCAAAATCAAAATGTTAAAAGATCAAAGTCATGAAACGTATGCATGTATACAGCTAATGTACTGAAGTTCAATTACGGTTGGTAATAGGACTTAATACAACTTTTGCACTGACTGCATAGAGAATGCACTACATGATGTGCTTTGAAACTCCAAGAGCAAGACGATCAATGAGGTCAGAACGTTCACACATTCATTCCAGCAACTGAAGAGCGGCTATCAACTCTAAGATACAGTAATGTTGGAGCTAGGACTGGTCAAAGTTGACAGGAAATACGGAGTGTGGTAAGTGCAGTCACCTGCCGTTGAAGATGAAGTTAGCACACTGTATTGTAGTAAATGACATGGATGGCAATAATTGAGCGGCCCTGCTGTTGCGGTAGAACGTTATACACAGATTGCTCAAAATCAAAACGAATAACCACGAGACAGACACACCAGATAGAACATCACTGTTTGTCCTGGTGTATGTGTATTCGTTGTACCTATTGAAATACTTCTGGCTGGCTTTGCTTTTTATCAAGTCCAACATAGTACAACAGTAGACAGCAGTAGCAGTGAAGAGTGAGCACTGGCTATCTAAAGTATTGGTTGAATAGTTCTTGTGTACTATGACATCAAACTACTGGCATTCATCACATCTCTTTCTATGCCATTATTACCAGCGACAAAGCAGCGTGGTAATGTTGCTGGTTGCATCTGTCTGCATGTTTGTAATGTTCTCAGTTTCAGAAACCTTTGTCCATTAAGTTCATTTTAGTATGCAAGTTCATCTTCAGAGGATACAGATCAAGTTTGTACATGGAGGTCACAGGCATGAAATGCTACTCTGCCGCGCTCAGGCTTAAGTGACATCATAACTGCAACTGCAGTGAAGGCAAGTCCATTTAAGTTATTCAGGGTAGACGCTACCTGCCTGCAGGCCAGGCGGCACAGGCGTCACCTCTTGGCATGGCATGTGGCATGCAAACATTACTGTTGCTGTAGCTGGGTATGCGGATTTCACATTTCCGATCCACAGACAGACCGTGTTAGTGTATTGTGTTCATACTGTTCACAGGTGGTATGCCTTCGATTGAAAGGCAATCTTGTATTATACTAATTTTTAAAGTGTAATAAGCAGCCCATGGGCTGTGAAGCTCAGCTGGCTGGAATATGAATTGGGATCGGGAATGGGGGAAATATATGGGACAAAATGTCTGGGAATGCCCAGGAGTGAATTGTCCAGCGGGAAAATCTTTTGGGGAAATTTTTCCAGGTGGGGAATGTCCAGGGAAGTGTGAGGGAGAAAGTGACTGGAGGGAATGTCCAGGGAACATCCGGGAAAAATGCCCAGATCCTCGTGCAGGATTGTAAGTCTACGTGTAGCGGTTATGGTTAGTAACACCCTGGTTAACACACACACACACACACACACACACACAGACAGACAGGCAGGCATCTTCTGACCAGTTACACTATTAGCTCAGCCAGCAGAGCTAAAAATGGACATGAAAGCATGCTTAACTTTTTGACATTTTCAATTGTATGTAACGACTTATTTTGTAAGACTCTGTGTTTGTAAAGCGATTCATATGTACCGTTTATATGTTGTCTATGTGCATGTTTATGTGATCTGTGTCTTGGAGTTTGTTGATTATAGTTAGCAGACATTTGTACATATGACAATATGGCAAATCAAATACTGCACAGTTACATTTGTTTATCTTTATTACAACTTGGTGCTGGTATTAACTCTCTTGTTCTCATTCATAAATGCCAATTTCAGTGAACAGTAACATGTCTCCATACACACAGAGTAACAACGCACACAAAGTGTGCTATCAACCATCCTATCCTGATATTAAGCAGCCTTTTCACAGACCACTAAGAGGCCACACTCTTGCACTCTTTCTGGCTGTCTGTCAGTCACATGTTAACTCACAGGATGCCAGTTTTAGGAGAAAAGGTCGATGTCTCTGGAGTTATCAATGCTCAAGCATGTTAGCAGTCAAACTATAACTGACAAATTGACAGCCATACAATTTCAATGGAAAATCTGCTTACACAAACTGCTTTATATTGATGAATTATAAAGCTGAAAGGTCACTGCCATGCAGTCAACATAGCATTGTCCATCTGTGGTGTTTGGGCTCGAAAATCAAGAACGAAAGGTCACATTAACTTGGATTGGTCAAAACTTGACTCAAGCCACTCTGTCTATCTGGGTGAGCATTCTGAGCTTGTAAATCAAGACAAAGTGTCACAGACAGTTCAGATCTGGCACATAAGCAACTGTAATTCATTATGTATTTTAAGGTCAACAAAATGTGCCATCATAACTGATAAGCAAGAAGCCAAACTGCCTTCAAACTGGGTGGTACTAGAGAGGGGAATCGAACCGAACCCGAACCGAACACACTGCACTCGAACCCCATTCTAAGGCCATTCTGAACTGAACCGAGCGAACCCAAAGAGTTAGACAAATGAACCTGAACCGAACCGAACTATCACAACGACCGAACCTAACAGAACCCGAACCTTCGCCGTTAGGTTCGATTCTCATATGTAAGATGAAGAAGCTGATTTCCTGTCAGATTACAAAACAGCAATTGTTTCTACGAATGTGGCAGACACACGCCATGAACTGGAACAGTATCTGTCGCTGCCTGTCACGGACACCCCAGTTGCTCGCAATACCTGCTACGAGTACTGCAAGTGAACGAGTGTTTTCAGTGTGTGGCACTGAGCGTCGCTGTAGAATGCAGCCTGAGACATTTGAGAGACTGCTGTATCTCAAGTACAATATGTAAGAGACGAGAAATTAGCACTTGTGATGTTTTTGCTAATGTTTTGTCAGCTGTAAACTAATTATCAAATTATGAACTTTTGTGAACAGTCACATGTCTTATTATTGGCGTGTAACACTTTCTGTGTCATTGGTTTGGTGTTTTTTATTACATGTGTTGGATTTCTTCAGTGCACCAAGCTTCTTGCAGTTACAACTGTGACCAAACCAAATCCGAAGTTGCGAAACCCTTATTAGCCGAACTCGAACCGAACCCGAACTGAGAATCAGCCGAACTCGAACCGCACCCAAACTATAACAACGACCGAACCGAACAGAACCCAAACCTTCATTGATGGGTTCAATTCCCATCTCTAGGTGGTACTGTTGGTACTGTTGTACCAATGACGTACTAAATACTGACACAGCTATAAGGTTAAAGGTCAAGGAGACCATGTCAATATAACATATACCAGCAGGTAACGGCAGCCACAAGAACTTCACACCTGGTGAGTAATGAGTATGCTTACATATCAACAAACTTGTCAAAATATGTCAAAAGTCACGAGATCTCAAAGGAAAGGGTACATACTGTGTCAGCCATCAGGGCTATGACATTTTCTAGTCGTTGCTGATTTAAAGGACGTGGTCACCTGGAGTAGGAAGCACACACAGCGCATGTGAACAACAAATCACACGTTGAGTCTCCGTACAGTGTCACACTGCTACAGCACAGCTAACCTAACAGCTCACCGACTTGACTTCAACATCTGTTCACGTTAATAACATGTCAAACATGGCTTAAAGGCATCTAAAAATAGTGCAACAACAACAAACAAACGTAATCTAGCATATTTCAGTTGACTCCTGCTATTTATTTCCATGAGAACTGACATTCCATACTGCATTAGCAGCACACTAACCTGAATTTCTAAATGCAAACAGCTAACTTATTCCTGCCACAGCTATAACCTTGAAACTCTTATTAAAACAACATTAAATCAGCCCAACTTTGGCCTCTCTCCAGCCTGCTTCAGAGAATCTAACCAGATGTAATGTATACAGTGCCGGCGCAAGACTAAATAAGCCCCCCAAACTACAACAATTGGCCCTGAATTTTCTGGCCCTTTTCCCCCGTGACCCCCCCGGTCGGTGGGTTTGCGGGTGGTCTCGCCGGCTCTGAACGTAAGTATATGCGTTATGTTTACAGATTAACTGTCTCCAACATATGACAGATTTCAAAAACTGTTGAAAACGTGTACTGTATTTAGAAAATCGCGTATAAAAACTGAACTTGCTCAATGTCACAAAATTAATGGTATCTAAACAAAAAGTAGCAAAGACAAAATGAAGCTAAATATTTCTACATAGAATACGTCGTAACAGTGGCCACCTGATCACTGCCACTTACCAGAAACTAATCAGTAAAGGAACTGCTACACAAACCGGAACTCAAGTGAAGTAAATTATACTTCAACCGACACTGGCTGCAACAGTGACATGTTACTACTGGTCAGTGGCCAGACAGACCTACACTGCAGTCAGTGGTGATTATAAAACAAAAGAGGTGAGAGAGCTATATGCTAGGGGCTTGGGGGTTATGCATCAGTGGAGTCCAGGGGCAGACTCTGGTCAGGGAGTCAAGTGCTAGATATGAAATGAGAGAAAAATAAGCTTCAGTTGACTCTCACTACTAACTGCAGTTGCAAGTAGCCAAGCCACACAGTCTATCATTCAAGCACCACTCTGCAGATATTACTACAACTATGTACGCAAATATTATTACACTCTCCTAACCTGCATAGAAATGGCAAGAATGGAAATCAGACAAAAAATTATGAACTTTGTTTTCTTTAATTTGTGACTGCAAAATGCAAATTACTCAGCTGTGCTGACAATAGTGACTGAGAGCAGTTAATCAGAGAAACTGTTCACCTTGTGAAGGCATAAATCAAATCAGAACTGAGCTAATCAAAACATCCACAATCTGTTTTCATGCTTTCAAGATTGATTGATTGAGTAATGCTTAACGTCCCACCAAACATATTATAGGTCATATTGGGGATGAGTTTTTACGGGTCAAATGACCCAACCAACAGTGTCAGAGCACCGAAGGAAGATAGGTCCAAAGGATTAGGCTTCAATCCCATCAGGTCCACACCACCGTGTTACAATGATACAACAACTATGCGGTATGAAACAAAAACACACAAAATACACAGATAAACACAAATAAATCTACGCACGGTGAAATGGGCCCAGTGTGACAAAACCCAATCCAGAGAACTGTAAGAACTGCTCGTCTAAGTGTGCTTATGAGACGCTTTCAAGAAAGGAAGCACTTTCATTATGTTAGCTGATAGCATAAAACTGCAGTGTTCCATGTCTGTCCGTTACACATGCAGTGCACGTAGACTGGAACTCAGCAGATAATCCTTATTCATTAACCATTCAGCAGACTGACATCTTCTCAACAACTGGCAACATTTGCCTGCAGCCTCAACTGTTGCAGTGTTTGAATATGTATTCGGTAATGATGTGATCTTACCATTTTACAAACACTGGTTTTAAAATTTTTCTTTGAAAGGTTATTAAGAAACATCTACAAATTCACACTAATCTGCAATGTCATAATGATGTTATAGTTCAGCCAGACAGTTTACTGTTTGCACTACTGTGCATTGCAATGATTCTGCTGCAACTACAAATATCACAGCTTACTTACATAATAATGTGTATAAACTATGTACGGCATGCAGGTGACTCAAAAAAACATAGTCTACCCGTTTTTCATTTCTTTTCATACAGGTCATTAAAATTTCTTAAGGTTAATGCAGATAAAATTGTATTTCTGTGAAAGTGCAATTTTCTTCTTGGTATATTTTTGGCTGCATCCTATAGTTAGCATTTGGTTACTACATGCAATAACAACACAGCACACACATTACTAGAATTTTAAAACCAAATACTGTACACGGAGACAACATACAGGGTGGCGCAGAACAAATGCCTTATTTTATGCAAATTTTCGTAAACTCAGTTCAAATGTTGAATAGTCCGGTCTATTCTGCACCACCCTGTACTACGTATATAAAATTACAGTTGAAACTAACACAAGCTGCAGTCACAGCAAATACACACAAAGAAAAACACTGAATGGACAAAATGACTCTAGATCATTATAACCACTGTACACAATTAACATACATAAATAATCACACAAACAGTTACAAATTGAACAGTACACGACGTCGCTACTTCTTCACGCCAGAACCACGCAGCCTACAACACAACCACCTCATCACTGATATGTTTCAGTCAGTATATTACATCACATACCAAATACAAGACACAAGGGTGGTTAGTGAAATTACAGAGGTGTACATTCAACATATAATAAGCAATCGTTTATGAATCAAAGTCACACTGTCGAAACACCACTGCAAATGGCATGCACGCTGTTACTTTCTAGCAAGTTATTTGGTTTCAATTTCACAATTCACTTTACACCCATAATATGCTATATGTGACAAACTGTTTCCGGCCATTTGCTTCGACTTTTATTTCACTATTGTATGATTACTCACCATCCTCTGACCTTGAAAACCTTTTAGCAATGCCCACTCACTTGATGAATATTTATGCCAAGTCTCATTCAAATCCCTCCAGGCGCACCCCTTCCCCCAAAATTGGGTGGTCAGATCCCCTCCATATTTTGCATGGGGTATAATAGAGATGACCTCCAAAAACCCTGAAAGTTTTGTGAAAGTCTCACGAACAGTTTCAGAGATATTCGGCTTTTTACTGTCCGAGCCTATCGCCAAGATACAATAGTGTCTTCTACCTTAAAAGCGGAGTCACTATACTCCGACGAATACTCCTTCACAAAACCAGTTTTCCCCCAATTTCCTGTTAGAAAATCCACTTCTTCGGCAAGTGGGGGCCATGGCCCCCCTGCCCCTCTCCCTCTGGCTATGCCCCTGAATCCCTCCATTAATTAAGGAGATAACACATTGCGTGAGATAAGTGTTAATGGGCAACAGACGCTGGATGGACAAAGAACAGATGTCTAAACGAATGATACTATCCACCTAGTATTGTTGCAGCGGCATAAATAGTTCTCACTCGATATTTATATAGGCATGCTGACAGATAGTTTTTAACATGCTAAAGTGGATGCAACCAAAAGAATGACTTCACATTACTGTTATTATTAAAGGCATTTACAGAGCGCAGAATCACCCAAGGGTCACAAGTGAATACAGGAAAGTGCAAGGACATCAAGCCACTGTGTAATGTGCAGTGATCAAGAAACAGGCAGCAGAAAACAGATGTCATGAATAGTCATTGCAACACTATTCTCACACAAGCTGACTGCCAATGCAATGACTCTGAAAACTATATTATATTGTGGCACAAAATATGTTTGAATATTGATTGATTGATTGAGTAAGGCTTAACGTACCACCAAACACATTATAGGTCATATCTGGGACGGGTTTTTACAGGTCAAATGACCCAACCAACAGTGTCAAAGCACTGAAGGAAGACAGGTCCAAAAGATTAAGCTTCAATCCCATCAGGTCCACCCCACCGTGCTCACAATGATACAACAACTATATGCAGTTTGAATGCTGCCATGGAAGGTTTCTGTGGTGCACAGAACTGCAAATCAGTAACAAACGCACCAGTAACGCTGTATGTGAGAGATACAAGAAAAGATGAGCTTAATGTCTTAACATTGCTAACGACAGATAAGGTCAAATGGACTGCACAGGTGTACTGCTCACTTACCCTCCAGATTTTGACCGTACTGCTTTTTTGCCGACGGCCACCGGATATGACATTTCCTTTGAATCCGCAATCATCTGCTCGTCATCTTGATGAGCTGTCTTTAATGATTTCTTTATGTTATTAATCTGCGAGAGTCACAAAAACAGAATATCTAAAATAGTTAAAACAACAATATGACAATTCATCAGACACTGCAATGTGTCTGATGTGTCTGCTACTCAGCATAATATCAGCTGTGCAATATTTGTCTGTGCAATATTTGTCACGTCATGTTAAAATGTCTTCATAATGTGGTGTCTTCACGTTCAACGGCTGTACTGTACAGCCTGCTGACACCCGTCCTGACACATCATATTGGTAAGCTTCAGATGCTTCTGAAATGTTATGAAAATAAGACAAATATGCCATTAGTGAGCTCCTAAATGCTGAGTGTTCTTTTAAGTTCACTGAGATGGCATGCAACATACACTTCGCCCTCGTTATAACGTGCTTCAATATAACACTGATTTGTTTATAATGCGGTTGAGGTCATGGACCCTGATTTTTCAGGTAGGCCTAGTTTCAGGTTAGTAAACTTGGTGCTAGTACACGCGGTCCAACAATAGCGTGTGCATAATAGATCGTAGCCGCCTAGCAAGACGCAAAGGAGACAGTGGATGGAGACAGATAAGCAGGCACAGGAGGATGGTAAACAAGCGCACTGTGAACAGGGCCGCAGTTCAGTGCAGTAGGCCCACAGTGCTGGGCATGCTGTTGCTGAAATCTGATATCTACAGTGGACGGCATCTACAGCACGCTGTGCCATGCACGACGGCACGGCCACTGCAGCAGTCATTCATAGAGTAGCACTACGATGAACAGAAACAAACTAATCTGACATCATTTTTTAAACACAGTTAACACTAGTGACTTCATGTAAAGCGATATCTGTGTTTACTTTACTGATAATGACGTGACATCTGAGTGAAATCAGCAACTTTGTTGCTCATTTCAGTATAACGCAGTCCTCGTTGTAACGTGCTACGGGCAGCGGCGCCCAATTACCACGTTATAACGAGGGTGCAGTCACTGCGTGTATCAAACAGTTCAGCAGTTTGCTGTCTACAAATCAATGCAGTATTCGTGACAGTCAGCAACCTCTTGTTCCATCTGAACAACAATCTTTGACTCTTTATCTTTCCGTGCGTTCGCAGTTGTTACTTGTGTCTCGAGATTCAGCAGCAGAGCCTCACAGCCAGCACACCTGTCAACACATTCACTACACCTGTGTTATTCAGTATACTTGTATTAATACACCTGTATTACTCTATACACATGTGGCAGTCAATACATTGTAACTCTTCAGAGAGTAGTGATACTGCTGAATGCAACAAACGTAGTACAACTATACAATGCACGTGCTGAGAAGTAGTTTAAAGAAACATCAGCACTGAGCACATACTGGTCATTCATCTGTGCCTTTAAAACGTGTAACCAGATGTATACACTGTGTTCCAAAAAAAGTGACGCCAAAATAGAAATCACAATAACTACGACAAATCATATCAGAATTAAATATCCTCTTAGCCGCTTTAATTAGCACCTTTCTGGTGCAAACACTGCAAATTTCAACAAAATCCACTGCACAGTTTTTGAACAACAGCTGTTTAAAAAATGGAACTCAAAAACAGAAGTTTCCAATATGGAAAAGTCGCCTTACGCCTTAGCAGTTCGTACACAATACCATCAGTTACAGTTTGTGCTCAAAATGGTCGCCATTTGCACAGACACTTGCGTGTCTCTTGTGCAGATCGTTCGTTCTCTGCTGCTGCCGGACTTCCTGTCTGCAGACCCTGTAGCGTCAATCTGCCGCAGAAGTCAGTCCAGTGCTGAACAAGACCAGTCCTTGTCAGGAAATTCCTCCAACAACTCTCTGGCACTGTAACCCTTACTCTGCCTTAAAACTTTGATCAGTATTTAGTCCTCTTTACGTCAACCAAATGCGTCACAAAAATGTAACCAACATTATGTCATTATTCGTAACACTTCCTGCAGTAAGTATACTAATCGGTATTT
>Ga0209562_1000862_pt1 | contig 10997 bp, 12 predicted proteins | sample WorMetvacBELIZE2_FD_187399 | JGI IMG/M metagenome (GOLD analysis project Ga0209562, IMG submission 187399) | Marine gutless worms symbiont microbial communities from Max Planck institute for Marine Microbiology, Germany - Olavius vacuus BELIZE.2... | ecosystem: Host-associated > Annelida >...
GCATCATCAGATGACGTGCGGCCCAAGTTGAGGGCGATTAAGTTGTCTGTTAAGGACTGTGAGGAGGCAACTGGGCTGGTAGCTGGACTGCTCTTCTGGTCTCCACCGTCCTTCTTGCCTCTCAACGTCTGCTTGAAACCACCGAACAGGTTTCGCTTCGGCTTCGGAGAACTAAGGGAAGATGCAGATGATGACTTGGTGCCACTCTTTGAACTATCTGTCGCTGAACAAGGGCCGGATGACGACTTCGGCAACAGAGATATTTGTTTTTTGCCGGAGGATTGGGTCGACGCCTTCCCAGATTTACTGCGCGACTTGCTGTCCACTGGCATGCTGGAGATCTCCGGTGCAGAGCTGAAACATATCACAGATTCAAGCACTCTTACTATGGTCAATCTGATGGACATGTCACATGATAAAATATAAAAATATAAACTGCATTCAGGCAAAAAAGCAGTTATGTTAGTAAAGTACTTACAGTTCTTTTGACAGTTCTTTCTGGTATGCGATCGGCGACTGCAGTGCTGTCAACAACAGTAAACATGTGTATGTGTATGACAGATGTCTGCAATACCTAACAACGTAACTACCAGTTTTCTTACACTCAACTGACACAATGACACAATTTAGCTCAGCAGAACTAACCTCCTATAGACGCACTATATGAAAACCCACTCAGTGGTGAACTGCCACATGATCAGAGCACAGAACCGTTGTGCACACATTTCTGGAGGTCAACTGGATGGCTCAAGAAGGAGACAATGGGGCGATGACATAAAGACCAACCGGTAAGACTGGCAGAGTTCAAGACAGTAGCCAGAGACAGGAAAAGTTGGAGAAAACTGGTGTATCCTTCCATGGTCTCTGACCTTCAGCAATGAAGAAGGAAGTGTTACAAAATGGCCGTGAAATCTTACTGTAGTCTCGTTATGCACATTATTCTAGCTATATTTATAAGTAAGTAATCTTTATTCGAGAATGCCTGGGACCACACAAATTGACAAGAGCCGTGTGAAAAAGTTTGTGGGACCTCAGCTGGTGCTCTACCATGAACAGAGAAGTCAGAACACTCCTCATTCAAGGAAAGAACTTACACCATTACTAATGCAACATAAATAAAATAGTAAACAACAAAACTACATACAAGTCATCAGTTTCTGCAGTTCTCCCATCAAAGCACCAATCTGAACTTTGTCAACTGGCAATATTTTCCTAAGAAATCAAAGTTAAAAATAAACAGCAGTTACTCACGAAAACAGCACCTCAAAACTACGGCAAAACTGCAACACATTTGACTCAAATTACCACGAAGCAAGTCGCCCTGCATGTCAAGTATGGAGTGGATCTGTGTAATCCAGTTCTCCCGGACTTCATCATTAGGCACCTGACACACCAACTGCAGATTGGACGATGGTGTCTTGTCTGTCAATACAAATCTCAGCCTGTCATCACCGGCATTCTCGTCCAGTGCCATCTTATTTACCTACAATAACACAAACAACATTTGAAACTCCGTTGCAGCCGTTACTGTCATTTAAACTCATCAGTGTGTTTCTGCAGCAACCTACCTACCTACAATTACTCAACTGTTCAGTGATGCTGATGACATATTATTCGCTCAAATGTTATCTAACTCTAATCATGTTCGTTGACTGTTTCTACGAAAGCATACAATTCCAGCTTATTCACTAAGATCTAGAACTTATGTCAAATTCTTTACTGAGCAGACTGATGACCTAATGACCACGACTACCGCCACTAAGAAGGTTATATTTTACCCAGCGTTGGTCTGTCTGTCTGTCTGTTTGTTTGTCTGTTAGCAACTTCACATGTAAAAACTACTAATGAGATCTTCACGACAATTGTATCAGACATGTATCTTTGGACAAGGCAAAACTGATTAAGGGTATGGATGCTGTCTGTTAAGAACCTAAAAGAGTTGATTGATTTTGTAGTATTAATCAATCACCTGCTTGCTTAAAATGTGGTATATTTCGGCAAAATAATAACATTATTTGAAAATTACCTTGATGCTGTGCTTGAAGATGTAGCTGGGACTTGTAAGGCTGGTGCGTTTCTTGTCAACAAGTTCTTCACTGAAGATGATGATCTGTTCAAAGAGGAAAACCCGTCGGTCGTGAAACTGCAGCTTGTCCGTTCTGCCTTGACTGCTCGTCTCCGCAACAAGCAAGCTGTCTTGCAGCAGCAGCCGGCCCTGTGCAGTTATCTTCCCCTACACGATACACAATCACGATTTCAGTGACATTTAATGAATACAAATATAGCAAAGCACAATCACTGATCTGCTCGCAATCCCATAAAAATTGCACCTAAAATCAGCAAGTTCAGGCAGTGTAATAAATGTCCTAACAGACATAGCATAAAAAACTACACTTTCCATTTTATATTTAAAAACATCAAGACGGTCAACCACATATGCATCACCTAGTTACATCACAACAAAACTGTCACAATCCACTGGCTGCTGTGTGTCTGGTGATCAGCAGCACTGCAATCAATTACCGGGAAAGACATACTTCTGAAATGAACTATTACATGTCAACTGAGACACAGAACTATGCTTCATAATAAAACGGCAACACATAGTGTAGTCTCACTTCAAAGCCCTGCAGTCGTCCAACGTTCATCATGTCATTTGCGGCTTTCGGAATGATGCACATCACTTCCAGTGCTCGCTGGAGGTCCTTTGTGTCCTCGCCAGCACGCTCTGTGTGCTTCAAGATGTCCTACAGTGTCAGAACACTGAACATTACCAGACCAACCACAATACATTTCATAAACAAAAAACACTGCAATACTGTATTACACTTTGTTACGATTAGTCTCTGCCTGCAAATGACAATTTTATCTTCAACTAGTTTTTACAGTTACTGCGGTTTTGTTTGCATACTTCAACGTGCCACTTTCAAGTTGCAGCAGACACAATATGAATTTTGAATTACCGCAATAACTACGAGTTATAATAACAACAATGACAATGACAACGTAGATATGTGACAGTTTACCCTGAGCATCAGCTGATACTTCATAATCCTCTGAACTGGTTTAATCAGCATGTCTGGAAGCAGAAGACGGTGACCAAGCCGCTCTCTCATTTCCTGCACCATAATCAAATCCTGCTGATGCTGTATCAATTCAATGTATTTTAGAATATGTTTCATGTTTTTTTTACGTGACAAAACTGTAAATGTTATCACATGCAATTTGTCGTAAAATTAATCCTTCGTGTAGAATATCTAACGCTTGGCAATAATATAACTGTATACTTATTTGCATGATAGAACTTGCACACAACACATTCAGTAAACTCTGTGACTCAGCATTGAAAAGTTATGTGAAAATGAAATTGATCAAATATCTGCAATGTTACATTCACATTTACTGTACAGTATCATGTATGTTATGTCTTGCACAAACAACCACAACATGCCACGATTCACAAAAGTGCCGAGAACTAACAACATGTGCACTTTACCTCAAAGAAGTCAATGAATTCGGCTACGATATATTCGGACTTAGGCTTGTTCTCACAATACTTGACATACATGTACAGTCGTCGTTCCTGTATCAAATCACATGCGCACACATACACAAACATCAAGTTCTTGTGCCACACATGGTACTCCACAAGGCCACAAACTGTAATAAAAAAAATGCAACTTGTGAACGCTATATAAATTCATGTTACTTTACTTTACTTCAGTTCCCAGTGAACATCTGTTTACTTAATCTGGATGCACAGCTAACAAATTAAGGTCTTCCTGCTGCCTGAAAATAGGACAACGATGGTCACCTTAAGGGACTGGCTGAAGTAAATGATACATTGACTACAATGACTTGCACTGTATCCGTATTACGTTTTGAATTAACTGAAAAGATTAAACTACCTGACAAGACATAAACACTGAGAAACATACTGTCAACAAACACAAGCCACACCAACAATAACAAATCCACCTAGTTACTGACAGTGATGGAGTCATGACATTTACCTCTAGACCAAGGCAGTCTCCAGTGCAGCAGGCAGGCTCGAGTTAGTACTACATCACTGGTTATAGACACATTACATTACATCATAAGCAACTAGCACTGACTTCTGATCGCAAAACAGCTCACAAGATCTTTCGTTAGGTCATACGTCACGTGCAAAACATGAAAACACAGTGTTCTACTTGGCTCCAACATTGATAAGAGCGTTAGCACAACGCCACAACGCCACAAACTGCATAATCTGGTAACATCTGGTAAGTAGCCTGAAGACGTTTCTATTTTCAGCTTACTTGCGTACATAGCGCATTAGAGCTTTCTGGATGATGCGCTCTACAAATTTACTTACTTACTAACTTACTTACTTACTTAAGTTTTTTGCCTATATTTCTCTGCTTGCATTTCAATGTTGGTACAGAAATATGCATCATCACTATTATCATCATCACTATCATCATCATCATCATCATAAACTAGTTTTGATGATAAGCTTACATAGCGGATGAACACTCCTCCGATCTTCTGTGGCTGGTCAACACACTTCTCCAGTTCCAGCTGGAATGTGCTGCAAACGACAATAACATCAGACATCAGATATCAGACAGAACTCATCTACCGATGCTCACTACAGACTCGTATCATCACTGGCCATGTGCTACGCTACGCTGTTTATGTTATGTGACGTTATGCTCCACTCCTCTCTTCTCAACCTCTAGCTATCTGACACCACATGAGTGAGTAAGTAGTTTGTTAACGGCACATATCAGGCTGTTCATTGCCTGGCAGTGGTGTGGAAGATGTGATAAAAGAGTGAAGATACCACAAGACCACATGGTCAAGTATCACTGCAGCTGCACTGGTTGCCAGTATGCTATTGCATCCTGATACAATTTGCCCTTCTGTCTGCTCACATGTCTAAGGGCCGCGACACACGATCCGTCAATGTCGACTGACAACGACAGGTAGTGTGTCACAGCCCTAGCACTGGCCAGTTCCTTCGTACATCAGAGAAAGACAAGTTTACTGTGGCCATCACATGCAGTAATTAAATATATACAGAGTACATGCAAGCTATCAACAAACAAAAGCGACACAGCAAATCAACCCAGTTTATCTTAGCTGAGAGGTATCAGTCACGAATGCAGTACAGAACAAGAAGCTTAGTAAATAGCAACTCATCTGCTATGCATGCTTACTCCTTGTGCCAGTCGTAGATCTGATGCACATTGCCAAATATCATCATTTCTCTCCCTTCAAGCTCAGCTGGAATTGACACTTCCTTGTTTTGTATTGGCTTCAGATAGTCCTGTAAATCAACAAGTATCGATAAAACAGTACGTACACATGAAAGTGGGCCAAAAATGGTCTATTTTTAACATCTGGTAACTCCTCTACATAATGATGCAGAAAGACGTTCCACATATCAAAATGCTTCAGTTCTTTATCTTTCTTATACTTCAACACGAAGTATTTCATTTTTGCATTCTTACACAGCTTTTCATCTTGGTTATTTTTTATCAAACAGCAGCCTTTTGCCTATAAATCAACATGAAATATTTGTTTAAAATGTCGTCATTGCAACTGAGGACAATTTATATTGCACTGCGAGAGTGGATGCATGTTCACATAATCATCATCATAATCTTAATTCGAACTGACTGAATGACACACAATACTGACCAGAACAATCTGTGCCAAGTCCTCGACATACAGCTTTTCAGTCTGAATGAGTTCGCTGATAACATAGCTACAAAATGCATACCACACGATGCATAACTGCAACTGTAGTCTTTGATTGAACATAACTAACTAACCTGCATATAGAGATTAACTCCATAAAGACAAGACCATGTTTTGTCACATTTACTACATGTTGGATGCAATGTTCAAGAGTGATACACACACAAAATGTAAGACGTCGGCCAAACAACAACAGCTTATACAAAACAGTTAATGTAATACACTCTCTTCACAACTATCTCTAGAAGTATGTACAAGGAGAGTTTCATGACAAATCTGAACTAATGAATATGCCAAGTAGCTTAAATCAGTTATTATTATCACTTATGCACAAGTATGCAAGGAGCAGACCTTCGCTTCTGGACGTATCGGGCACGGATCTTTTCCTCTTCCGTCATGCCAGCCATTGACTCCACTTCAACTATATCACTCACGTCATCTGCCGACTTACTCAGCTGCTGCTGATGCCGCTGCTGCTGAAAGCCACCACAAACAAAAAATTACGCAGACTATAGGATTTTCTATCAAGAAGCAGTAATCGAGTTAAATCATGGCATTATGTCAATGCCACTTTGATTCACTCACTTGCAACTTATGGTGCGATATAAATCTGCTTTGCCTGATTGAATGACTCACGATGAACTCACTGACCGACAGTCAAGTAAGTGAAAACATTTTACCACACACATGGACATACACAAACTGAAGCCTGACAGATGGCATCACTATCAAATAGTGTGCACCAAATACAACATCAGAAAGGCAGATGGCACAGCTGTTTAAATAATGCAGCTCAAATGACTGACATAAACCCCTTATATTTTTCTTCCATATATCCTTCAAAATTAACCAATTTCAACGAAACTTTCGGTCACTAAGTTAGTGAGTAGTTTCTTAGCGGCACATCAGCACATATTACTATTCAGTGCCGGATGATGGTGTGGAAAATATGATAAGATAGTGAAGATATAATCAATCACTACAGAAGAAGGAATGCTAAGTCTAGACACATAAAATTATTTTTTATTCCAGACACTATAGTATTATTCAGCATTCACTCAACTGCAACGCCTGAAATTTTCATTCAAACTGATTAATTTTTCTAGTAGTTATGCCATGGGATTTTTTCTCTGCGAGACATAGTATTCAGCAAACTGCATCCAAAAACAATATAAGACTGAGTGAACGAGTGAGCAAGCAGTTTCTTAATGGTCAAGATGCCATTTAGTGGCAGAGAGATGAGAAAATATTGACGATACTACACTGGCAACATTTACCTGTGCTGCAGACGACAAATCATCTGACGCGTTCTGTCCAACATCCAGCTGATCTGCGTCAGCAGACTGCATCTTAAGTGATACTGTCGACGACTACAATAAGTATATACACACACCACACACAACAGCTGATAAACTGAAATCTCCATTAACAATCGATCAATATTCGTTTAATAAGCAAATGACAAAATGCATTCGCATACACATAATAAAAAGGATTTGAGGCACACATAGAGTATAGACAATACTATTTGCTTAACATTAACATGTTAAATGCTGGCACACTGCATTAAACCATTACTGTCAATATCAACAAATCTCCTGCCAGTGAAAAGTACATGGTGATGTAAAAATATCACACACAAATAGTGCAGTTCTCATCCACAAATGGGACACATCTGACTCAACAAGGCTCTGCACACATTGCAGTATTTAGACATTAACTATGCAATGGAGAAAACATCAAGTTTTTACAACCAAAGTAAAACTTGGATGACTTCTGGTTGTTCATGTATGGAGGTCTTAAATGAGGATAAAAATTCTATTCTCACTACCATGTGCACACAATATTCAAACAGCTACTGCTGATAAAACAAACAGATTTTAATGTACATTACTTTAAATTACACTCAACTATGGCAGATGGAACATATCTTTCATCTGAGTACAGTTTAACATATCGTCATGGCCAACAACATACACCCAAAGCTCATCACAAAGGCACACTTTGGCATTATACAAACAACTCACAGAGTGCTGTTGAGTCGGCAAAGTATGAGTCTGGATTTCATCCATCGGAGGTGGAATCTCGACCGGAACAAAGTCTTCTACTTCGCACTCGTCTTCGTCAAATTCCACAGCCACAGCCGCACAAAGGTCAACGGGTTTGACGGCTACAGATGGCGACCTGCTGGCAATGATGCTCTCGTCCTCCTGTTCACATGACAATTGCTGCTGTTACTGACAAAAAATCAATTTAACCCGTCATAAGGTGACAACTTCACATCAGCAATAGTCACAGCTCAGAGAACACAATATTGAACCCTCTGGTCTGTCCGAGAAATTCATCTGAAAGCACGTACACCTTTAATAACGATGCAAATTAGCTGGCACACCTGGGAGTTTAAAGCAGGCAATGCCGGTAATTTGTATAGTTCAGCTTGCACCATGTTAAGCAACCAGCACAAGCAGACTCTCAAACACACCATTAATTACATCTGTCAGCGGACATGTTTAGCAAATCAGAAAAATTGAATTCTCTTTAACGGAGACCACTATGGACTTGCAATTGTTATCTCCATTTCACAATATCTTTTACACTGGAAATGATTTGCTCATCAAGAGACGAAATGCATTCCGAATGAAAGACCACATCTCTGTCAAGGATTAGTAGCAAAACTGGAATCGATTTTTAGTAAAAATTTTAGATGCAACGAATGCCTTATCAGACCAAATTTGTGGGTAATAATAACATAAATTATTTAGCAACAAGAGCATTCGGAGAGCGCAGACCTCTACCACGGCGGATCAGGGTGACATCCAAAATTTAATGGAGACTTCCTGGTCCAAAGACATCTTCGGTAAAATTTTCATAAAGATCAATCAGTAGTTTTTACATGAAGACGTTAACAGACAGACAAACAGACAAATGCTGGACAAAACACAACCTTACTGGCGGAGGTAACAATAATATATCGCTGTCGAAACCAAACAGTGTGTGATTAGATAACAATGAAAAATGCACTTCTCAATTACATCAGGTTAAGTTTTTTCTACAGTTTACTGCAGCCAGACCACACCGAGTCTATACCAAACAATAAATTAGACGTAATTATCTGAAACTGACACAGCACGAGAGACTAACTGCAATGCAAGTCAACGTGGTAATTGGACAAGCGACGTGGTGCAGACACGTAAATAAACATGACCCTATTTCAGGTCAGCAACTTCCTGATCCCCACGCTAGAGATTACTCACAGCCTCCCAGCAACAGATTGGGTGTCAGGGCGTACTGGTGTCTTCCTTTCATCCCTGGAATAGGACAACTTGGCAAAAGGAGAGAAGGGACGATGATATCGGCGGGTGTACCTTTGACGGGGCGCCGACGGCCGTCTGGGACATTGCAGTATAGATGGCAAAAAACTTCAGCAGTAGAAACACACAAAGGCCTTCCGACATACGTCAAGCGGCCTTAAAAAGTGGAACAGAACTGAAGCGACCGAGAACACATTCATCACCAATCAATCAATCAATGTTTGGCCATATGCACCACTACTCCAAATTACGGAAAAAATATCCCAACCCCTCCCCAATATTACAGAAAAGGGAAGTCAAATGGTGCGAAATTTGGCCTGGATTTTCGACCCACTCACTTTTGAGCCATTCTCAATTCGAAACGGTGCAACTGCAATATGCTTGTACCAAAGTATTGGGCTAGGTCCAGCAATGACAGAGCTACGTCCACCCAAAATATGGTGCACTTCAGTCTACCCCTCTGAAAAGTAACGCTTGGAAATTGCTCCCCTTGAAAAACAGGCAGAAAAAACGCTAAAACATGGGTAACGCAGCCACGCACTGCCTGACTGCCTTGAAACTGGCGAGTACAGTAATACATTACAGGATCCTGGAGGCTGCTGAATTGTTAACATTCACTTCTGATCGAAACCAAAACTGCTGACAGCATCCCATCGTGTGCAAAATTTGAATTCCAGTTTCGACCTCCACTTGCCTTTGAGCTGCCCTAGTTTCAAAAGGAAGTACGAAACGGGTCTGTACGAAAGTAAGTGGCTGGGTGTATCCCTGACAGATCTACGTCATCCCCCTAATTTGCTGCAGTTCCGTCTACTCCTTTGAGGAGTAGCGTTTGAAATTTCGTCCACGCTTAAAAATGGGCAAGGAAAATTTGCTAAATCATCAATAACTCAGCCGCGAATAGCCCGATTGTGTTAGAATTGCACATGTGGTGCACTATGGGTCTCAGAGGCTGTGAAATTGTGAAAAACCACTTCTGGTCAAATCCAAGATGGCGGACGGAGCCCAAATTAGAAATTAAGATTCTTGGCATTTTCTCGGGCTTTATGGCATGAAAATCTCAGTATAGTAACTATGTGTCACGAGGTGTGCACAATGCCACTGACTGGACAGAAGTAGTCACGTGACCCCTGAGCACATGCTGCCACTGGCTGAGGTGTCACCTTGGGGCGGACTGGCTGAATTCACTGAAGTTTGGTATGGCCACGTAATTAAAGCGGAAAATGGCCCGCGCGACGTTGGTAGACTCGAGTTGTAATGCATCTCAACTGCCACGTTTTCTAGTTGTTAATACATTCCTCCACCCTGTGAAAGCCGACTTCAAAGCGAAGAACCCAGCAGTACCACTGTTTACCACGCCCAGAGAACCAGTCGGTCTCACCTATAGTCGTTGCCGACGCTAACCATCAACTAAACAACAAGTTCCGGTAGCAGCCAACGAAATGACGCGACCAGCCTGCCTGCGGCTCAGCGGTCAGGCGGCCAACCCTTCCTCACATTGCATTCTCACCAAGGTCCTCAAACAAAGACTGTTCCACATTCACGTAACAAGTATGGGCAAGTTGTTCACACGTATCACCAAACAGTACAATTCCCGCGACTGGGAAGATACCGTAATCCAAGGCCTGGCTGAGGCATGGAGTCCTAGATTAATAGCACTAGCGCTAGTATATAAGAGTCCATAGCTGAGGGAGGCAACCTGCTGCCCACCAGCCAGCTGACTGCCTGCCAGTGCCTGGACCACCAGCGGCGCCAAAGCTCTTACCAAAGGTTGCCGCTTCAACACGCCACATCCGCTAACATAAAACGTACTCTGACATCGAAAGACGCAGAAACAGTGTTGGAATTACCGTGGCCCATCGGGTTCTGGGCTCATTTACTTTACCGATCTCGCAGTATCACAAAAACTGGGCACAAACTCCAGGGTGACCAGCCACACCC
>Ga0209562_1000863_pt1 | contig 10991 bp, 9 predicted proteins | sample WorMetvacBELIZE2_FD_187399 | JGI IMG/M metagenome (GOLD analysis project Ga0209562, IMG submission 187399) | Marine gutless worms symbiont microbial communities from Max Planck institute for Marine Microbiology, Germany - Olavius vacuus BELIZE.2... | ecosystem: Host-associated > Annelida >...
ATCTTTATTCCCATTCGTCAGGTGGCGTCACTTATCACAGCGTGCACAGAGCAAAATTGTGAAAATGATGCATAAATAATTGGTCTACTGAGCGTTTTACCGTAACTACTAATGCACAAAGCACTTTATAACATTTCCAGGGAGCAAGTGCCCCCTTCCCTTGCCCATGCCTGCGGGCGCCCATGATGTCGTCCTCAAATTTGGTTTAGTTCGGGCCACTTTTCTCCGAGTTAATTAGTGCGGATCGGGATCGGTATTGAAAAAAACGCAAAACCGACGAAAAATCGCGGGTAGAAACTTGATAAATCATCAGTAGAGCCTAACTCAGCCGCGGATTGTTCGATTTCGCTGAAATTTGGTATATGATTTGATCACGCGAGACTCGACGTTCCACAAACGTTCAATATCAAGGATCAAAGGTCAAAGTCACGGCGTGACGTAAACGTATCAGCAGTAAAACGTTATAAAACGTTATAAAACGTTATAAAACGTTATAAAACGTTTAAGTCAGAAACGGATCGGTCGACCGAGTTCAAACTTGCTGCAAATTATCTCAGTTCAAGGTTATTAAGTCAAATATTTAAATCTCTACAACTCAGCCCGGGGTTGTTCAATTTCGCTAAAGTTTGATACAGAGTTTGATCACGTCACAATCGATACCATTATAAACGTTTAAGGTCAAAGGGTCAAAGGTCAAGGTCACAGCGTAATTAGCAGTGAAAACCGCTATAAGACGGGAACGGATAGGTTGACCGACTTCAAATTTAGTATGGGCGTCGCAGTTGAAGCACAGAATGTCTGATGGCGCGACGTCCGGCGGCCTCAAGTTGCAATGCATCACAATTGCCACATTTTCTCGTGTTTGATTTTGTTCGTGCAAGGCAATAACGTAAACGGTACAGCAGTTATTATTATTTTTTAAAATCAATACGTATGTCCCGGAATTTAAAAATACAGTTATTACTGTTATTATTACTATCTTCATCATCACCATCATCATCATCCCATAAGTATTCGTGGTGTCGTAGCGTAAGCCCAATGATGTGTGGCTTATAGGGACTAACGCCCGCGGAGATCCATCATGGGCGACGTTCAGTTGGCCTATGCAGCGGTGGGGGAAACTACCGTATGCATGTACATGTACGTGTAAGTAAGTATGCGTGTGTGTATGTATAAAGGCGCGACTGAAACTGCGAGACATGAGTTAAGGACACAATCAAAAATGCATTTTTTGTGCCGCTGATTCCTTTCTCGCAGTTTCATGTCTCGCAGTTTCAGCTTCCCCGTATAAAGTAGCGCCCTCTAACAGCCTAAATAGTCACGAAGCGCTACCGTAAGCTCAAGCAAAGAGGAGAGTTTTTAGCCGGCGACAAAACTGTGTCAACGTAAGGTCTGTACTGTAGGGTTTACTCCTTTGTCTAACTATGAATGCGAGTTAACTCACCGCGCAGAGCTCCCCAGCCGGTAGAGAAGCACCTCCTGCCGCTGGCGATTGACTTGAACTGAGACGGCAGACAGACCGGCGAGACGGCATCGTTGAACGTCAGTGGCCTCTCCAGCTTCAGCAGCATCACGTCATTGCTCATCTCGCGACCGAGCCGGCCGTACTTGGGCATCACTATCACGTCGGTCACACGCACGCGCTGCGCCGTATTCTCCGGACTGTTACGATTGTGCATTCCAACTACGACCATATTCTCCTCCGAACCAGGCCTATATCTGCCTCGCAGAACCAGTGAATATCTCTCTTCACCACACGGTGGTAAATACAAAAGAAACATAACATAAAAACATACGTCAATGTTAATGTCAATGTCAATTTACATAGCGCATAATCGTAACGCCTCTAAAAGAAAGAGAAAACAATATTACCACCATGTATCACAAACTTAACTAGATCTTCGCTAATTTACACAGTCTATAACGGTAAAATACATAAAATATTAGCTGACAAAGAAAAAGAAAGAACTAAAATGTGGCAATTAGCGACACATTACCACTTAAAGCTGCTCGTCCTTTAACTCTTTCTCGCCTACAATCACGAGGCCGTAATGCGGCAGCTGAGTGCAGCAATGCTTGGTTGAGTTATTAATGATTCAACACATTTTCCGGACCGTTTTTCGGGGGCAAAATCGTGGCCAGTTTTCTCAGAGATGTGGGACCGAACTATACCCTATTTTGGGAGAACATTGGCCAATCATCGGCGCGCTCCCCGAGTTTGAGATTTCAATTACGTTGTCCATTGTTAACTGCGGACAATTCAAAGGGGGGAATGGGGTCAGTATCGAGGAAAAATTAATTTAGGACTTTTCACACTTTGGCTGCCCAGCTTTGCTAACCGTTCTTTTCTGTAACTTTATATATACGCTGTGTACGGGGATGTGATTCACTTGCCGTATTTCATACATGAGTTGCAGGAGTATTTATCTCAGCAACGCAGATAATCAGATTCATAGACCTAAACGTTACCGGGGAGGCGTCGCCGGCGATATTTGGTCAGCCCGGGATGAAGTGTCATCATCCACAGTTCGTCGAAGATGTTGCTCCATTGTAAGGCTAAGTTTCGCTGAAAATTAACCGTGCCATCTTAATTTGCGACTTTTTAAAAGCTGTCCTAGTGTCAGGCTGGTGTACGAATAAAACTCACGGAATATCAAAATCGTAAAAGTAAGGAAAACTTTATGGCGCTGACGCTGGGAGGGTGAATGTAGTCACAGACTTCTGTCATTCATCTCCTAATGTTCGACAACCGTTGACGCCACTGATCAAATTGCCAGGGTTTTTTGTCTTTCTTTCCTGAATGAATTACTAAAAATCATGCATTAACTTTCATATACCAAACAATTGCACGAAGGTCACAGTGTAACCTAAAAGTATCCGCAGGAAAAACGTTATAACTAATTAGGAACGGACAGGTTGACCGACTTCAAACTTGGTATCAGCCTCGTAATTAAGGCGGAGAACGACTAGCGCGAAATCGGTCGGCCTCAAGTTGCAGTGCATCGCAGTTGCCACATTTTTCAGTTACTGTTGTTATTAGAGATGAGCAAACGTACGCCCCGGCGCAGTGTGCGGCCGACAGCACCCACTGCTCGTTGATGATGCTGCCGCCACAGAAGTGTCCTCGGCCCGTCTGCAACGACACCTGCCACGGCCAGCTGTGTGGAGTCGCCTCGATGCCGCCGACCACACGCACGCTGACGGCAGGCGGGATCGCCGGCCGACCGCACCCGGCCACTGCTGGAGGCTGAACCACCTCTTCATCTCCATCCTCGTCGCCACCGTCCGGTCCTTCAGTCACGGTTCATACAAAATTGCAACGTTGCATGCAGTATGTGCCAGCACAAATTTCATATTCCACGTATTACAACAGGTAGGTCGCAGACAAACTGCGCTGCACCGTAGGTAAGCTTTGGCAAAAATATAAGTGGAAGAGAAAATGTGTACCAAACGTTGTCGGTACCAGACAAGAAGCTCAGCTGCCGGACAGACGGACAGACAGACAGACGGACGGGCCGCTTTATCGTGACTGGACCGCGTTCCATGCAATGCAACCCGATAAAAATGGTAAAAATGGTAAAAAAAATTATCCAACACTGCTGAATGTGGAGAAGGTCGTGCGAAGTCGATGTTGAAATCTCCACCGAGAAGTGGGAGAGCGTCTGGATAAGCTCAATAAGATGTGCAACAACAGATAACGAAGTGCAGAATTCATCATATGCATCATCGATTGATACAAATGGCATATATAGGCTATACATTTGTAAGTAACAGAGTGATATTACCACTGTCGTACAAATGTACGGCACACAGTCTGTTATTATTTATTAGTAATTTTGAGTATCATGACATTCAACACACGAAGACATCTTGCTTCGCTAAAAATAGCACAACCATATGAGCGGCCCCGAAGAACTTCCATGTTATCAAAGCCGAAAATACTATGTACAGTACGCATCAGAAATATCACTTAAACATCTTAACTGATTATTACACAACCAATGTTCTTGTAAATAGAGGACGTCACACATAGAGAGTAATTCGTTGCAATATTTTCACTTAGGCTAAGTGTATTTTAGTGAAATTTTGCCAATTTGTTTCCAGTTTATATCCACACAAGCTTGCCAATTTTGGTAGATTTATCTTAATATTTAACAAAATGGCGTTAATTTTTCTAGAAGTACTTATCGTTTTTACCGTTTCAAGTTTCGAGTTTCAACAAGTCAGATTGCCTTGACTTCATGGCTAATGATGAGTGGCCCCAATTCATCCAACCTCAATCTACTGGGCTTGGGGGCATTGCTGGAGTCTTAACGAAAGCTGCAACAGAAGCCAAAACCAGTTCCCGAGTTTGGTTTAATTTGGTCTACGTTACCGGAGAAAGCCATTGACAACGCTGTGAAAGACTACCGCAAGCGACTGCAGGTACATGTGTCAGCCAACGACGGACATTTTGAACATTTAATGTCATTATTCATTTAAAAGATACTAACTGTTATATTTAATTAAATATCATTTAATGTGACTTGTTTTTAACGAAAAAAACATGAATTTCGTTGTTAAAATTTGAGGGGTCTTACTAGTAAAAATGATACAATTCACACAAATATTCAGGTAAATGGACCAAAATTGGTTTAAACATAGGAATATGTTTGGGCAATAGCCATGCACGCTGCCGCGGTAATTTTCGGTTACACGGGTTTACCACAAGTTAAAATATCGCAAAAAAGTTTTAGGGAGCTACTTTTTTGACTCACACTGTATATAATCATATAAACCAGAAAGCAATCCCATAGCATAGTTCCATAGCAATCATGTTGTGATGTAAATTTCTTATCGATTCTATTCCTTCATGTTAATAGTTTTTACGGCCGTCAGTCGTCACGCGACGTCGCGTGTTTACCAACTTATTATGCTACTGAAAAATAAATTTGATTTGATTTTGATTTGATTTGAAACGCAAAGTAAAGCAAGAAACTGATTAGAGCTGTCGCAGAAAAAGTGCGCTGGCACAGTACAGGAAGTGTTCGTAATCTGTAACTTCTTTAAACGTCATCCTACATCATGTCAGAACTACAGAGAACAGACACTTGATGTCATGCAAGGTTATGAGATTTGACAGTTGTGCTAAACCACAGCTAGGGGCCTAATATACGAATTATTGTCACTGTGTCGTACCGTTTACAAGCTAGTTAAAATAGAACATAATGTTTCAAGGCCATTATATTACTCGCATTCACAACGTTAAATAAATCTACTGAAGAATTTATTTCCGGTAATAAATAAACAAATGTTAATTAATGTTTGTAATCGTAATCAAAAACAAGATTGCCTTCTAATCTAAGGCCGACCACCCTCGAATGCATGCATTTAGTTACGCATGGTCACTTCAGGTCACGTGACAAAAATGGCGGTCACACCATTCGAGCCACAGGGGCAGCCCTGCTGGAAAATAATGAAGTCTCCGCAAAGCTTACCACTGCAAATGGCGGAACGTTTACTTCGAGCTCAGACAGACTCAGTAGCCAATCACGTTACAGCACACTCGATCAGTGACTGACGTGCTTTAACATGATTGGCTACTGAGTCCGGCTGAGCTCGACGTAAACGTTCTGCCATTAGCAGTGGTAAGCTTATCAGTGTCCACATGATTCGATACGACGTAAACAAGAGATACGACATCTAGAATATATGTGTAAGTCTGTGATTCGAGACGTTATAGCCAAAAATCCCCTTGCTACATGCAGACTTCATGGCTGTATGTTTTATTATACAACCGGAGTTATTGCCGATTAAAGTTTTATATAGTGGGAATATGGATTTTGACGAAAATATGGACCCGTATTTCCTGGAGATATATACCGGATGTGCAAATTTCATGAACTTCCTACGTCGAAAGTTATCGTTTGACAGACAGACAGGTGGTCATAAATTGCAAACATTAGATTTGAAAGTGAAAAATTGCTGCAACGCCTTCAGTGGGTTGGTCAAGGTTATCATCGATGATGATAGTTGACTTATTTGTCACTTGTGACTATTCTCCATCTTGCACTGTTTACTCAATAGACCTACTACAGTCATTTGTGAATCAACTGAGTAAGACTGAAGCCTATGACAGTGAATGACATTTCGAATGGTAACCTAAGTCGGATATAGGACAGTCAGTATGCCGCTGTATCATGAAATCGGGTTTCTTGGTATAGCGTCTATACGAATTTCTGCTAGTTTTAATGTCTAACTTTCGTCGTTTCCTAGATATCGTCATACAATGTCATAATAATCACGATTTTTTTCACGCCCCGCCTTTGCACATGTCACACGACAACGTTGCAGTTTCAGATAACTGTAGAATGATTAACTTATCAACATTTAATACGGTTTGATGATAAGTTTGGCTAATCGGATATACACGGTGTTTAAAAAAACGTGGTGTGGTAAAACACTTTTTGCAATAACTTTATCAACTGTCAACCGAGTTTGAAAATTCACTGTTGGAATTTGAAACAGCAATAAATTGTCTACAAAATAAATATATAATATATCTCGTTACTTGCTAAAAACCTCGTTGCACTACCGTGTGAAACTGAAACATAAGTTTTAAAATGTTGCAATTGCCTACCAATTCTTGATTACAAAGTGTGCTAACTTGATAACTTTGTGAATTATTAACCGATTTAAAAACACATTTTACGAACTTGGAACATTGCTTCACGGCTTCAATGACCACTCATTCAATTAGCATATTGTTAGAGCTCAAACTGTCCTCTTTTGGTCCGTACGCAGGCGCGAAGACGCGCTCTGCACTCGTCATTGCGCTATCAACTGCACTCTGTTGAAGGCCGTGCCATATGTCCAACAGTTCCTCAACGTCATGAACTCGTGATTGGTACACGCGCTGTTGGACAAGGCAGTAAACTGGTAAGTAAAGTAATATCTTTAAGTGCTTAAAGAATTTTAAATATGGTGGAGTTGACAGCTTTGTCATCAAGGAGTGGTAGAGCAATTGCAACATTTTTCACTTTTGTTTCACACCGTAGTGCAGAGAGATTTTAAGAGGCAGTGAAAAATGTTACGTTTAGGCCTACTTTGCAGACAATTCATTGCCTTTTCTAACAGTGAAAGAATTTTCAAAATCGGTTAACAGCTGGTAAAGTTATTGCAAAAAGTTTGACACCACGTTTTTTGAAACACAGCGTAATACGATACCCAAGTGTGACAGACACAGTAAACGAACAGACGGACGGACGAAATTGCCACAACAATGATATAGCAAAAGCACATGCCGCACTTTGTACATATACGCGTACAATAACAAAATTGCCATCATCATCATCACATCACATATTAGATTACCTCGGTTTTGCTTTAAACCTCATTAAAACCAAATAACTAAAATAACGAAATTGGTTATTTCAGTTACTTGGTTTTAATGAGGTTTAATTGCAAAACCAAGGTAATCCAATATATGTGATGGCGTTCGTCATTTTCCATCTAAATATTGTTGAAATTGTTTACACAGAAACGAATTTCAGCGCGTTCACCTTCAGGCGATTCATCTTCTTCTCCGGACTCGTCCGTATCATCAGAGTCCTCCCCGGACGCTTCCCTCATCTCCAGCAGCTCTTCCCTCTCCATCTCCGCCTGTCTCCAATTCTCCAGCTCTTCTTTGAGCACATCGCGCACCATTTTCATATCACGCTTGGTCTTGCCGGCCGTGTTCAGACTCTCCTTGTAATTCAAACCCTCGACGCACAGAGTCCCAACCATGAGCATCACCAGCAGCGACAGGTTCGCCATTTTTTTTCTCTCGGCGACAATAATTCTGCCACGGAGATAACAACGTTGAACTTGTTGCAACAGCGGGACTGATGCGACAGCTCGGCGCTCTAATAGAGCAGTCGGTTTTAACAGTCATTTAGGACAATGCCTATAGCGTAGGCCTATCAGTCATGGGCCTGGGCTAGGCACCTCGAAGCGCAGCAGTAGTTATATAGCCAGAGCATTAGGCTTGTTGTCTAGCAACAGGCTGAAATGCCAATTATTGGACAAATTTGTCGAGATGAATACGCCGAGTTTCATGCTTCTTTTTCGGTGCTTGAATTATTTTCTTTCACACATCAGTCATTGGTGAAAATTTCAGCAAAACGACATCGACAGTCCTGCTCAGTGATTTCATTTTCATTCCCACTTCTGAGCATCTATCTCGCGACTGCAGCTACATGTATATCACCCGAGGTGTAAGCCGGCATAACTGTGTGGTCAGTTTCTGATGTCCAATCTTCTTCGCATGGCTAACCGGGATTTAGCGCATGACCAAAGAAACTACACTGCCTTCGGCCGTAGAGCTGCACAGAACGAAACTGTTATGGCAGCATGCCCGCTATATCGTGTTCAGGGGCGAATCTAAATTTTCGGAAAGTGGGTTCTGCGTGCACCAATCTCTGGTAACCGAGAGTCGAGCAATGCTATAATATTTGTTGCCGAAATTATGTCACGTTTCCGCCAAAATCATAAGTTTACCATTTCTCGCCCCAAAATGAACAAAACTGCTTGACTCGAAGACAGACTATACCGGCAAACAAGATACACAGGCACGCCACAAGTCTGCGGATCGTAAATTTGAAGTCTGTATACACGCCTGTCCGTGGCGTCTCGCATGGCGGCAGGCAGGTAGCGTCATACCCTGAATGACGGAGATGGACTTGACGTCACTGCATTTGCAGCGAGACTGCACCATGTCTGTCACAAAAGTGTGCTGCGGAATGATATCTCACGCTTTTTTGCTCACGTGACCTTGAACTAGACCCGATGACCTTGACAAATACGAACGTGACCTGAAGATTCGGCAGCGTGTCAGCTGCATGCCACAAGGCTTTCAAAAGTTAGAGCATATTACAGACAGACAGACAGACAGACAACGGACAGACGCAGCAGAACCCATTACGACGCTGCATTCGCTGATGGGGATATACTGTACATAAACACAAGAAATTTGAATGAATAAGCAATTTAGCACATCACTAAGTTGCAAAACGGACACCGCGAGTGTGACGCGAATGCCTATACCAGTGTGACGGGATGAAATGCCAGGCTACGTCCATACCGGTGTTCAAGTGCACAACAATTCGATGACAGGTTTGAACTCTAAACCGCAGCTAGATCCGGCCTGAGTGTGGATATCGCATATACGCGCGGTACAGACTATATTATCATTGCAACAACAATTTGTGGCAACGTTAAAGTGTGGTAAACGGAGTATAGTTTGGTGGCTCATAAAACAGATTTACAGATTTCTACGCCGTCGGCGCCTTTTTTCTTAAATGGCGCATAAAACAAGCAAAACTTGGAGAAATCTGATTTTCTCCCAGAGGCAATGACCACACAGAAGTGACAAAATAAGCGAGAACAAAATCGGTTTCTCGAAACATATTTAGCGCGTGAGCAAATCGACGATGCTGTTCGATGATGCATGAAGATAGAAAGGAAAGTAACGTTAAACTTCTGTCTGGTAATCTGGAAACAGCTCCGCTTAATTGCCGCGTGCCCATAGGCGTAGCCAGAATTTTGTCTGGGGGTGCACATTTTTCCTCACAAAAGTTGACGACTTTTTTTAGTCGTCGCCCTCAAAACACGATCTAAAATTACTAAAAAAATTAAATCTAACCCGCCCAGCAAAAATGTCCTAAAATTGACTCTTGCTGTCTACCTGGGGGTGCACTTCGTGTCCTGGGGTGCACTTACAAATTTTCCCTGTAAATTACGCCTGAAAAATTTTTTCGCCGCCCTGGGGGTGCAGGTGCACCCACTGCACTCCCCCTGGCTACGCTATATGCGTATGCCATATTTTGTCACTTTTAATGGCAGGATTTGTATAAGCGTACTAAGCCCACAACACTTTCATACGTGGTCGGTACCGCGGCGTATATTCACAGGAGGTTCTGGATGTATGCATGTTAAACATCCTGCGCGCTTGTGTCTCGGCCCACAGCCACATGGCTGGGATTGGGTCCGGGATGTGTCGGGGGTGGGGGCACGTGGTTCGGAGTATCGCCCCGGGGATATTTTTATGCCTCCGTCGCCAAGAATAGGCGGCGAGGGGCATTATGTAGGCCGGTAGTCCGATGTCCGTTAACACCTATTTCGCGTGACGCGATATCAGCTGTGTACTTATTGGATGGATCTCAGTGATATTTGGCACAAATTTTGGGCATTGCTGAAATGGTTTTCGAGGTCAGAATTCAGTGAGTAATGGTATAAATACTCATAGTGAAGGTGAAAAGTTGAAGCGAATGGCCGCAGAAACAGCTGAGGACGTAAGTAAGTAAGTAAATAAGTAAGTAAGTAAATTTGCAGAGCGCATCGTCCAGAAAACTTTAATGCGCTATGTACACAAGTAAGCTGAAAATAAAACCGTATCGGACGTTATATGTGTCAAGCGAATTAGGAAATTGCAACCGAATAACTTGCTAGTAAGTAACGGCGTGGTGGATGTGAGTGTGGCGGAGGCATACATTTCGACGGTGCGGCGTCGAGGCTTACATGTACTTCTTTGAAACTGAAATCTCGTTATGCGCATTGTGATACATACACAAGTATAGAGAAAAACTTGACATCATAAAAACTCGAAGAAGCATTAATGCTCTAATAAGTTTCCAAGTTTGGGCTGTAAAAAAATTAACCCTTTGAATTTAGGATGTTTAGGGAGGTAAGAGCCCCAAGAACACCGTTTGGTTACGAGCCTGCCTGTCATAATTGCACTTGTTGGTCGTGATATTATACATACAGCGAATTTTGCTGCTCGTTGCCACGCTAATTTAGTAGCAAAACAGGCAGCTGGGTCGCGTCTGCAGCCGGAGATCGGCTGCGAGCTAACGTGGGCGAGCAAGCAGGATGATGATGACGGCCCGGATATAAGCATCGTTCTCACAACATCCGCAGCCACCGCAACCAGACCGCCAGTCCACCGTGGGAGAACATGCTCGTTGGTGATG
>Ga0209562_1000864_pt1 | contig 10989 bp, 6 predicted proteins | sample WorMetvacBELIZE2_FD_187399 | JGI IMG/M metagenome (GOLD analysis project Ga0209562, IMG submission 187399) | Marine gutless worms symbiont microbial communities from Max Planck institute for Marine Microbiology, Germany - Olavius vacuus BELIZE.2... | ecosystem: Host-associated > Annelida >...
CATGTAGCCTCTAGGATACTCACCTCACCGACAGAGGCACTTGTATACTGATGAACTATACAACACAAAGTATGATTTTTCAACTAAATGTTGTTTTCCACAGCGGAGGAAATGTTTTAGCGCGCGAGAGCGTGCTATTGCTAAAGGCTGTTCTGTCCGTCTGTCTGTCTGTCCGTCTTTCACACTCGTGATCCACGCGTAAACGGTTCAAGATATCAAAACAATTTTCACATCTACGATGGAGCGGTGTTTCTAGTTAACTTTCTTGTTGCCGAATTTCGTAATCGTGAGTTCAGATAGTTCACCCCGAACAAGTACGTTAAACATATACTCCCTGTTGAAAATCAATATTCGACCAACAGGCATACATCCACCCACCCACCCATCTGCGAAAAAAATGTAGTGCAAAGAATCTAGTTTTTGGCAATATATAATTGACGGCGATATTCGCATAGATTACGGAGAACGAATACGTTAAAGAGGGGCAGCCCCTGAATAACAGTGAACGGCGTAATGACCGCCGACGCGCGCTATCTCTGCTTCTTGCCAGGATAGCGTGCGTCCGGCCGTGACGCGATATCTCCGTACTTAGTGGAGTGCAGGAATTTGAATGAAACTTTGCATGAATATTCATCATGTGAGACGGCATAGCTGAAAGGTTTCAAGGTCAGAGGTCAAAAGTCATGATAAAACGGCGGAGGTATCCCCTTTGTGGCCTCGACTCACCGGTTTATACACTAGTAGTCCTATACAGCGGCCTTCAGCATTTTTGTCTCAATATAGGCTACTAGGTTGGCCTACAGTAATCTGAAGGTTGTCTACGTGGACAAAATTTCAACTTACCTTCTCACTACCGTACGATCCGGCAGATCACACCGATACCAACGCTAATTTTACCGCATATGTGCAAGAAAATTTAAATAGCCAGTGTTACACGGTGTGTGACAATGTAAATTCCACAGCGTGCATTCAATATGTGACTGGATAAACTGAGCGAGCAAGATTTCAACATAATTATGGTTGAATCACTAAACTGATATTACCCAGTGGTCATTTCGTAAATTAACAACAATGGGAACGGCGTTCCCACGCGTTCCCCCTCGAAATGACCACTGATATTACCGCAATGTGAACGACCAAATAACTGGCACGTGTTCATGTTGTCACTGCACGTCGCAGGCGTTCTTGCGCCGATGAACAGTTCATTCAGACAACGGTCAAACATCTTCTATGAACGCTGATCACCTCAACTGACGCAGCGTGTCCAAGAGTTCCTGCCTGAGGCCGCCCTCTACAGGTTGTCCCCTCCCACCCACAGCCACTTCTTGACGTCCTCCAGCCACTGTTTTTGGCTTCCCGTGAAGCACTTCTGTCCACGCACTAACACTCATCCGTCCACGTTCACTCGTTACACAATCCGTCTCGTGCATGTCGGCCTACATGTCAACAACAGTTGACACGGCGTACATTGTAATATTGTGTAAACACCGTTTGAGTAATACGGCAAAGAGCGCTGCGGGCTGGAATGTTACACATATTGCACGACAAACTGTGTCGTTTTAAGTGCTGCTTTCATTACATGTCAGGCGTTGACGATTTCTTTCACGTTTTGCTGGTGCTAGCTGGATGAAAAATGTACAGAGTGAGTCGTTTTACGCAAATACTTATAGCTTTACGTAAGATAAAAGTATCTTAACAAAATTTTGACAGAAATATCCAGAAAATGCCAGCATATTCAAATAAACTTCCGGAAGTTTTGTTTTGAGCCACTTGCTATACAGACACGGAGCATGCTGACAGTGCTGAGTCAGTCATGTACTGCACAAACATTATCTCGCTCAAACAGAAACAGACACAAATCACCGAGCAACATAACACGCATGTATTTTCTCTCCATGATAAAATGTAAATTTCACCACACTGCATCAAGTAAAGGAATCATAAACAAGCCACTACAGATTACGTGCCAGATATGGTCTAAATTGTTTCGCTTCGTTTTCGACAATTACACTTTCGACAATTATAATGTTACATTTCGTACAATGAAAAACTTACTGAAATCAGCAGCAATGCTATACATCATATACTTGAATTTCCATAATTAACTGTGCATAAAATGTGCTCATTGCAGCCTACATACATGTACAATATATATTACCACTCACAAACAACACAGTCATGCAATAAAATATACTCTGAAGCCACATTGAAACCTTTACAACATAACTGTAAAATGCAAAACTTCATAGTGTATACACATACATACAGGACGCAGGTACAAGCACTGCACAGCCAACTGAAAACTGTGAATTTCTGACAATTGGCTAAATATTCCGACACAACAATTTCCACGATTAGGCTACTTGCAAAATTTGTATGTGTTACCGTGACAAATTTTATGGAAATCTGTTAATTTATGTGCTACGTTTATACACTGTGAACCATAAAAACGTGGCAGTCTATATTTAACTGTAACTCTGGCTAATCATGACTGACTCGTATAACCTAATTGTAATTTTGCGATGTTTGTATCATTTTTATCGTGAACAACTGACGCATGCAACCACAGTAAAACTGCCCACACAGCTCAAATGTGTGCACACATTACTTTGCAAAAAAAGAAAAACTACACTTTGTGGCTGGTCCATAAAATATCGGGAAATGAATGAAGATAGGACATACATTTAGTTACTTACTATTTTAATGGCGTCTTGTTAATGACACCAACATGTCATCGTTTGCTGGCAACATTTACGAACTGTGAGTGTTGTTTTCCCATTTTACCAGGTAGTTTGGGCATACTTAAGGTATGTGGGAAATGTAACTATAAATCCTTGCAACATTCATTCACGAAGAAAAAAAAATAAAAAAACTGCAAAAATCTGTTGAGATTAGTGAGAGTTACAGTCGAATATAGGCCATGACGTTTTATGGCCCACAGTGTACATACACGTGCACATGCATTTCTGCGAGTCAACAATTAAGCAGACACAAACAAAACTAACTTCAAATAACGCATTAAATACATACTGAAAGAAACTGTGACTAGGAGACAGCAGACCAGTATGCTGTACATAACCAATGTTTGGAATAACAATAAATACTTATCTTCCGCAGTTGACTCTTCTGTAGTACACTCGTTTTGTACATCCTGTGTACCAGATGCCTTATCTCTTTCTAATCTATCAGCCGGGCCAAAATGAGTGCTGCCAACTTAGTTTCTTAGATATTTTATTCAAACACCTAAAGCAAGTTTAATAGTTTTTTTGGCAGATGTAAACAGAAGCTGATGGCAAATGACACATCCCATCAGATACACAAGGTGTACAAAACAAAAGTGATAGCTAACAAGTACACACATCAATGCATACAAGAACAGAATATGCCATAAGAATGTTCTGCATTTCATGTACACTTGACATTTACATGAGGTTACAAATGCATTTCAGTAACGACTAATAGAGTCACGGCAAGTTAGACAACCGTCAATAAACAACAACAGTCACACACGTCAGACAGAGACCAGCACATCAAAACAACAGCTTGTCGCGGTGGACAATATTGGCAAGGTCTGTCACAGTACACACATGTACGCTTGGTTGGGCAACTATGCGTAGCTTGCACATTGTCCTCGGTTCAAATCTAGGTCTGATGTCACTTCCATTCAGCTGTAAAAGTAAACCAATGAATTTATATAGCACTTTATTATAAGCCCTTTATCTCTAAAGTGCTCAGATGTGGCTCGTGTGTAACAGTGGGATCACACAGTTTTACATGCCACCCACACACGAACCATATCTGCCTTTACCATAGCTGTAGCAGAAGTAACACCAGAAGTTGGAATATATGACGTAATACGTGTACAGTGACATATCAATTATAACTTTTACACATTTCACACATTGCAGCATTATGCTAACCACAAATAATAATACTGTAAAGACAATACCCTCTATAATAACAGTCACATGGCTGAAACACAGTCAGTTGATACTGGTCACTCATCAATAACTTTGATGTCAGAGGGACAAGTATCCTTATTTTTGAGAAACTCAAACCCTCTTTAACATAATGCATTGCTCACTGAGGCTTGTCCTATTCATTTGGTCATTTTGTAATCATTTATACAAGAACCGAAGGATTACTCGGATCTGTTCAAACTTTCACATGTCCTGGCTAACAATGTCATTTTAAGGTCACACAGTTTAGTAAGCCATAAAAAATGACATCAGTGTCGATGGAACATCTTCCATAGTTTCAGCTCTGACCACGGCAGCAATAATCGACAGAGGTACAGAATTATCCCTGAGAAGACCCCCACAATGTAACCTTCACTAGGCCAAACCCCATGCTAAGTGGCACTTTAATCTGCGATGCTGTTTAGCCATCATATACCTGGGTAACCAACCAACCAACCGCTGGCTGCACTATTAGATATATGGACATTTTAACAAGCATGGCAACCAAAACAAGTTATATTCTGGCAAAAACCTATCAATGTTTACTGATAGAAGACAATAATTCTGCAGATAAACTGTAATGTAATTCACACAGAATTTCAAGTAACTCTGATACAGCAGATGACAGCATCTGATGTCTTCCAGTGCATCTGCTGAGTTAGTATGCTGTGCGGCTTGTCACTGTCTGTGCCAGCTCCACCGCACTGCACATTACAAGAACACACATGTACTCTACATCAGAACCATTAATACATATAACAGACAGCTTCACTATATGTAACACATGAAGTTCCCGGTCGCCAGCATCTGCGATCTGCCAGACATTATCAACTGTTAATTCCACGAGTTCGACGCGGCACCTTTGGGACATGTGCTTTTTCTGTAGCCAGACCAACAGTTTGGAATTCACTGCCCGACTGTCTGAGAAATCCAGCTGTCGACTACAAACAATTTAGGCGGGACTTGAAGACGTATCTGTTTGCTGGACACTCGAGGCGATAGCGCATTAGAGGTGTTACGTAATCGCGCTCTATAAATCGACATTTACATTTACATTTACATGACTGCAAAGATCATGTCAGGCAGGTATTATTTGCAAGTCAAAAACTGGAGCGTCCTTCAGCTTCAACAAATGGGAGGTTCATGGTCCACAGTCCTTAGCACTAATATTTTGACTAACAAATCTGAATACTTCCGATATAACAGCTGAAGTGAGACAGAGACACAGAAATGGACTGCAATGTTGTACAATTCATTGCTAAATCACGTCAGTGGAGCACGACTGAGTGAGTAGTTTCTTAATGGAAAATCATCACACAGAGCTGCCCAGAATATCAACTGTACATTGCGTCATCATCTATGACAGAGTAAAGACAACTCAGATGAGTGCCAAGATTCCCTCGTTCTGTCTGGAGATTGCACACATGCTGTCTTTATCTGTTCCCTTAGTCTTAGACATATGTTAATAACAATGCTACACAAATATGCAAGTTTAAACCAAGATGAGCACATATTAATTAGTTATGCACTTTAACTGTGACAATATCTGTACAGCAACTACTCATATGCTACACAACTGCAACTTCAATATAAACCAAGCAAAATATCGGCAATTATCAACAGTGCAATATAAATGAACCAGAACTCAGCTATTGCTCAGATGGCAGCGCAGCATTGCACAAGTCAAATTCAAATGTTTGATTTCCAGTGGAGGTACCTTTTAACGCACCGTTTCCCAGTAATCTTCGAAAATATCACCACATATCATATACTGCCATAAACAACATTCTTAGGGCTACATTTCTGTTGCAGACTAGACCGTATGGATCTAATTTCTACCAATTTGATGTAAGTGGCCCACAAACATACTGAATTCTGTAGAATAACATACAATAACAGCCATTTTGCCGTTCAAGATCATTCAAGATTGCCAACTTCAGTACCACCGAAAAGCCCATAAGTGACTTTTATCTGTGAACAATAGTAACTTACATCCTATCTCGCACCATTTCCGAGAAATGACAGACTGTTGGTCAAATTCTCGATGCGGACATGGGGTGCCTCTGTTAAATGTACTCATTTGGGTCGAACCCCAAAATTCCGTACTGCAAAATTTAGCCTCCAGAAACAAAAAAACATACAGCCCTCTACTGCATGATGCAAAGCATATTTCCATATACTGCATAATTTATGCACAGATCACAAATGTGACAGACTTTATGATAGCATGTGCCATGCTTCACTAAGCTGACAGCCAAAAACAGTGAAAATGAAATGTGGGAAGCATATATGCACATATGAATACAAAACAGAACATAAAGAAATTCACACAGAAGAGCTTGTAAGAAACTGTAAGCTATGTGACAAGACATAAGACTGACACGCTGCGGAGTGAATACAAACAAGAAACTGTAAGCTATGTGACAGAGTGTATTCCTGTCCAGTGACAGCTTGGTGCACAGTAAGCACAACTGTGACATGAGATTGACACGCTGCGGAGTGAATACAAACAAGAAATTATTTCCATATTCACCGGACACTGCCGTCATTGCTGTCACTGACCATGGAGCTATTGCTAACAAAACAACAAAAAGCTCAACTGTTGCAGACAGACTGCAGGAAGCTTCATGTTATTTAGAAATACTATTATGAATAAAAAGCCACAAAATTGCCCAATTCTTATTTACAAATGTATACATTATAATTATACATGTGCTCTTAAATCATGACTGAGTGATATATGATGTATTTCTCAAGATAATGGCATTGGAAGGGTTTCAGTGTTAGAAATGACCTCTAAAGATGCTCAAGGTTACCAGAATACCGGCAATGACACCACTCAATACATAACTTCCTGTTAGCGTTCTACAGTAACTACACATGTATCTTGATCAAATATTATAAATTTTTCATACCCAACTGGTGTTTGGCATCCAATCAATACCTTATGATTTTGTTGTACTGCAGACTGTGTATGCCATACATAATATGTCACACTGCTTTGAAAAAGTAACATATTTCTATAATTTTTAGCAGCTGTTGCTATATTACAAGACAAATATGGGAAAAAAAACAAATATATGTCACCTTTTCCCAACTTTTATGTGTATGATAAGAAAGATCACACCAAGGACTATGCAGATTGAGCCAACGACGAGGTATCCGATTCCAAGAAATGGATTCTTTCCACCAAGCCATGATGTTGTTGTGAGTACCATTCTCTTTCTTCCATTGAATGAGGACACTGGATATGCTGCATGCAAAAGAAACACAACTGTTGTCATCCTTTATTATTCCAAAAGGCAGCAGAGAATAATACACACAAAATTGTCGAACATCAAAATATGACTACTAAATATTGTGCAAGTTGTTTAACCTTATTTCTTGAAAATGATCAACACAGATGTATTTCATCACATCTTATTCTGACCAAGCTGGCACCAGACATGTCAAAGAAATCAATACTTTATTGTCACCAACATAACCTCACTATTTCTCATTACTGCCTATTGCTGTTCAACCTTTACTACAACCTACTGTATCTCCACTATTAATGCTGACTTGTAATATGTGTTTTTATTTCCTACTAACATGTACAAGTCTGAGTCAATAAAGCAGCCCACCCCCAAAAAACATTCTGCAACATTCTGCAAATAGTTTCGCTAGACTAAGTATATTTCTGTAAAATTCTGCAAATTTGTTGCCAATTTATATCCACGTATATTTACCAATTTTGGCAGATATCTTAGTACTTGTTAAAATGGCATTATTTTTTCTACAAGCACTTATGCAGAAATGTCCGTCAGCTAAGTCAAAATTTTGAATACGTATTGTGATAATACACATAACAAATATCAACAGTTATATTTAATTAAATGTCATATGGTGTGTTATTTTTTATGGAAAAGCTCCTGAATTTTGTAACAGACTGAACCGAATAGTTAAAATTTGATGGGTCTTACTAGGAAAAGTGATACTGTTAATATAAATATTCAGATAAATGGACCAAAATAGGGACATGGTCGGGCAACAACCAAGGAAATTTTCAATTACACTGGTTGACCAACAGTAAAAATATTGCAAAAAAGTTTTGGGGAAGGGGCTACTTTTTGACTCAGTGTATTTGGCCTGTCATGCAGGTTTAACATCTCCCTGTCACAATCTGTATAGTGTACATCTTTCATCCAATTCACTTCTTGAAAAAATCTTTTGTTTCAGCTCACCACCAACCAATCCACTATGCTGCAGTTCGATATAATACTGATACAAAGTTTTCTATTACTCGTTGTCCATTCTGTAGTTACAAACATTCTAATCACTTCTATCTATTAGTCAATAAACAAGGTCATACAGATTTTGAGAAGACTGATCCACTGTTTTTGAGCTACTTTACACAAGCACACAGACGCATACTGCACTGTGATATGAATAACCGACAATTTTCAATAATTTAATACTGCTGCACACTGTTACTAACTGTAGATGACGCTGAGAGTGTAGTTTCCCGCTGGCAGACCATTTTCAAACACTCCAGTGTGGTTGACACGTCGGTAAAGTTTGCGAAAGTTTGGAAGTGCAGCAGTACGCATCCACACAATGAGATCCTCATTCTTATAACCGTTGTTCGCAGGATCACTCGGATCTAGTTCATACACTGGCTTCTGCCAGTTAGGCGGATGTGCTGTTCCATTGAATGCTGAAATATCACACATCAATACTATCACTTCATCAACTCTGTGAGAAAACACAAGTTGAAATACATACGATATATCTGTCAACTATGGACTGCAGTTAGTAAATAACAAACTGCATAAGTCTGGACATTGGACAGTGAAATTTTTCTGGACAGTCTGGACAGTGCTATGTACATGAGTGATCACGAAACCAGCAGCAGTTCACAGTGTCACAAGTGAGAGCTAAGTGGCATCAGCTAACGACATCACAGTGCATTATGTGGCCACCAGCTATGAACAGCCCGTGCTAAAAGACAACTGTACCCAAAATGAAGAATGCCGACATAGCACTGCTCCAGTCCACTGCACTATGCTCTCAACTCATAGCCACACTAGCCAAGCTACTACTCAGTTCTCTTGTGGGCCGAGAGCCTGAACGTACATTACGCTATCAACTTGCCTCTAAGCTGCTTGCTGGAGATAGAGTTAGCATTTAACGCACGATGTCTAGACCATCTCATTCATTTACTGTAGTACAAAATCATATATGAAGGTGTACACTACTACTTTCTCAGACTTTTAGCCTGCAGTCATAATGGCTGTGATCTTGTAATTGTATTACAACTTGGGTACTGCGGTTTCACTAGGCTTAAAATTACTTTTCCAGCTATATCATTTAGTGAAATTCGTTAACATTACCTCCACGCATGTCAGTGTCAAAGCCCTTTGGATTTCCATATTTCGATCTCTTATCGGTTGTCCAAGCTATGTCAGTTTTGATGAGGCCAACCGGCTCAGAATTGCCTTCAGACTCATAGTTGATTGTCAGTGTGTCTGAAATACGCAATGAAGCAAAATAAACATAATGATTATCAAATAAAGGCATATCTACCAACTAATATTAGTGGCCAGGATTCACGACTAGAAGCAGGGACTGCTCAATGGTTAAGGCAACAGATGCTTAACCTACGAGTGATCAGAGTAGACTCCTCAGCAGCTGCCATATGCCACCAAATTTTTATCCGCCGAAAATCCGCCAAAAAAAAATCGCCGCATGCCGAATTCGCCGCTAGATTCTGTCCACCAAATATCCATCAAAAAATGGCGTGCCGAAAATTGCAGTTTATAATGAACTCAAGCACTTGATAAAAAGATCCATAAAGTTGTTTGTTAAGCTAACGTGTAGCTAACCAGCTATACATATCTTCTACTCAATATCATATACTAATTTCAGGAGGGACTTTCAATTTCATTGTCAACCAAATTTGTTGTGGGAAGGTGAATACAGTTTGCTTGTTTTAGACGGATTTTGTCTTGCCAATTTACAAAAAAAAATCAAGTTACAACAACGTTATTACATACAATGAGAGTAATGTAGCCAGACAGAACTATGAAATGGCAGCTGTAGTATGGAATGAATAATAGACATGATATACACATTTAACTCACCATTGAACAGACTGTTTGCAATTGCTCCACAAGGAGCATATGGCACTCCACCACTAGGCAGTGAACCGTTGGCAATACCACGATACGGCTCACAGTCAGTGCTGAGGGACGAGTAGCCCCTCGAGGCACCAAGAAGCTGGTAGTCATCGCGAGACTTCACATAGCGTCGGTGGTTCTGGTAGAAGTTTGTCAAACTGTAGTACATATATACTTGACCCTGCAACAACCAGTTCTCACTGTCTAGTATGCATCGGCCTCATATAAACCATACCAGTTGTATCAGCAGCATTATTCCACCGTCGCACTTGTACTGCCTATGCCAACAATGGTTGTTGGGCGTGGTATATCAATACATTATACCATGACAGACATCGTTGCAGATACAGACGCATGCATTCACATAAATCCTGCTCGCTGACTTGAGGCAGAAATGGCTGATATTTCTGAGATGTATCGCGCTGCACCGTAGAAGCAGTACGTCTATCATCACATATATCCGATAATATATATATATTCAAGATCAATACAAGAACATATGACTTCATTCACTAACTATGACTACAAAAGCCACATTCTGTCAGCTACCAACGAGCTTCCACTGGCAGCCTTGCATTTGCAACAGGCTGGGTCTATGCCTCCTCTGTTTGCTGAAGCTGCGACAAACAAAATACACCACTGGGACTCGTGCGATGACGGAATAAGTGTTAACCACTGCCTGTCATGGTCTCAGTTCATTAACACTCACTTGTACCACTGCAGACAGTGGTCTAACCTATAAATGATCATATTTCAGAAAAAAGCAGTGTGGCAGTGTTAGCTTCTGTTTTTGGATTTGTACTAATAACATTTTGATTCCCAGCCATAGTGTTGTTGCATTACGTGCGACTAGTAACTGCTGCCTTTAGAGC
>Ga0209562_1000865_pt1 | contig 10985 bp, 7 predicted proteins | sample WorMetvacBELIZE2_FD_187399 | JGI IMG/M metagenome (GOLD analysis project Ga0209562, IMG submission 187399) | Marine gutless worms symbiont microbial communities from Max Planck institute for Marine Microbiology, Germany - Olavius vacuus BELIZE.2... | ecosystem: Host-associated > Annelida >...
GTGGAGCACTACGCCTTCGATATGAAACACTAATAATTACCCTGTGAAAAAATATTACCATTAAGATTAATATTCCTGGTAGGCGACAGTTAAGTTGGCATGCCGACAGTGGTCAGCTTCACTTCACAATAGACCAGACCTGGCGGCAGGTGCCGCTATGAAGTTGCGTGCGACGTCGCATTCCTGTTACGTAATACGGTGTGTGTGGCTGGGCCGCGTTTTAGGCCTGGCCGGGCCGGGTTTTAGGCCAGACCTATGGAACCGGTACACTGCACTATAATTGACCCATGTCTGCACATGCGTCACAGGCCTTCAGCACGTACAATTCAGCCCGTAACTGTACTGATTAGGGGTCATGGTTAGGGCTTGGGTTGGGGTCAGGATTAGTGTTGTATTTTACAGCAGCATTGCACAATTTTTCGCAATTTTACATATTCCGCATTGTAACAGGTGTGCCAGTGCCTTATACTGACTGCAGACCTGCCAACTGACCCGCGTGAAGCGGTTTTAGGCCAGACCTACGGAACCGGTACACTGCACTATAATTGACCCATGTCTGCACATGCGTCACAGGCCTTCAGCACGTACAATTCAGCCCGTAACTGTACTGATTAGGGGTCATGGTTAGGGCTTGGGTTGGGGTCAGGATTAGTGTTGTATTTTACAGCAGCATTGCACAATTTTTCGCAATTTTACTTATTCCGCATTGTAACAGGTGTGCCAGTGCCTTATACTGACTGCAGACCTGCCAACTGACCCGCGTGAAGCCAGGGGCGGATCCAGGATTTCGAAAGTAGGGGGCTCATCAGTTTCGGATTCAGGGAGCAGGGGGAAGGGGTTGCGGTGATTGACGAAACAGCCTTATAACGACAGATTTTCTACAATGCTAAGTGAAAAAAAACTGATACAACTATTGCAAACTGAAGTTTAAAACTTTATATGCATAAATTTTGGTGACTACTTAACTAAATAATTTATAAGAAATTTTTTCTCAAGTTCATTGTAAAAATTTGTTTCACCAGTAGCCCTAATAGCAATAAATAGGCCTACTGCATACTTAGGCATATTCCATAGTAACATCATATCAGTATCAATCATCAATCACGAAGCAAGTAGAAAACTCAGTTGACAACACAGACGTCATTCAGTCAGACGCACGCGCTTGTTGAAATCATGCACAGTCGGCGACAACTGATCGTTAACTGAGAGTTCATGTTTATGGATCCCACGGCCTCTTCTTTTCAATAGCTCAGATGCTGCAGCTGCACACTGCCCACACCGCTGTCCACAACAGACTGTGGCTCGCTGCATGTCCACCAGTGGCGCCAGTGCTGTGTGACTCGACAGCTGCATACTGTCAAGCATGTCGCGTCAGACTGCCAACCTGCCACTGACTCCTACAGCTTAGCCCATTAACGGTCATTAACACTTGGATTGCCCCACTACGACTGCACTCGGTGTATATTACATGTACATGCAGCATTAGCATCACCACAGGGCAGGGGCAGCCATGTCATCCTGCCACGTTCGTCCGTGATGTGCATCCTACCTTCCATGACTGACGAGCGAAGCTGCGCTACACAGTGACACCCCCTGCTACCAGCACAACTAATCTATCCTCACCAGTTGGTGTACATGCCCATAGCCACAGTATGAAGTGTAATTCCACAAGATCTGCAAGAAGGTTGACCATTGCCTATCGTTGCCTAGACCCAAGTGGGGGGGGCGCCCCCTCACCCCCTGGATCTGCCACTGCCTGAAGCCGATCAGAACCACATTCGATTACAAAATCCGCGTAGCCCGCTTGGCGACTCGAAAACCCGTGTGGGGGCTAATTTTATAAATATCTTACTTGTGTCACTTAAGAGTTGACACTTTTGTTCAGGAGAGGCCTTTTCCTGTGTATATCGATCTGACTATGACATTGAAAGTTATTGAAACATTTAGAAGTGTTTCAAGAACGATGCGGTCATAGAGGCTCATTAGAGCCTGCATCTGTCAACATCATTGACTTGACTTGACTTGACTTGGCCAAAACTGTTCAAAATCATTGACTCCCTAGCTCATAAACCCACCCACACCCCGCCTCAGCCTTTATCATCGACCTTTAGCGGCCCCTTTGGGCGTCAGGCTGCAGCTTTCCAGGCGTCAGGCTGCGTCCCTTCATGCCTTGCCCCAGCCGCTGTGTCTTTGCGGTGGGAATGACCTGCTTGGAAATTTCTCAGGAACTTTTGGTTCCTGGCCAATTCTCTCCCTGAACTTTCATTCTCTGCACCTTTCGCTCCCTGGAAGTAATTTTTCTGAACTTGGACTACATTTAATGTGCCTTTGATGTGTTTGCTATTGTCTTTTGTATGTACCACAGGACTGTTTCAGGGACTGTAACAGGAAACGTAAGTTCTAGGGAGATCAAGTTCCTGGGAACTAATAGCCTACTCTTGGGAATGAAAGTTTCTGGGAATGAAAATTCCTGGGCCATTTTGCTCCTGGGAGCGAATGTTCCAGGGAGTGAAAGTTCCAGAGAGCAAAAATTCTCAGAGCAAAATTTCCCGGGAGTTAATTGACAAGGGTTCTGTTTAGTGATCGTATCAATTATGTGATATCCAGATATCGATCATGGAGTTGTGAACCTTGCAGTATTTGTTGCATTAGCAAGATGATATGCAACGAATTCAAGCACTCGACTAGTGTGGCAGTTGCTCAATATTTGATCGTATGACTTTATCAGAAATGCTGATGTCTGCCAGATAACTGATAAACTTCTGTCCTCTTCCGTTATGTCATGACATCTCTCACTGTTTGGTCATGTGGCTTATATGAATGGGAAGGTCGACGCAAACAAATACTATATTCAGCCCACATTGGAGCTCTGGAGAAGATTATGCTCCATCTGGCTCAAGATTATCACCGGATGACTTGACTTAAATTATTTACCATACCATGGCATTCTGTGTCTGGAGGCTGAAGTATTCAAACATTACTTGTCTTACTTTATCACAACCATTCAAAAACTTACAGGTATATTTTGGAAGTTGGTTGGCAAGATTTGTCTGTGGTTAACAGGTACAGCTTCCTCTCAGCATCCATCTTCAGCAGATGATGTTACAGATGACCATGGTGTTCTCTATTCTGGGCACATACCAACCAGTTTGTTTCAGAAAATGCTGCTGTCTGTTGGTTCTTCTGCAATGGCAATTACCTGTCCATGGAGAGGCGGTATGTATCTATTTATTTATTTTATCAGTATGTACTTACCACTAATTTTTATTTGTGGATGTTGAGAGTCACTGTGTAATGTAAGATTTGACTTGCCAGCACAACTGTTGTCTGTGTTTATTGTTTACAATCAAAGCTTTACTGTTAAGGTCTTAATTGATATTTTGTGTCACTCTGGCTCGAGACAAACAGTATTGCTGGAGGCCCAAATATTTAGTTACATCACAAACCTTAGGACCGGTTGCACCAACGCTGTTCCGGTTAAAATTCTTGATGGTGCTTGCTATTAGCTGAGAAGAATAACGTGACCCAGTTTTTATTGGTTATCGGAATGTGGTTGCCCTTTCATCCCCGATAGTTCAGAATACAGCCAAAATGCAGTATCGGTTTGACACTAGTTAGTGGTCAGTTAGTACTACAAGTTCTGCACAGTTACATTGTTGTGCTTAAACACAACTGTAAATGTATGTTTTACGTTTGCATCTGTTGTGAACAGACATGATTGCTGTTCTTGGAGAGACGACTGGATATCCAGGCCTGCTGTGGATGAGGAAGAAGATGGAGTCTGATGCTGTCGGACGACTGATTTTGAAGTGTTTAGAGATTTAAATAACATTATATGTACTATTATCTTTTCATTATTGAATATGTACTCATACTGTCTATGCATAATAGAACAGTTTCATAGTGACAAATATCTTGCTTGCTTCAGGATGCATTTTGTTTCATATATTAAGGAAATTTGTAGATATTTTGATGGTGAAGCTAACTGTTGCTTGTTGATCTGTTTTCATGAGATTGAGACGTTTTATTGCTTGCCTTGTTATTTACAGGGAGCGTCCAGTCATTAATACTGGCACAGTTAACCTCGACTATTTGCAGTCATTACCAGAAGGTACTTTTGGCAGAGAATATGCAGACTGGCTGCATGTTAATGTATGTAGTTGTTCTTTGTATGTGATGTGCTAGTTTCTGATATAGTACTCATGCTCATTGCCTATTTATGTATCATGAAAATTTGTTTTAATTTTAACATGTTTTTGCAAGGTGTGACGCATTGAAAGATAGCAAACTGTTGAACAGTTCTGTGATTGTTGTCACTTATTTTTAACACAAACATTTACCATTTCATTTTCATAGTACTCGTATGCATTGTACAGTGACATATCTGATTGTTTATGTTATGGAATTGTAAGAAATATTAGCACAACTCTGTAAGATTTAGGGCCGGTTGCAAAAGTAACACTTAAGTCTACTGATGTGACGAAGCTGGTCAAAATTTGCATTCATCGATGCAAATTTTGACTTTCAAAATTCGTCGAATGCGAATAGAGGCATTTATTTTATCAGTCAGAACGTAATGCAGTGGTTTAACCTAGGTCAGTTAAATGATTGTAACAAGATGTTATTTCCTACGTATTGTATTGTAACAATATGTTCTGTTAAGTCACTAAAATCATTGTTCATATTACTACAGTGTAACACATCACTGAGCAAAATTATGTTGCATATTCAATTCAATAACTGTAGTTTGTGTGATGGATGGGTTGAATTTGAGAAAGAAACAGGTTTGTCTGTGCTGTCTTGCTCTGTGCACATGAAATCAGTCATAAAACAAGGATTTTTTGATGAATTCGCATTCGACAATGAAGTGCTTAAAACATTCGTCGAATTTCGAATCTATTGAAAAGGTTCGAAGTTCGAGCATTGTGGAAGTCGAATTTGAACTTCATCACAACTCTACTTAAGTCCACAGTTCTTCAAACAGTTTTGATCATATTCATCAGAATCAATGTTCGACGATTAAAAATAACATGAACACTTGTCATTGTGTAAGTATACAGGCATTGTTCTGTTTCGTGCATCTAGTAGGTAGCAACAGAGTAACTTGAGCAGAGTTATAAGAGATACTCACTGTTAAGTGTTGCTGACTTCTGAGTTACATTCATGCAACTGGCCCCTAATATATTTGAAATGGCAGAATTTATATGCTCACAGCCACAAGGCTTTTTACACTTTTAATACTGGAATTAAATCAGTTGTGTGAGTACTTTCGCTGAGAAGAAATTTTCGGTAATGTGGAGATAAATGCAGCATTTTGCGTGATTTTCGTTCTACCGGTACCAAGAAGCGAATGTTTTAGTCTGATAAGATTTCTGGTAAAGAGTGGAATTTTTGATGATTCACAAATTGTATTTGTTTTTTGGCCTGATTCCCATTATGATTATGCAGAATTTGCATATGTTACGAAACTGATTGGCAATAGGAACATACATAATGTGTGGTTTTTGATGCGTTTGTATTAATGTGACAGAATTTATACATGATGCCAAGTAAAAATGTATTAAGTTGCCAAAAGCATGTATTCCTTTTGGCAATTTTTATTTTGTTGTATTTTAGCTTATTTTCTCAACTTTAAGTATGGTTAAATCTGCAAGTAGTACTGTTACCATTGTAGCGAGCATCGCCAGATGAACGGCTGCCAGTTCAGTTTGTTGACGACGTCGAGTTAGCGTACATCATGCGACGATACCGTGAAATTCACGACCTTGTACACGTCATTCTTGGTCAGCCGACTAACATGCTTGGTGAAGTGACAGTCAAGATGTTTGAAGGGCTTCAGACTGGCTTGTTTATGTGTGCCACGGGAGGCATACTTGGCACTGTCAGGCTTGGTCCCAGGTTCAACCTTATACTGTTTCTGTAACTCATCTTTATAAAATATGTCCTACATATGCCAGTTCATGATGTATGTGTATTCCAGGGACCCTGCTGTCCACAGAATTTCTCTCAGCAGCTTGGTGCTGCAAACTATGATTGTTCACATATCACAAACGGGGCCTTCCTTTCCTTTCCTTTCAGGGTGACCATGGAAGCAGAGTCTGTCAAGCACCTGATGTGTAGTTTTCACAATAAAATGTTTGCACAGTTGCAGTAATTATTTTTGGAAATTTGCAGTGTTATGATGTTCCTTTTGCAGGGGTTCTGCACTGACATTTTGCTGCTTGTAAGTGAAAAAAGAGGAGTTTGCAGTGACTTAGTTGTGTCCACCATGTTTTATGTTATTGGCCATCAAAAATATATGTGAAATGTTTTCAGAAAATTTGAAGTAATTATTTTTGAAATTTGCCATGTTTTGATGTCTATTTGCAGAGAATTTCAGTACACATATTTGTGTAAATGTGCTGTAGAAACACTTGATAATAGTTAGGAGCTTACTGCAGCTGTTACATGTGACTGTCTCTGAAGTATGTAAGTCCAGAGTTGTCCGGTTCTTGACTTATACTTGCCCTACTGTGTGGGTAGGTGACTTTTTCATCATTATATTTACACATAATGTAATCCAAGTAACTAGACTCCGTGGCGTAGAACCAACAGTATGAATATCAAACTAGAAACAGCTTCTGTTGAAGACCAGTTGTAGTTACTTTACAAATTTTGATAAATACCGGTATTATGATAAAAACTCTAACTTGACAGTGTTACAGTATAACACTGTAGATTTCCTGCATAATTTGTAGTAAATTATAATTGCAGAAGGTATTACAATTTGTGCCACATACCATAAAATCACACATTTTTTAGTAGTGTAATGTTCTGCTCATTCCTGTTTGCCTCTCTAGCATGAATTAGAAATTGTGTCTATAACTGTTAAAGTCTGTGAAATAGCGATATAACCCATAATTTGGTTATAACAAACCATGAAACTAAAGCAGCTGAAACATTTTAATCATGTGAATTTCAGCATTAAAAGCTTTTTATTCAAATTTATTAATAACACATTACTGATGATGATTTATTGCTTTGTGGCAAGTTGTTAAAACCATTGAATGTGTGTGTGTGTAAAAAAGCTGTTTGTGTGTACACACAAGTACACACAAACAGCTTTTTTACACACACACATTCAATGGTTTTAACAACTTGCCACAAAGCAATGAATCGTCATCAGTAATGTGTTATTAATGACATTTCAATAAAAAGCTTTTGATGCTGAAATTCACATGATTATAATGTTAAAATGTAACATCTGGCTACTTGTATGTTGCTTGTGTTAGGCATCGCGAGATGTACTGGAAGACGCACTTCCCGTGGGCTGTACGAACTGCATACAGAGCACGGAATATGATGACTGTATACTTTGAGAAACACTGGGAAGTACCAATAGAGCGATTACGTTCAGAGCTGAACCTTGAGTCACCACCTTATACACCATCACGAAAGAATTTTGACCGATAGTCCTTGTGTGTGCAGCATGTATCAGTACTACAATAAAAAATATAAAATAGTACCATGGTGTGAAAACTGGCAGTTAAATTTTTAAAATAACTCTTTTTGACTTAAATGCTACTTGTATGATGTAACATTGTACACACATTGTGCTATGGTTGGTTAAGTTAAATGATTGAGCTTTTACTTTTAGTGGCAACTACTACTGTGTGACGGGTGGCGTCATGGTGTTGTGGTAGAGTGTCAGACTTGCGATCAAGAGTGTTCGAGTGTTCGAGTCTCGGCCAGGCACTACGGCGTAAAAACTCTGGGCAAGTTTTTCACACCTATGTGCCTCTGTCACCAAGCAGTATAATTTGGTACTGGCGAAAGCTGGAGAGTAAACAGGCATGCCATGCAATACACTAGCCCTGTATTCGTGGCCTTGCAGCATAAGCTGGTGTCTCGCTGAGGGCTATAGAAACGGAGATCAGCGCCGCACCTATGGGCCCATGAGGCTTGTGAAGGCTACTTTACCTTACTTTAATACTGTGTGACAGATGAACTTATAAGGTCACTGATACTCGTGTGATTGTGAATGGCGTATTCACTGATGGTAGATAGATATAGCATATACACTACTTGATAAGGATTGTGAATTTCACGTCAATTTAATATTTCCGAAAATTTCCTGAAGTAAATATTAGCAAAAGCCTGGAAGTTATAACGTTTGTAATTTTCATTTGAATTTGCTGATATTCCTGGGAGCCATGCTAGAAACGAGCTAATTTTTTTCTGAACATAATGCATGAAGTTAAAGCATAAGGTCAACAACATGCTTATTTGGTAACAGCATCACTTTGCAATGCTGGACTTGGAAACAGCGGATTGATTGATTCTTTAACAAATCTCTCTAAATTTCTGGGAAGATTAGAGTAAATTTCCGGAAATTTTCAAACCCACAACCGTAAGCTTGATGCTATAACTTTGGACATAAAGTTAGTGTTGCAACAAATACTGAGATATTTGTATTTAAAGAAAATATCAAATACCTACATGTGTGTCATTTGGTATTTCGAATGCCAGATACTTTCATAAACCTGTGTCCAACACATTCTACAAAAGTGTGTTGCGTGTAGAAACAACAGTTAGGTTTACATGTGTAAAAATGTGAGAACTTGAGTAATTGATCTGTTCTAGCTGCCTCAGACTCCGTATGTTCATAGTCTACTGTAAAACATGTATATTTCGCTAGCATCAGATTTACATGATTTGAGTAAAATTGGAAAATTAAATACACGAAATTTTTGGAATTGCCCATCACCCCAAGTTTATCTACAGAGAATATCAACACTTCCGTGATATGATATGCAATATTCTTGGTGTTGTGTAATGTAAATGAGATGAATTTCGATTATGACATTGTTAGAGGCACCAAAAGAAACAGGAAACAAATTGTTTAATAAAATTTACTGGAAAATCCACTAAATTAAAATGCAGCAAATTTTCTACATGAGGAAATCGCGAAATTAAGATGCGGCGACCAGACGGAGCCATCGTGGCATTACTAATTTCCTTGGGTTACAAACAGTTGATTTAAAATATGAACAAAGTCTTTGATAAACTGTTTAAATACTTAAAATTTTAAAAGTGTTTAAATAGTATTTTTCAGATATCTTTATCTAAAAACCGTATTAAAGTACTTCTGACCGAATACTTTTTCGCAGATTTGGTATTTAAATACAAACAGTATTGAAGTGCTTTGCAACAATGCATAAAGTCATTCATTAAGACAAAAAAGACTGAAATTATGTAATTTGGTGTCATATTATGTATTTTGTTACTGTTCATTGTGTTCGTGTAGATTATTCACCCATTTGAGTTAAACAATCTTCAACTTGTGTGTTTACAATTTTGAAATTTAAAAAAAAACATCTGAAAATTGTACACTTGTAAAAGAAATCATGCATGTATCATAATAAGCATTTCAAGCACATAGCTTGGTTCATTGGTAAACCTGTCATTAGCTGTGCATCTGCAAACTGATGGTTGATCGTTTGTCATCAAGCCACCAGTGCAAATTCTGGGAAATTTATAGAAGTTTTGTTTTTTTTCATATTTTTGTTGCTGATTACAACATTTTTAGTTCTTAATTTAACACACTACAATATGCTACCTACATGACTGCATGACATGGCCTACTGCTAGTGCCTGCCTTAAGCAAAAAGCTACTTGCGTCCTTAACCCATCTTTTCATAGTGAAAAATACACTCCAACCCAATAATTTCATCATAATAATAGTTTAATGAATTCCATAATAATTTTGATAACCGGGTAAACATCGCACTGTTTATTAAGAGTTTGCATTTAATATCCCGGGATTGGTCGCTGCCAGACAGTCTTGATAGGGGATGGTTCCAGTGGATGGATCGGTGACAATGGAGGAACATTTCAGACCATCAGCTGCAGCATGCAATATTCTGAAAACTGACTATTGTGGTAACTGCTTTAAATAAATGTCTCTGTTTGAGTGCACTGTGTTCAATGGGGTGTGTGTACTATACGGTACACGGTACACTGTAAAATGAAGCATTTTATTTTTTTCTTTGGCGGAGGAGTGACTATGTGTGTCCAAAAGGGAATTCCTGGTGTCCCTGAATGGTAAACAACGTTGATACCAGGGCTGGAAAAACCTAGGTTTTTAGAAAAAGTTTAGGTTTTAATATACAAAGTCGGTGACCAGACACAAAATTATGACCAAAAAATCACGAAGAATATCTCATTCATGATACATCGTGGGCTGGTAAAACCTAGTTTTAAAATGTTTTTAGATTTTTAAACTTTTAATGTACGAAGACCAGACTAAAAATTATGACCCAGAAATTCATGAAGAATATCTCATATGATACACCCATCACCGTGCCACATTTATAGCCATGTGCAGTCTACAGCATAGCTATAAACACAACTAATTAGACTGGAAGGCAACAATTTTCTGCTGTGACTGTGAGTCTGAAATGACTTAAGTTTTTTTTTGTAAAAAAACTAGGTTTTTACAACCCCTTTCGACAGCCCTGGATACCCCTTCCTCTTTCCACATCATTAGAGCTATGTACGTACTATAGCATTGCCATATACACAACTTAGACTGAAAGGCAACAATTTTCTGTTATGACTGAGTCTAAAATCTGGATTTTTAAGGTTTTTGTTTAAAAAAACAAATTTTGAGAAGGTTTTTTGAAGTTTTTTTTCTACAGCCCTGATCGATACAGCTAAAGCCATGTGTACTGTGTAAGCCTCTAGTAAGTCCACACACCGTAAAACTTTTAATAAACGCCGCGGGTTCATCTGATACACGTGTTCTAAATTTTCTAGTTACCGGGTAGAAGTTTTACATTTTTTATTTATTTGTATTTTAAAACGGCACACCACTGAGGTCACGATTGAGATGCGATTATAATAAATTTCTATGGTGAAAATGAAATGAAATGAAAAGTGCAATGATTTAAAGTGCGTTCAAAAACCGACTTAGAGCCGGCTTAGTCTAACACACCATGCAAACA
>Ga0209562_1000866_pt1 | contig 10984 bp, 6 predicted proteins | sample WorMetvacBELIZE2_FD_187399 | JGI IMG/M metagenome (GOLD analysis project Ga0209562, IMG submission 187399) | Marine gutless worms symbiont microbial communities from Max Planck institute for Marine Microbiology, Germany - Olavius vacuus BELIZE.2... | ecosystem: Host-associated > Annelida >...
ACGTAGTGAAGCCGAAGCGCGCATTTGTTTAGGCAAAGTCGAAAGATTACATTTAGGTCTATGGTTATCGCAGCAATTAGCATATAAAGGGAACAAATATGTTTTTAATCTGTCACTTTTAGGTTCTGTCTTTCGGCTCCTTGGAAAGTTTATATTTTACTTAGCGGTAATAACACAGATGTGATTTTTCCAGAAAATATAGGCGAAACTCACTGGGGAAAAAGTTTCTATTTTTTTGTACGCGGTGTCTACTTAGTCCTACCACCCCGCACCCACCCTCGCACAATCCTGACCATGCCCTTGTCATGCCAGTAGCACTTCGTGATCACTCTTACCATTTGAGGAAAACACTCCTTCCTCCAGTGGACCATAAATCCCTACAAAATATCCAGTTACAGAAGCTAACTTTTCACAATAGACAAACAACAGCTACACAGCACGGAATAAAATAAGGCTACCTATGCGACTGTAATAATGACGAATTCACACTGACATTTTGTGTAGGCCTATATTAAACAATGGACGACATGAACCGCTATGGTGTCGTTTTTAGTTATTTACTCAGTAGGCCAGGCCTACATCACGTTGCATATTGAGCATCATTTTTGTATACCCATAGTCATATCGAGAACAGTCATCTGTGAAACGATACAGTCGTTCACATTACTGAAACTTGCACTTAACTGCCGTATATGCAGGGTCTGATAGGCGTCTAATCGCCCTTATGCATCTAGGCCACACTGGAGGCATTCTCCCGCCTCTAGACATGCAGTGGATACGCCACATTAGACAGTTATTCTAATACGCTCGAATGTGATGGTAAACTGAACATATACTTAACTGCCTCCGGTAGGTTTGCTGCACGCGCAGTTTTACATTGGGGCAGGGGAGCAATTGCCCCCAAACCTGAGCCTTGCCTCCAATCTTTGGTTACAGCAGCAGTATGCAGTTGTAAAACCAGCAAACCATTATAAGTACGGGGGCGTTTTTTAGGGTTGGAGTGGTTGATTTGGTAGTTTCGGCCTGTGTTTTGAAAGCGACGATTAAAAAAGGTCGTCAACTTTTTTTGTCTTCCCCCCAAATATTTTCTTCTAGAATTTTGGGTTTGCTGTGATCGTGCATGCGTTAAGCTATATGCTGTAGACTATTTGCAAATGATCTCAATCTGTATAGACCCTCCGAAGTCCCTAACTGCACAAGCTTCTGATGCACGATACAGTTGTGAACTGATAATATTGGCTCTTCTACTATATGGTGTAGAAACGTGGCCTACTACGGAAGTAAACCGAAAACGTCTGGAATCCTTTCCCCACAACTGCATAGGAAGAATGTCAATTACTGATTATCACTTGAAAGGACAAAGTAAGAAATGAAATTGTAAGTGAAAAACAGGACAAGACGGACAAAGACGAATGGAAAAAATGGAATGCCAGATGTGCCAGTGACTGGAAGGAATAAGGTCAAAAGTAAGGTAAGGTCTAATGCATGGAGCATAATGCACGCACGTTGCAACGCTATGCGACTGTTACTGCAACGCAACGAATGCAGAAAAGCCTCAGTGCAGCAGCTTCATGAAACGACAACATGTTCGAAATCTTTGGCGAACCTTCGTGCACGTTGAGCCAGTATCCGATGCCATGTCCCGTTCCGTGGTTGTAGTCCCAACCGTTCTGCCACAGCTGCGTGCGAGCGCGTACGTCCAGGCTGCTGGCTGCCGTACATGTACATTGTACAATGCGCATCGCATAAATACACGGTGAACCATAAAAAACGTGACATTTTATTTTTGACTATAACTTGGCTAATCTTAACGGATTTTTATAGTTTTTATATCATTCAAGCGTGGAATACAGTCAATTGGGGTATATGTGGAAATCCCATTATATTCTTTGTTGTCACTGCGATTTTTCAACGGGCATAATGTGCCTGTTGGTTGTTTGCTGACGTCACAGACGTTAGCACGTTTCCCCAGTTGACTGTATTTCACGGTTGAGTGGATCCGTGGAGTTAACACTACGTTATACCACGCCAGACATCCATTGTAGACATAGGCGCTACGAGTGCGACGGTGGAATAAAATAATATATCGTATTGGTTTTACCGTAAACTTTATTTTCACCGATTCACATAATATATAACTTTACTCTTACGGCCGCGGCATACGGGCAGACATTGTCAGCGGACGATGCCAACCCGTCTGGTGCGACCCAGAATCAGTAAACGTTTCATCATAACGTACAGCGTCCAGCAGGCCACACAGTTGTTGCAAGTTCAATCTGTGCCATCAACACTCGCGTATAAGCCTCCTGCATTTAGCACATTGTACACACGATTCTTTACAACATGTTAACAAAAACCAGCTTCACAAAAACACGTGCACGAACACGTATGCTGTTTTTATCTGCCACATAGATATAGCATATAGCATGGGACAGAATATAAAACTGGTTTGTGTCTGTCAGTCAGTCTGGCAGTGTGTCCGTCTGTGGGCACTCTCACGGTCGCATTTCTTGATCGATTTTCACCCCAATTGGCACAGACGAAGGAACCCCTCAAAAGGAATTAAGTTCGTTAGGGGGTTAATATTGCACAATCCCTTCCCGTATTTTGCCCTCAAGACCCCCATTCAGGCTAAGAGGTCCTGAAAACTCATGCAAATATTAAGTAATCCTATATCTGCCTTAAATGTACGCAAATGCCGAAATTTTCGCGTCTTAAGGAAATTGGGGTCGAGGAACACGATGGTGATGTCAGATTTTAGTTCGGAAGTGGAATGCGGCCGTTTCGCGCATGCGCAATAAAAATATGCAATATAACCCTTATTTATGGCCGAATTGCCGAAATTTTCGCGTCTTAAAGGAAATCGGAGTCGAGAAACACGACGGTGACGTCAGATTTTAGACCGAAAGTGGAAATAGGGCTGTTTCGTGCAATGCATCTGGCCATAATTGTAGAACAGTTCGTTCGTTCATTGTGTACGTGGCTATGGGGCAGATACCACGTTCCACAGAACTCATTTCTAGTTAGGAAATGTAACTTAGTTTTACAATTAGTAGCCTACAGATCGCAGCTTCATCTTCACAGCGTCCTCAGCAGATATCCTTACCTGGATACGCAGCTTCATCACCACTGTCAAAAGAAAGGTAGAATTTACCTTAACTTTATCCGAAGGTGTTCCGTAGTGAAAAGATCGTGTAACATCAGTCGTACCGTCCCTGCACCACATTCACTAATGCACTGAACACCTATCTGATGCAGCTTACGATAAAACACAGTGCACGTTTTGTGTAGGCTGCACGAACTGTTCTTGCCCGAATTCCATTACATCTATCTTGCTCAAAACCTGCTAAACCAGGTTTTTGACCAGGTCTCCGACATGTTTTGAGCAGGTCGCAGACATGTCGCAGACATATCAGAGACCAAAAAAGTCGCGGACCTGTTTCAGACCTGCTAGATCTATCTCGACATGTTGAGATAGATCTAGCAGTGATGATCATTTGACGACTCTCTTTATAACGTTCGGATTTCACTATTCACTGTTTACTCATAGTTTACCGCATAGCTTTTCGCTTCTCATTCTTTATTGTTTAATTTTAAATTAATTAAATTAAAATAATTCTTTTTCTAATATACATGACGAAATTCATTAAAACTGGAGCAGTGATGGCGGCGTACATGTATTGTCCGCCGGAGTCGACCAGATAGACGGATGTCTTGTCGATTCGCCTGTCAGTCTTCGGCGTCGGTCGGTAGTGAATAATGGCGGCGTTGCTGCCGAATGCCGAGATCGTGTTGAAGCTGATGCCTTTGAAGTAGTCGTATGTGCTGAACCAAATAATTCATCATAACGAACGGCAGTCGAGTTCAGTTCAGTTTATTATTTCAGACACATTGTCCATACATATGCAACAGTACACGAAGAAGAGCGTAACAAAAACAGAGAAGACACCGCTATATAACAGCAAATAATAATAACAATAGTAATACTTAAAAACGTACACACGTAGTTAAAATCTGCGCTCTTAAAACACATTAATGTAATCAAGTCAGCCACGACGTCACTACTTCTTTACACTGTGTAGACGTCACGCCGTCGATCGATTTGCCTCAGCCGGACGCACCATGGACGGACGGACGGCCTTAAGTTGAATGGCTATCCCGCTATCTCGCTATGGCATTGACCTTGACCTTTGACCTCTAACCTTAAACACCCACTCACATGATGAATAATTGCTGCAAGTTTCAATGAAATCCCTACAAGAAGTAAATATATTGAGGTATCGTGTGTAATTAACGGACAACGGCCGGCCTGACGACCCCAAAACAGAATGCTCTCCGCCTACTCTTGTTGGCGGAGGCATGATGAAGCCAGGCTGTGCGTGAATAACATACATGGAATAATAAGATACTATCACGGCTAGACACTGCACGCAGTAACATTATGATGTACATATTAGTTAGGCAAAGTGCAGGCGACAAGTTAGTGCGGGCGACAGGGCCTTTTCGGTTGCTGTGCTGAGTGTCTGCTGCAACAAGTCTGACTAGTACACGCAGCCTCTGCAGAGTTACCGCGAGTCTTCAGCCTACTACTCAAAACGGTTCTCTTTCAGCAATCTTTCTCTGACTCGTATTTTATGTTGTGACCTGGTCGTGACACTCTCTGACGCCTGCTTAAGCCACTATAAAAATACTGTACTAAGTCGCTAACAGTTTAGCAACTGAATCCGGGGACTATTTCATCAAAGGCAGCAAATGCATTACGAACACACACTATATAAAATACGCACATTTGCAGTATATGCATACAATCAGCAACGGAATGGACAGATTAAATTCCGGCAAGATGGAAAGGCAGACGAAAACTATTCTAAGTATTACGTAAACACCGGACAGAGCTAAAAAAAAGCCACGCAGAAGTTCAAGCAAAACATAAAAGTATGAATAAAATATACTGTCATGGCGAAAATAAAACTGGAACAGTTTGTTCTGAGACATGGTGTACTGTACGTAAACCTACAATCAGCAACGGAGAGGACAAACTAAATTCTAGCCAGATAAGACTGCCATTCGGAGACGTCGGTTAGAGTTGGTTCTGTTAGTTTTGCTGGCATCATAGTGTGTGATAGTCCAGACAAGAGATTACTATATAGGCTACCGACAACATCTGCCATGATGTCACGATGCTGGTGATCGGTCTGTCTCGGGGTGACTGTGATTCATAAAGCCAAGTCGTTGAACCGCCGCACTGCTATAGTCTATGTTCCGAGCGGCCTGGAGAATCGTGCTATAGTTATCGTAGTTTGAGCAGAAGTAAGTTTTAGCGAACCTTAACATGGAGCTCATTAAATGCAAACATGGCCGTGGAATCACCAGCAGATCAGATAGACGGACAAGCGGACAGAAACTATGTTATCAGGACTGGCTGTGAAAATGCACTTTAAATGTTTAGAGATGTTTTAAACAGTTTCTGAAAAAAAACACATAGAAGTTAGAGCACTGAATGTGAGTTAATTAACATACCTTCTAATTTGTTCCAGCTTAGCTGACGCTTGCAGCTCGGTCCAGCTGATGCCTGCCTTGATCTGAAATTAGAACATGGCACCGAGTCACAATAGAACCATCAAATCTGCTGACGGGGGAATTACTGCCTAGACAAACAGTATTATCACTCGGTACTTGTCAAGAGTATCCGTCTTGATAATGATACAAAATACAAGGCTAAATTTATTCCGAGGAGAGGTTTCTCCCACCCCTTCATTCCTTTCATTTGTTCCTTTTTTGTCTTTCCTTCTTCCCTCCCTTCCCTCCTTTTTTGCCTCGAAGCACCCTCTTAAATCCAGTTAGAGGTCCGGAAGGAAGACCCAGCCGCTGATGCATTTTTGGTATATTACAGCCCAGGGAACGTGTGCGCATGGTGGCTGCAGATATTGTTCTACCTCTGTTGAACAACATCTGAAAACCGAAGCAAATATGCTTTTTTCCGAATTTTTCGTGGTAATTTTAAATTTTTAAAATTATTTTTCGGCGAGGTTTTAACAAAAATACACCCATAGTTACGGCCTTTACAATATACGTAATAATTTGACGAATGGTTACGAACGAACGAACGGTTTATTTTAGGAACATAGCCCATGTAAGATAGCGAAAACATGCAAAGACAGACAAACAGACAGACAGACAGAGAGACAGTCACATAACATGTACACACGGATTACCATAGCTGCAGTATACTACCAATACAAACTACACATTAGTTGACTCTGTGATGCGCCCTCGGTCTTCTAGTAGGGGGCGCAATACAAGGGCCTTAGTTACAGTTACAGTTACAGTTACAATATACAGACCCAACATATCGGCTTAACAATGTCGTGTCGTGTATAGTAGCATGTAAGACTATAGTTCAATCAACGTGATCAATAAAATATACAGTGTGAATCAAAAAAGTAGCCCCCTAAAACTTTTTGCAATATTTTCACTCAGGTTAAGTATATTTCCGTTAAATTTTGCCAGTTTGTTGCCAGTTTATATCCACACATACTTACTAATTTTGGTCGATTTACCTTAATATTAAAATGTTAATTTTTCTAGGGGTACTAATCATCTTGCCGCTTCAATTTTAGAGTTTCAGCAAGTGAAACTGCCATAACTTTATCGCCAATGATGAGTGGCCCTCAATTCACCTGACCTTAATCCACTGGATTATCAGGTTTAGTGGCAATGCTGGAGTCTTATCACAAGCTGCAACTGAAGCCAAAATCAGTTCCCGAGTTTAAAAATGCACTTCAACTGATTGGGTCTGCCTTACCGGAGAAAGCCATTGATAACTCTGTGAAAGACTACCGCAAACGACTGCAGGCATATGTGTAAGCCAACGGTTAACATTTTGAACATACTGTTACATTTAATTCAATGTCATTTGATGTGACATGTTTTTTACGAAGAATTTATCGTACTAAACGTAATTAAATTGTTAAAATTTTAGGGGTCTTACTAGTAAAAGTGATACAAGTCATAAAAATATTCAGATAAATGGACCAAAATCGGTGTAAGCGTAGGAATATGTTTGGGCAGTAAGCAAAGTAATTTTCAGTTACACGAGTTTACTATAATTGAAAATATCGCACAGTTTTAGGGGCTACTTTTTGGACTCACGCTGTAGGCCTACAACTTACTTTACAGTGACATACTAAAGATAACCGGGAACATCTTTGCCTACCTCTTTCTCCATGAAGGCTGCGAATTCCACAACAGCAGCTGAATCACGCAGCTAAAAATAGAATATATCCTGCTGGTTAGACCTCCAAAAATAGATTTATAACGCAGAAACAAGATGAAAATGTGCGCGAAACCACATTAATAGGCCTATATCACTATAGCCTCTAGAATGTTTAAGTTAGAATCTTAACATTGTGGCATTAAAAATAATCTGCGTTCACTAATGAATGATGACTTATCTGAGAGTTCATGGACAAAGCCATGAAAGATTTTTGGGGTTAGAACCCCTACCATAGATGTAAAAACGTTGAAAAAAGTTAACAACTACGTTACCAGCAATATGCCGCTGAATACATATATGCCTGACATGCCGAAGCCCAAGAGAGATTGAAAACAGAACATCAAATCACTGCAGTCATCAATAATAAGGTGAATTTATTTTTGATAAATGAAATGATTTCTGTAAGTGTAAGCAAGAAAAAGCTTACCGCATGTATTTATGGCTACTGTTTAAAGATGTTCTCGTTGGAATTTGTTAATATTTATATTCTATTTATGTAGCGATTTTTTTATTTTTAAAAAAGTCGGGAAAATAAAAAAAGTCAAAAACGTAAAAACGTGACAAGACTAAAAACGTAGACGTTTTCACATCTATGCCCTCTACCTCCCAGACCACTCGAGGGCTTTCACAACACTAATGAGAAAGTGACCTCTGAAGGCATAATCCCATATAAAAGCTGAGTGTGACGTTATAGGAAGTGAAATGTCACCTTCAGCCTGTAAAAATGCACATAGACCGTGTCCAGATACAAAGGGTGCCACTCATTTTTCCACACTAACTTCTACAAATGTGCATGGATCCTCATGCTTTTTGGCACGCAACTTTGCAAGTAAACGCCAATCATACTGGTACATTTACTACGTTACCTGTCACGTACATCCTTTACCTGATGACGTGATGTTGACGTCAGTGAAATCATACGCCATTCACCGACGAAGGTAAACATTCACTCTGCCGCAGAGAGAAACACCAGAGTTCATCCCCCAGAGATGTGGCCACCCAATTCGCCGGATTTGAATCCGGTAGACTAGAGCGTCTGAGGTATTATTCAAGACAGGGTCTACCATTCGCGGATCCACAATGTGAATGCGTTGTAACAACGTCTGCTGAGGCAGTGGAGGCTACTGGACCATTCCATAATCGCGCCAACGACTGCGCAACTGTTGTGGCGTACGGTAGTCGTTTGAGTGCATGCGTTCTTGTGAACGGTGGGCATTTTGAACATAAATTTTGAACATAAATTTTGAACCTATGATTTTCTGGTTTATTTTTCATTTTGTCGATACTGGTTTCCGTAAATTTGATCAATATAAACATGCTGCAAGGTCCTAATATTGTGTGAAATGTGTTATTTTTTGTCTGAGATACGGTAAGTTAGAAACAAAACGAACGTGTGGCAGGAAATTCTTACACCAAGTACTTAGGCATTCTTTTGCAAAGTTGTGCATGAAAAATTACGAAAATCCGCCCATAAAAGTTACAGGGGAAAATCAGTGGCACCTTTTTATGTGGTCACGGTGTATTTTTAACATCAATTTTAAAAAATCGGCAGCAATGCCCGGACTTCATGCACTGATTATAACATTAATTTTCGAAACAAATTGAGGAGCAATGCCCGGAAACCCCATATATCATACTCCATCCCGACCCGCCTTCTGAAGCTATGTTTCTCCTGTGCGAGAGAGTGTTGTCAAACGCACAATGCACTGTTCAAAGCGTTGCCTCTCGACGACGTTCTTGATCGACTTCATGCGCTCAATCGGTGACCACGAAACGTGACGTCGAGCCTACAACGGATTGGGTTTCACTAGCAAACCTCAAATCACTGCAGCTTAATTTCACAAACCATAGATAAAAACCGTGATACGAAAGTACACCGTGTTCCAGAAAGAGTAAGCAATTTTTTGTCATATCCTTATAAAACTTGGCTCATTTCGATAAAAGCTGGTACATAGTATTCTGAATATATTTGCCACAAAAATATTATAAATATTTTCCACCTCGCCTAAATAGTGTCTGTACACTACCTTGAAAAATTAGACGCCGTGTTTTGTGAAAATCACAATAGGCTAGATGACCTAAAACAAAGTAAGCCCAAATGTTTTTGTCATATATTCTATAAAACAGGGCCGATTCTGATAAAATTTGGTACTCGCAGACCGAAATAAATTCGCCACAATAACGTACATGTTTTGTACCTTGCCTGAAGGCTGAATATTGTCTCTACACTACCTTGTGAAACTTAAAGTTCGTGTTTTAGGTAAATGGTGGTGGGATGCCATAAATGCATTTCTTTAAATTCGAAATGAAATGAACCTAAATGTGTTTTTGAAAAATTTATAAAGTCATCGACATAAGAGATGTATCAGCAAAAAGTAGAGCTGTCCAGTGGCGCGAACGCATGCGCTCATCTTGGCTGATACTGATCGATCGATGACATTATCAATGACGCCTGCTTCAGCTTTAGCATAAAATACAGTGATAAATCATTAATATGTTAATACAATGTTTACAAAGTCTATCGTCTGCCTTCTGATGTAACATAAAATGCTTATTATAGCTACATCTCTTAGCAATCATTAGTTTAAATAAGAAAAAAATAGGTTGACTTCATGATTTTTTACCACTGTAGTTCCCCCATTGAACTTTTTTTTACACAATACGACTTCTAAGTTTCACAAGGTAGTGTAGACTAGAGAGAGAGAGAGAGAGAGAGAGAGAGAGAGAGAGATAGATAATATTCAGGTGAGGTGGAATACGTTTGCATTACTTTCTGGCAAATTTTCTCAAAGCACTCTGTACCAAATTTCATCAGAAGTGAGTGGCCAAGTTTCATAGAAGACATAACACAACTTTTAGTTTTTTTTTTCTGGAACACGTTGTATATACTACAAATATTAGGATCAATTAACAGGATTTAAAATAAACTGCAGTAAGGATGTACGTCTTGCCTGTCTGTACCCAAACCAAAATACACAACATCTCACGGATCAACATGAAAAAACGGCACCAGAAAATACTGCCAAAGATCACGAAAATGTACTAAAACTTTAGACAATATCGAAGAGCACTGTTCTCCAGTCATGTTCCATTTATTGCTGTCTACTCGAGGCTTCGACCACGACGGTTTCTGCAAGTTCTAGGAAACACTGGCTTCACCTGCAGTTTACAGTAGAAATTCGCACTTCTAAAGTCGACTCTCAAAACTTCTCAATCTACTGGATCATACAGCGCACAAGCCTGCCAAATTTAAAGACAATCTGGAAATGTGCGGCTGAAGTTATTGACAATTAAGCAACGTTTTTTACAGCGCGTCCGCATTGCTCGCAATGCAGAGCGCTGTACTAGCTGAAGGGATTCTGTCTGTCCGTCTGTCTGTCCGTCTGTCCGTCCGTCCGTCACGTTCCGGTATTGTGTCCAGACGAATGAAGATCATGCAGTTTTCAGCATCTGGTAAGACAATCCCTCTAGTTTCCGGAGAGGTAAAGTTTATCCCATATTCACAGGGGATCACCCCCAGCGGGGGCGTTAAAGTGAGGCACCCCTCTATCGATAGTGCAAATTCGACCAATAATCGGCCATAACTCGGAAACGGCGCAAGATAGGAGGTAAGTTACTATTAATCACTAATAGGAAGTCGCATATGGGCTTTCGATTGGTACCAAAATCGGTGACCTTAAATGACCTTGAACGGCGTAATGGCCGTGT
>Ga0209562_1000867_pt1 | contig 10983 bp, 7 predicted proteins | sample WorMetvacBELIZE2_FD_187399 | JGI IMG/M metagenome (GOLD analysis project Ga0209562, IMG submission 187399) | Marine gutless worms symbiont microbial communities from Max Planck institute for Marine Microbiology, Germany - Olavius vacuus BELIZE.2... | ecosystem: Host-associated > Annelida >...
ACCGCCGCCGCCGCATTATGGAGATCGGGTGAAATTTGTCACGGGCACCGACTGACAGCCGGCCCGATCTGTCTGTCGCGTCCACCGGCGTCGTGCAGACGTCGTTGGTGGTCGTGCTCGCTATCGATCTGCTATGTCCCGGCCTGTCTTTACCCCTTGCCACCTCGCCCCGTCTCATCCACCCACGACCAAGGCTTGGGGCGTTAAGTCGATCCGGATTTAGTAACGAGCTTAGTCACAGCTTAGAAGTTGTTGTTGTTGTTGACCTCCGGACAAATTCGTCATCAGTCAATCAATCAATCGATCGGTCACTAAGTCCGTCAATCCCGTAAAAAATTTTCACGAAATTTTCCCGGTTTTACGAGACTTCGTGGGGTGACTATACCCACCGTATCCCATAGTGTCCCGTTGAGTTCCCGTAAAACCCCGCAGAGTTCCCGTGGAATACCCATGGGTATAATCATTGCACGGGGTGGCGAAAAACTCACGGTTTCTCATGATTTTCCACTGATTACCATTGGATCAATGAGACATTTGGTAAAGTATCAGTCGATGAATGTATGAATGCATGAAAACTCTTGTTTAAACAGAGCGACCTTCGACGGCGTTAGAAAGATGCTGCACGGACAATTACTTTCAGACACTCGGGGCAGTGCCGGCGCAAACCTAAATGAGCCCCCCCGAACTACAACAATTAGCCCTCAATTTTCTGGCGACCTTTTTAGTTGGGTACAGGGGGTCTTTCCACCGGCTCTGACTCGGGGAAAAAGTAATGGCGGAATCAAGGGTAAGGGACAGAGAGTGCGATCATCGATCCTTTGTGACGAAAACTTATTTATTTTAGATTTGATTACAGCTATATACAGTGTATTCGTATTCTGGGTATGGGTATACAATTATCTGGCGGCCAATAACCCCTTATTACCTCCGCAAAGGATGTTATTTTTTACTCGGCGTTTGTCTATCTGTATGTCTGTCTCTATACCACAGAAAATTCTACCACAGACGTATTTGTGGACAAGGAAACTGATAAAATTTTCAGCGGCGTCGATGTCACCATTTTTTCCTGAAAAAAACTGACACTCTTTTTAGTCGTCACTCTTTGCAAAGCGATGATCTTTTTAGCTGTCGTCTGCTCACTTCCGACGTCGTTTGTCCAGTGTTCTTTCCAAATTCAGCCACATTTTTTTCATTCGGGTGTCACCCCCTGGATGGTGTCACCCGGGACGGTCCCCCGCTCCCCTAGTGACGCCACTGAAAATTTTGGAACTCACTTGCCTCTGGATCTGGATCTAGAAACTTTTAAAGGATTAATCAACATTGCGAGACAGTACATTTTTCCACATTTTGGCTCACGTGTCTGGAAAAAAACTGATCGAATGAACATGAAAATTCCATCATAGATAAGAAAATGCCCAGTACTATAAGTGATCCGGCCTGCGCTCTCCAAATGCTCTGGTTAAACCTCCATTGAGATAGCGTTCCAGACAGCAAACGACATGGCATATGGATCCCGTCTACTCTTGACCAAATAAGCCGGTTCAATGTCTCAAACGTCTCGCATGGCAGCAATGAGATCCGAACCTTTTCTGTGAACGTTTCCCTCGAACATATTTCCCGTGGCTCTACCACTAATAATACGTGAAATGTGAAAAAAACTTGCTCAGTATATCAAATTAGGGTTTTAATTATAGGGTTCATTGTGGTTAGAGGATTATAGTTATGAATAGGGTTACAAGTTTTTTTGCGTTTAAGTGGTAGCGAGAGAGATAGAGAAATGTCAGAAGGGGGCACGTTGAGTGGCCCCACTTTTATCTACACTCCCTGGATATTCCCGATTTTGATGACACTCCTTGTTCAGCCAGCGCAGCCACACCGTTCAACAGTGCGAAGTGTGTAGTAGATATGACTTTTGGAATGTGTGCAGTTGTGCGGGATCGACACGGCGAGATCAAGACCAAGTTCCAAACCGACATAAAGGCATACTATATTCCGAAGTCCAAATATCAATAAAATCATTCGGACAGCTCAGACCTCGGCCAAGGCGGATTTGGTTGAAGATCGATATCCGGGTGACGTTCGGATTTAGAAATTTTCAAAGAATTCTTCGACATAGCAAATATGGCATCTTCCACAATTTGGTTCATATCTCTGGAAAACTGATCGAATCGTTATGAAAATTTTACCAATGAAGTCTTATTCGATTTTGCAAAGCGACTTTGCAACGGAGGTCTGTGCTGTCTATGTGCTCTTGTTTGGTGTCGGTCGTGTTCAGGCGAATACTCCATTAATCATTACAATGCTCGGCGAGTTCTATAGTGACAAATTACTCGACAGGTGCAGCCCTACCCCATACGTTTCTGCACGATCCTGTACATTACATACATTATATCGCTAGGGCTGTAAGAAAATCACGGTAAAAAATCGGCAAAATCACGGTGCATTTTTTGAAAAAAAACGGGGAAAATCACGGTAAAATCACGGCATTTGGTAGTTTTACTCACAACCTTTAAATTCATTAATTAATCGTCTCCACCATGAACGTAAAGCAGGAGAAATAGTGTGAGCAACTCATGCCACCCCTCTCTAACATAAAAATTCGAAATTTAATGAAATAAGAAAGAAAAACGTCTCAAAATCGAAGTGAAAGTAATGCTAAATTGTGTTCTGAACCGTCAGTCTAGTCTCTAGCATTGAATGCCGCCATTACTTGTAGAGCAAAAATGGAAAGTACTGCTAAACTTAGAAAATAGCGACCTTTTAAAAACTGAAATTGCATACAATACGTCAATATTCACGGCCGTGATACGAAATCACGGCACTGGCCAACAATCACGGTACACTGCGAAAATCAGGTAATCATGGCGATCGTAAATTCGTGATTTTCTTACAGCCCGATAACATTGTATGTATAAAATAGGCATAGTTTTACTTCCGGGTCTCGATAGCTAAAATTTTCTGGATGCAGGCCCTAGCAATAAAGAAGCACACATTTGTTTCTCCGTTCGTACTGTGTGTCTGTCTGCTCCTTCTGTGCTATGAACCATGTTGCCTGATTTAAATAAACTGTACGAAAAGGTACGGCTGACTTTTAGCTCCCAATCTCCCCTCGCAGATCACTACTAATATTGAAATAAGTGGTGGAAATCCTTGGCCTTGGCCTTGGACTTGCATTAGCAAACATGTTTTCTCTCAGGATATAATGGAACACGCATTGTTGGCTGCTTGCGTCCCTGAACGGTGTTTCGCTTCGTCTCATGTCTTCCATCACTGCCCGGACCACCAGCAGCGCGCGAGAGTGCACCGGTCGCCCTGGGAGAGTCTTTTCGTTCCAGCTCCGCCGCCAGGTGACGCCGCCAGACACGTCCGGACTGCGTTGTTAATTGAGCTTTCTGTTACATACCGCGTTACGCCATTTCGAAGACATACACACAGCCCTACTGCAGCTTCCAACATAATCTCGAGTCCTGTTGCTTCCCTTGTATTCACTCAAAGCTGGAAACACCTAGATTTAAAAAAATTAGGTTTTCAATTTTATCAGGTTGTATAGGTTTAAATGTATGAAGACCGGACACTAAATTAGGACGCAGAAAATTCATGAAGAATATCTCATATCCCTTTTGCTGCCACATTGCGTTATAGATGTTGTCGGCAGTGTTTAACGTGTGAATTTGCGGGCACAGAAAGTTACTCTATGTGGCCTGAGAGATGGCCCCTGCCATTCACTCGGGGTCTTATCACTCGATCGCGGTTTCATTATAACTTGATCAGTAACGTCTGTGGGCCTAATGCACATGATACTACACGACGAAAATACTGAGCTGGCATCGACTTCTCTCGGCATAAGACAACACGGAAAAACGTTCCGACAGGAACTGGTAACATTGGGGTCCCGAAACGGTCTCGGATATTTTGCCCCCCCCCCTGCATTCAGTGCTGCCGCGTTCTGGCCCACTGTAACCAATGGTTGATCTCGATCGTGCCCGACGGAGACAATTCGCCATCCAGTGTTCTAAGGGGAACAGAAAGAGGAACAAGTCTTAATCTAAGTAAGCAATCAACCGGTTCATCCCATGTCGTTTTGTGTATTTTAATACCAAATTCGCCATTGTGTTTCGGTCAACAGACGAGCAAGAAAAATGTTTTCTGATACAAAATATCGTATAGAAAAACTAATGAGTTAAAGCTACAACTAATAAAATTAAGACGTTTGGTGATTAACCCGATAAACAGTTAATCGATAAAGCGGAAGTCCTAATTTGTAGTTTTTCGCTGCTACTTTTCATACCAAAAAACATTAAAAACGATTACTGCTGTCCGCACGGATGTATACCGTCAGCTTATCGTGGAAGGATCCATAATTTTTCATAAGAGGCAAGGTGAAGAGGGCTTTAGGACAAAACATGTTAAGTAAAGCCAAAAAAATTACAGAGTGGAGAGGTAGGTATGTTGGCACGGTAATGGGTGAATGCCATTTCTCGGGTTCACGTGTGATGTTAAATGTGCACTTACCAAACTCATGGGTATAATAAGAACTATGTATTATATCCACGGACCTGAGTTCAGTGAGTTGATGAAATTAAATTTTTGCCGTTTTATACGTGTGATGAACGATGGGCCTTACACGTTGTTATAAAACGGAAGTTTTTTTTACATTTATAACATTACAATAGTCACACAGACCAACAGTGAGATTTATTCAAAACTACAATAACATGCATAATTCCAATAATTTTTTTCGGTGCTAAACAGGAGAGGCCATCGACCAGACTTTCCCTTGCCAGTATCAATTCTGCCGTATTTTAAGCTGTGTCTCATTCTATTAAAAGTCTAATAATGTCATAGCTGTCCGACTACTTGCTTCGAGTTAGGCCCACTGATTAACTGTGGTGTTTAAAAAGTTCCTCATTTTTAAAAATTTGCCGTTACCTACAGAGTATTCGAAACATTTCGCCACGCTGTAGGGCACTGACATGTTATTCGTTCGATGACTGGAGGCAGACGAGGAGGGGAGGGTTGTCCCTGCCCCCGTGGCACTCCTGCCACCTCCTGCCCCAGTGCTGGAGCCGCCCATGCGGCTTACAGACAAGCAATATCGCTGCTGGCAGCAAGTGATGGCTTCCGCCGCTATTTGCGATGACATCGTCTAAATCTAATTTCGCCGTCGCGTGTAGACGTTGGCTACCCAGCGAGCCGCATGATCGGCGAAATGGGCGTATATGAGTGGCCGTGGCTGGATGTCAGCGTCTTACGCGCGCGCCTCCGCACGTCTGCTGCGTGGAAAACAGTCGCACGATGCTGGTAAAAACAAAACTGAACATGCTGAAATGTAAACAGTTTTTTTGCTTTAAATGCAGTCTCTTGCACTATGACAATATGTTGGTGCCACGAACAGACATGGTTCCATAATTATTAAACTGTCTAAAAAGTTCAATATCGAACTTTAAAGGTTCTAAATGCGACAAGGTTGGAATCGTCAAAGGATGTGTATATTACTATCAGTTTTCTGGGTGAGATGTTAACCTATCAATCTGCAGTCTATTAGCTTACTGCAAATAGCTCTCTCCGTTGTTATTTATTGCTTCTGTCTCTCTGTCTTTCTTTTTTGTCTATATGCACCTTTAAGGTTTGAGTCAAATAACTTATCAGGCAACTTCCGGAGATCCCGATGGTAGATTACAGTTAGTTGGCCCTTCATCGGCCCACCAGATCGCTGCCAACGCTAACGTTGGGCCAACTGTCATTATTCACCGCGTTACCAGGTGCGGTCAAGCACCTGTTTAGTATAGACGTGTATCAGAACCAGTGAGGCCAGAGTGTCAGGCGGACTGGTTAGTCACTGAAGTAGCCTATCCACATCTTTCTCGTGTGTTCAAGGCCGTTCTTGAATGAATTTAATGTTACCGAATGGATCAGCCATTGTGGCAGACCGTTCCATCTGTCGATCAATCGTTTGGAGAAGAACAAACTTTGTAAATCCAATGAATGAATGAAATTGACTGTTTTAATGAAATTCGACCCGCTGGATACTATAGTATGCCCAGAATTTGCAAATCGTGTCAGAATTTCAAGAAAATAAATTTTTCTGCACTATTTCGAGTGAAACTGAACGGAAAACGTAAGCTCAGTGCAAATTGGACGACTGTCATTCATAGCCTCGGTGAACTCAATGAATTAGACTATACAGGCCACTAAGACCTGGAAGTTCGCCGAACACACGACAGCAGTAAAGAGACCAGGTTGACTAACTACTGCATGGCGCGCAGGGGCACAATCTACAGTTGTATATCCTTGCTTCAGTGCTCGATCGACTCAACGTTAAACCCTCCATGGGACGGTAAATTTGTATCAGCTTTCGCGTTCAGTAATAATAATCAATTTGGCGACGGTGGTTATGACCGTAACGTCATACTCTAAATATTGCATGGGCGTTCTTTGTATAGGTCTACGACATCGACCAACGTCCGTTAAATTCACACAAAAACTATTCGTGCATTCACGCTTTTATATTCGCAAATGTTCGTGTATATTCATTGGACCAAATTCGTCATTGTGTTTCGGTCAACAGACGAGCAAGAAAATGTTTTCTGATAAAAAAAGTCGTATAAAAAAACTAATGAGTTAAACCTACAACTAATAAAATTAAGACGTTTGGTGATTAACCCGATAAACAGTTAATCGATAAAGTGGAAGTCCTAATTTGTAGTTTCTCGTTGGACGTTGGACGTCTTTTGGGCGTCTTTTACGTCGAAGCCTCAGGAATATTTTTACCCAGTGACGAACCCTGTTAATTGCCGAAATTTGAATTACACGCATCGCCTACGCCTGGAGAGAGTGAGCTATTTGAGTGAACAGTCGATTACTACTGAGTAGGCTTATACTTGTAGACTGTAACTGTTTCAATTACTGTTTACGCTTTGATACTCAGTTTTATATAATCATTCCGGATGTTCGTTGAAAATGCATAAAAGCTGCCAACAAATATTAAATTTAATATTCATTGGCAGTTCGAATATTCGTAAATATTCGCGAATATTTGAAAATTTTAATATTCGTAATATGCGCACACTGGTTCTATGGTTTGACTGTTAAGTTTAAGCCAATTTTAGGCAAATCTGAAATATAGCAGGTTAGTTCAACATCATTTGTCTATTTTGAACAGTTATACACACACCGAAGCGGTCGAGATCTAGAATAATGAACAGTGAAATAACGGAATTCGCCAGGAGTTGCAGAGGCCACCGGAGACACAGGCCATGACGAGCAGAGTTTGGGATGTGTTAGATTAGCGACGAATTAGCTGGAGACCAGACTGTAGCTTGACTGATAGTGTTGCGACTGAGAACTGACCGCTCTGTAAATGGCTGCAGCTAGGACCACTGATGCTGTCACTAAGAAAAAGACGGATCTGCAATTGGATTTCAGCGACAGTAAACAGAGCTGTTAGAAGTAATCAATTACACCTAAGTGAAATGAAAAGTATATTGCTGCAAATAAGCCCACTTAAGTAAAAGTTGAAATTTAAAAAAAACGCTATAGTAATTTAAATAATCTTTTATGGACAGGGCCGGATTTAGTCTAAGCAGGAAAGGGCCTCGTTCAGAAAAAAAATGTGTGGGCCCCTCACCTGGGGCGGCACCTAACGGTATCACCCCTATTTTTCCTGGAAAAAACTGGCGACCTTTTTAGTCATCACCGTCTGTCAGCTGTCAGTTCTGCAGTGTCACCCCTATTTATTTTCTCCTTAAAAATGACGACCTGTTTTGGTCATCACTGTCGCTTTTATTCATTTCACTCGTTCACTCGGGTGTCGCCCATTATTTCCGGCATGTTTGAAATCCCTCGGGATCATATGCTACCGAGGGTAAAAAATAATAATATAACGAGGAAAACCAGTGAATAGTATGGTTACGACATTCTATACACTGTTTCCGAAATACGGCATGATTGTGAAACAGTGTCACTTAAGTGGATAAGAGTCAAGTCACACAGAACGTGAGGCGTGTTGTCTCTTCTTACGGAAGCCAGAAATATGCTACGCTACTTCAGAGCAGTGGCAGATCTAGGGAAAAATAGGGGCGGCCGTCCCCACCCCACTCATACCTAACTAGCTACGTAGGTAGTGATCAACCTGCTTGTGAACTTTGGCGGGAAACAGTCTTTTAGAGGATACGATGCCATAAAAAAGGCCACAGCTGAACGCAGTGGATTTCGGAAATTTTGTGAGCGTGTGATTCCAGACGTGATAGTACAAATTGACGGAAACTTACAAGAAAAGTCAGTGAAATGTACAGGATAGAAAACAAGGCACTAATAGATGAGTTGCAGAAAGTCGTTTTTTCTCTCTCTCTCTTATACCCTGTGCAATTAATCACCGAGCAGTCACGACAGATAATTCCTGCTATGACACTGCGTTATGTTGACATCGCGACCCTCCAACGAGTGTCAGGTACTTTGACTTGCAGAAGCTTTGAACATTCTCACACTGCAGAACACGTAGCACAGAAAATAGCAGACCTACTGAAGAAGTCCAGTATTGTTGGACAAATGCTGACAGTACACTTAGGCGACACAGGATGCCGGACAATTATTTGAACAGTCTATATTTAGTGTTTTTTTCAGTAGAACTGGCGTCAAAAAAGTGACTGTGAATCAACAAATATATAATGGTGCCTTATTAATTATTTGGTAAAGAAGTAGTTAGTTTAATAGTTTCAGTGGCAAATTCAGAGAAGGTGCGAGCTGCGATTACCTATCCGACTGCACTGTCTCCAGTAGATGATTTACAGAGGAGCAGAAACGTGCGTTCGCTCTCTAGACTTGCGCAGTTCAGTGTTAATTTCTGTTAAGATATTTCACCGCTTAATGTTGAACATCTGACAGCTTCTGATCTAGTTTTTTTGTGGAATTTCGTTACGTAGTTACCTGAAAACCACTACAACAGTGCTATCACGGGACAGTGACTTTCAACCCAGAATTCACCAGAAACCGTTTGTAGACCGGGCTCTGCCCAGACTAGAGGTGTGCGGGAATGACTTTATTGTTCCACTTCCCTTTCCACTCCCATCGAATCATTCCCATTCCCATTCCAATTCCAACACTGCATTCCCATTCCCATTTCTGGCAGCGATCATATATAGACTACCTTAAAGCCGAGAAATATGTATATTGTGTCGTGAATTCAAAACAAAATATGAAGTTACAGCAGAAACATTGTTAATCAAACTCACCGCTCATCAGTCATCATCATTATAATTATCACTGCCTGTCACTGTTCACTGTTCAACGTTTATCAGACTGTCACTGCATGTTACTGTGCAAAAACGGCAGGCTGTTCACACTGCCGGTGGACAACGATGGGAATTTTATTTTCACCTATAAAATATGCTATTTCCATTTCCATTAGTAGGCCCAAACTACTCCCATTTCCATGGGACCCATGCACACCTTTAGCCCAGACCCACTAAGGGAGCTCACAGCGCCCCACAACCCCTGGCTGGATTGTGGAAGACGCCCATGAAGAGGGGTGCAGGGACAGAAGGAAAAGAAAAATGAAAATGGGACGGAAAACATAAAAGAAAATATTAAAAAGGAAAGTAAAGAACAGTGCTCCAGTTTGCGCCTAATCTGAAATCCCACAACTATCCTTGCCTCAGTAGCCACCTTTTAGACGAAAGTAGTCCGAACACAGGTTTGCTATAAGAGAACAGTATTGTAGCCCATCAGCGGACCGGATTTTTTGACTTTGCATTCCTCCGATCTGCCGCCGCCAGCTCTAGGTGGATCACCGAATGACCCAGTAAGTAGAGATAATCTATGGGAGGAAGTGGCGGAAGTAAGTCTTCCGTTGTGCGCATGCACTGCACTGCTGACGTCATCTTAATTCATCTTCCGGTCGAGTCGGCGCGCTATGACGAATTGATGATAACGCGACGGCGATATTTGGTGAATGAAGCATCTGATGAAGCGGTTCAGCCTCCGTCGCGGCCATGCTGCATAAAAGTGAACTAGTGATCGAAACACTGGCCTTTCCATATCCTGCATGAATAGCCGTCCCAGTATTGTCGCCAGGAATCGCAACACTCCTTCCTCGCTCCTCTGCTTTTAGGGGTTGCCAGATGACCCATAAATATTCACTGAAAAAGGTCTGTGGAAGTTCTGTAGAATTTCAATGTTTTTGTGATATTGACAGCGCTAGGGTTACAAGGGTAGAGTTACAACCGCGAGCTCATAACTTCCAACTATTTCCGCATGACGTAAAATTTGGCCCTGTAGCTGTAGCGACTTTTTTCTATTACTTACGTAGGAGTGATTCCGAAAAAAATAGAATACTCTATTTTAGAAGAAGGGTAATTCTGGTGAAAAGTTTCTCCCGGTACCTTGTAACTAATGACGCAATCTATACGGCTAAGTTCTTGCGATTTAAAGATTGACTATATGAGAACCGCCATCTTGGAATCGACCGGAAGTGGATTTTCACAATTCAACGGCTTCCGGGGAAGGGACTTGTAGTGCATAGCTCTATTTCGCTGAATTTTTTTTATAAACGTTGTTCCTGAATTACGGGGCCCCGTAGCTTTCAGCGGCATAACTTAGGCATATATGCGGTTTATACCTGTACAAAAATTTCGAGACCAGAGCCGGAGATAGTACTTTGTCGAGTGCTATCAGAATTTCCATAACACGTACTGTGTCAATTGCGGCACAGTCAGTTTTAATTGGTGGATCCCGTAAGTTATTGTCGTAGAATGACTTTTGAATAAGTGGATGAAATTGACGAAATTTACTTATACAGAAACGTGCTATGATATAATTTTCTTCTTGAACAAGTGCCAGCTGCTCAAAGCGTTCAGTGCTGTCACCGCGTCGTACTGACCGCAGCCGGCCGCCACCTTTCAGTCGTTCGATGATTCGTCGATTTTCTTCAAAAGCTTGTTTATTCCTCTGCAGTGGCGTCGCCAGGATTTGTTGTGAGGAGGGGCA
>Ga0209562_1000868_pt1 | contig 10980 bp, 4 predicted proteins | sample WorMetvacBELIZE2_FD_187399 | JGI IMG/M metagenome (GOLD analysis project Ga0209562, IMG submission 187399) | Marine gutless worms symbiont microbial communities from Max Planck institute for Marine Microbiology, Germany - Olavius vacuus BELIZE.2... | ecosystem: Host-associated > Annelida >...
CGCCCCGAGTGTCCGGTGAACAGATACGTCTTCAAGTCCCGCCTAAATTGTTTAGAGTCGACAGGTGGATCCCTCAGACAATCGGGCAGTGAATTCCAGACTGTTGGTCCGGCTACAGAAAAAGCACTGGTCCCAAAGGTGCCGCGTCGAACTCGTGGAACTAACAGTTGATGACGTCTGGCAGATCGCAGATGCTGGCGGCCAGGAACTTCAGAGACTGGCACGCAATATTTGGCGAGGTAACCTGGAGCTCGGTGCTGAAGACAATGATGGACTGTCACAGCGAGCTTGTACTGCACTCGCTGGGGAATAACCAGCCAGTGCAGGTCGTCCGTCTGTCAGATGCGTGATTGTGACAAAATGGAAGAAAGATCTGTCCAGATTTTTATACCGTACGAATGGTTATTTAGCCTTAGCCATTGTTGTTGTTGTTGTATGCATTTAGGAGCCATAGCTGGTCAGCCAGGCAACGACATCATCGTCTGCAGAATGTAGTTTAGACAAGCCACCATGTAGTCTTGTCTGTGGGCAGGATTCGACAATGTGTGACATCGTTTGGGTCTCACCGCAGGAACACTGATCGGAGTCTGAAAGTTTCCATTTCTTCTTACAGGCACCGTAGTGACCTTGTCCGCTGTGGAAACGGTTCAGGAGAGACCACTGTTGTCGAGGGAGAGCAAAGCCCGGTTGTCGGATTGTGGGGTCGTCCACGAGGTGCGCATTGACCATCTAGGCCGACTTCCAGGATTCTCTCCATTGACTGTTGATGTCAGCTGGTTCCGTCTCATGCCGCAAAGGCTTTCAGGATGTCAGGCGAAGTAGTGGTGTGTTGGAGATATCATGATATCGTGGCCAACTCTCATGAGCACGAGCTTTCGCCACCAGTCTGTCTGTAGCAGCTGATGGTTCGATGTTGGCGAGGACTGGAAGCCACGGGAGCGTGGTTGGGCGGAGAGTGCCAGAAATGAGACACATCGAGGAGTTCACCTGTGCGTCGACCAGTCCAGTGTGGGCTGAACGGCACCACACTGGGGCACAGTACTTGCCCACAGAGTAGCAGAGATCTAATGTTACAGTTTTAGCCATAACAGCTAGCGAAAAAAGTTCAATTAACACGCATAGGAAGTCCACTACGCGTTTTCCAGTGAGCCTAAGACTTATAGTGTATGTTGACCCTAAGCCCCCCAAAGGGGGCTCTAAAATGCAAAGTGTCCAAAATTTGAACAGCAATATGCAATCGAGATAGGATGTCAGTTACTATTAATCCCTAATAGGAAGTTGCATATGGTCTTTCGATTGGTACCGACATCGCTGACCTTGAATGGCGTAATAGCCCTTATTTTGCTTTATTTCACTGAATTCGATAGCATTGCAAGGATATTACGTCACAGTGATTGAAGATAGACCTAGCCAAAACTGACCCACCCTGCAGCGTGGTCTCTCTGCGATAGCTGAGCTACTGTTAAATTGTTAATCGGTGTTGGATTTGATGAGACTGCTACTTGTAGTGAACTTTGTCATTCAGTAACATTTATGGTGATGTTTATTGATTGTTTAAAATATGAAGTGCTAAGCTAAGCGGTTAATGCTGTACCGTAATATACATGACTGATAGATTTCATACATTTTGTCAGAATAGTAATAATGTTAACAATCACAATTATACACATTTTTGTCCTGCCACAGGCCACAACTTCTTAGATAGTGTCTTCAGAAGTGGTACATTGTATGAACTAGTGAACAGGTATTGCTGGTATTCATTCTTCCTACCCAGGAATGTGTGTCCAGGCTGAGTTGACCTGGATGGTTTGGTAACATGCCAAGGCATTTTACCTGCCTGCAGATGGTTACCCATCCCAGTTCTAACCGGACCCAACGTAGAGTAAGTAAGTAAGTAAGAATATTTATAGGGCGCTAATCTAACGGCCTAAACAGTCACGAAAGCACCTATAGAGCCACTATATCGACCAAGATCATTGCATTACTAGTCGGCCACACCACAGCGTTTGATTCGATTACGTGGTTAAATTTTTAAACATTTAACATCTCTGTTCTGCTTCATATGTTTCACTTGCTGATATCCGGTGTGTTTGCTCAAGGTAAAGGTGGCAACGTCCGGCAGCACTGTAAGGGTTGCAACTGCAAGCGGTCGGGCTGCCTCAAGAACTACTGCGAGTGCTATGAGGTACCAGCTGTCTCTGTTATTACCATCAACTCTAGTTATGTCATTACGTACTTTGGATCGGTTGCATGGATGTTGATCCGGAGTTGAGTAACGCTTTCTCCAGATTGCGTGTAAAGTAGTTTGAGATTTGATCATATGAATTTATCAAAACAAAATGTTATAAAATTCATAAAACACTATTTATTGTGTACCAACCGCGGGCATGGAACAGTTTGTTGATATTCAGACTGCTCTTTCACTGATCAGTTTCCATTGCGAGCTGAAGATCTTCTTGTGGTGTAGTAGCATACAGATCAAGCATCGACGACCATAAAGTTGACTTGACTGTCTGAACTTTTTCATATCAACATGTCATCATCCACGACACAGTTTTCATGCTGGCTGTGTAAAGTGCCTCTGCAGCATTCTTGTGATAGCATCAGTCTTATTGGTACACTTCTGTTATCTCTGTACTGTACCACGCTGCAACAGTACCTTTGGCCAGCAATCATTTTGTGTGGCTGGCCCGCGTTTGTAGAACAACTTGCCCAAGAACTTCGCAATACTGGTCTTTCAATTGGCACTTTTGGCAAACATCTCAAAACGCTATGGTTTTCTGCTTCATAAGGCTGCATTGCATTTGCAACAGTTTGATTTTTATGAGCCATTTATAAATGCTCTTACTTACTTACTTACTTTTAGCTCAGCAAACTGAGCTAATAGTAGAGGTGGTCAAAAGCTGTAGATATGTGTCAACCACGATGGCATAAATCATAACCGCTGCATGTTACACCGCTGCACTTATAATCCTATATGGGGATCTCGACGTTTTCCCAGAGAATTCCTACTGGAAATATCAGCTATCAACATCTGGGCAATTTCCTATGCCGAATAGCTCCCAGTTTGTGTCCTGGCCAGCAGTTTGTGTCGTGGTACAGCACAATAATAATAATAACACACATGCAGAGTAGGTTGCAGCAGAGAAAAGCTGAGTGGAGTGTTAAGAGCTGTTACTTAACTGTTGATCGGCAGTCATATTAGCCAGCTGTCGCTGCATTAATCGTACCATTAGTGATGCTGAAAGTAAGCTGTGATGTGTTTGACAACAGGCCAAGATCCCGTGTTCTCGCCTGTGCCGCTGTGTCGGTTGTAAGAACTTTGAAGAAAGTCCCGACCGGCAGAACCTTCTTCATCTTGCCAATGCTGCAGAAGTACGGGTCCAGCAGCAGGCGGCGGCCGAGACTAAACTTGCTGGTCAACTTGTTGGACCACCGGTCAGACCTGCTCATCCACCGTCCGGTGCTGAACGGTATGGACTTCTCACTTTTTAGCTTTGTGGTCCTGTGCACATCAAGGGCGAGTCGTTCTTATTGGCAAATAAGCATTTGTGCCATACACAGTGTTGTGTGATTTGAGCGTGACTATTGGTAAAGATAATAAGGTAGATATAAAATCAAGGCTTTTGAGCTAAAATAAAATATGAATAACAAATGCTGTAGGCATTTGTGTAAAAGATCACTTAAGTGAAGTGGGTGTTTATCAGCACTTTTGTTTGTCAACATTTGCAAAAATGTCTTCAAAGAAGAAGCAGTAGAGTGAGACATCCTGCACTAACATTAGTGTATGTTTCACTGTCGGCAGAAAATGTACAAGTTGCATCTTTTATCGTTTCACAACAAAACAAAACAAAACTACTGAAAACACACTTTTTTAACCTTCTTAACTGACATTATTTACTCGTCACCCTGCTGCTATTTTAACTGTTTTATCTGTTTGACACTGTATTGCCTAGCCTATCCGGCTCGCGTACGCTGGGCATTAAATACATTTTTATTAGATTAGATTAGATTAAGAATGTTTTAGACAAGGGTGATCAAGTTGATTACTGTGTTATGGCGAGAAATACTTTTGCTATGTCGAGCAGTGCTAAGCTTGCTTACTTAAATAGAGTTATCTCACATGCAACAGTTTGGATTTATCGTTTACTTGGCTTACTATTAATGCTGAGGACCATAACAGAAAAGAAAAGTACTCCCATACTCATACATTTCAGAGTTGATCCTCCTGTTTGGCAAGTAGCCCATAATGGCTTCGATTTCGAGTTCACTGTGCTCATTTGCCGATGCCTGCATGGTCTGGCACCACGGTATCTTTCCGACTACATCCAGCGCGTCGCTGATTCCAACCACCGCCGTCTCCGGTCGTCGTCATCCTCGCAGCGTGTGATCCAACATACACGGCTGTCCACTGTTGGTGACTGCGTGTTTCCGTTGGCTGGAAATCTCATCTGTAACAGTCTGATGCCCAATGTCACCTCAGCTCCAACTCTGACTGTTTTTCAGAACCGCCTCAAAACTTACCTTTATTTCTGGATCATTTCCTTTGTAACTGTTTTCGATTTCTAGTTCTGTACACCATGCACAGTAGTGGTTTAGCAGTCTTGTACTGAAGCCACTCTAAATAACTCTAATGTAATGTAATGGCAGTAGGCTGCCATTATATTAATGTAATTGGCAGTAGGTTGCCATTACTTTCTGCCAGGCCCGTTGTTACCTTCCAGCCTTAGGGCATTGTTATTTCAAAGTGATTATCTGTGTTGGCCACTACCATATTATACTGCTTGATGACGCAGACACAGAGGTGTGAATGACTCGCCCAAGGTTACTGAGCAGCGGTGCCCCGGCTGGGATCACATGTTTGATGCTCTACCAGTTGTGCCACCGTGTTGCCGTGGCATAATGTTGAAATTCAATTTACATAACGCTGCAGACTGAACTGCACTGTGTGACAAAGTAATTGTCCATCTGGTAGTATTTTGTCAGATTGTAAAAGTAAAGTAAAAAAAAGTAAAGTAAAAGTAAAGAAGGGTATAGCAGTTTGCAGGCAAGCCTGCCATCACCATTACGGGAACTCACATGCCATATGGGATCACACAGTGTTACCTGCCACCCTGCAGAGGTGACATTCCCGCCTTTACCCCAGCCAAAGCTGGTACTCGATTTAGCGACCCCAGAGGGATGCAAGGCTGAGTGGACCCAGGTGGTTGGTTAGAGATGGTTTACCCACTTAACGGTCACCCATCATGAACTAACCAGGCCCAATGTTGATTAACTTCGTTGATGCGACCAACGACGCTAACAACTACACCAAGCTGCCACCCATGTGCATCATGTTATCACGTCTTACTGTTGTTATCACTGTGTGTGTTGGCATGTTGTCAGGCCGGCGTACAGTTTCCTGACGCTGGACGTGATCGAGGCGATGTGTTCGTGCCTGGTTGCGGAGGCGGAGGATGGCGAACAGTCGCGGCGGTCGGACGTGGAGCAGGAGCTGCGTATCGTCACTGAATTTGGTCGTTGTCTCACGCAAGTTATTGACAGTGCCAGTCGGACACGAGGTATAGCATGCCAGTTTTGTAGTTTGATAACAGCAGTGGAAACTAGACTGCCCTTCATTTCATTTGAAGGCAGAACATAGTCAAACACGTTACACAGACGCGCTCTGACATTACACGGTTTATCTGTGGCTCGGAACATGTGATGTCCACACACCCGGCTGGCCGGCTGCAGAAGAGCAATATTGAACTGACAAAATTGATGAAAATGCGGTCATCTGGCTAAGAAATGTGATGAAATTGCTTCAAAATATTCAGAATAATAATAATAGCTGAAAAGGATTTCGTTTACATTGGGTTTTCTGTGATATTTTTAGCCAGTTGATTGGTAGGAAGAACCTATTAGTGACATAGCTGTATGCATTAAGTGAATGTTAATCCAACCCTACCATAAGTCAAGGAAAAATGGTCAGATAGGGTTATTTATCAACTATTTTATCAGTTTAGCTGGAAAATTGTGTTAAATGAAAAAGTAGCAAGCAGCCAGTGGGCTGTTGTGCTCAGATGGCACAAATTGGTTGGGGAATGTCCGGATCCCAGTCCAGGATTTGCACCTGTGGGCTCGTGCCGGTCCTTGAAAGTCCTTGAATTTTTTTCCAGATTTTCAAGACCTTGAAAGTCATTGAAAACAGATACGGTCTTTGAAAGTCCTCGAATCTTTGTCTGAAAGTCCTTGAAATTGTTTGAAATTGATTTTCTAAAACAGTGTGCCTGAACAAGTGATCTTCAGTATAATCATCCTATAAGTGCTGTTTGTGGTTAATGTAGTTCTCCTTGAATATACTTTGTATTGTCCTTGAAAGGCCTTGAATTTGACATCTGGGCAAGAACCATGATTGCAAGTCTCTGTGTTTAGCTGTTATAATTTGTGCCACCCTGGTTAACACACAGACAGCTTTTGACTGGCTATACCGTTAGCTCAGCCAAGTGAGCCAAAAATGACATGAAACTAAGAGTTGGACTTTATTAAATGTTCAGTTTGTTTTGAATGTGAAGAAGTGTCTGTTCGTTTTCAGCGCCAACACCAATGGACCAGTGATTTTACCAAGCATCTCTTGCCAACATAGTTTTGTACATTGTATGCTGCGGTCATGTTTCTATGAGAAACATGCAGTTCATCCGGCACCGGCGCTTGCTTCTTCATCGGTCGTCACTTCCAGTACTTGCTGCATTTTGTAACTGATATTTCTGTGCATTGTACAACGACTGTCCACCGAGTTGCGTTTGTAAGTGCTGTCGGTATACTGTACGTGTAGATATGTAATATATATGTATAATCTGTCGCCTGTAAGATGTGGTTTTATTTGCATCATGTTTCGAGAAATATATCTGGAGCCTGCAGCACTGGCATGGGGAGATACTGCTAAATGCGAGTTCACTTGCATATTACACTTTAAAAATTTCACACTACTACCAGTACATTTTATTTCGTCGTTCTGCAGATGTCACAAGTGGTTAAGAGTTGAATACTTCCACAAGGCTGGGAGCAGTTTCAGGTGCCTTTAGCATTCTGTCAAGTGTACAGGTGTACAGGCGATGCTTGAAATGGCAACCACCGGGTGTTTTGGCACGAAATCAAATTTGTAAACGTTTTGGCTCGAAACACTTCTGAATCTGCAGTATTTCAGAGAGCTAATATATTGGGATAATTGCAGTTGGGCATTAATATGTATATTATAGTGTCTAAATTATTGGCCATTCAATTTCCTTGGTTGACAGTTATTAATTTTATCAGTTACAGTAATGTGCATTTTAGTTCCAGTGTGTCTTCTCTGATGATATAGTAACATGCATTGCAAGCCGATGCTGGTGTCTGTATTATGCCTGGATGCAGATCCTATGTACCCGGTAATAGAAATAGCATTACACAAACAGTAATGCAAAGGGTGGCCACCCACCTGGCAATCCTGGAAAACTCAGGGAATTTGAAAGTCATTGGGAAAAAGTTGTGGAAGATGTGTTTTACCCCTGTGGTGTTATCACGTGTTATGTGATGGACACAGAAACCATGATTTCGCTACACTTACGCTGCAACAATTTACGCGTCGTGAATATAGCTACCGTACTTGTGATGCACGTCGAAACATGACAGTTAGAAATGACGTATTTGTATTTGTATCTGTAATGTTCTAGAGTCCACAGATGTAGCTTGAACTACCTTGAAGTCGGGGAATTTTGATGTGGCTGTTGAGTGGCCACCCTAAATGCATTTTGTGATAGGCAGCAGCGTATCTTCTGCATGTATGTACGTACTGTAGACACTAGTACCGTTAACGATTAAAAAATTACAGTTAACTTGATGACAAATAATTAACGATTAACTAATCGTTAATTCTGATTAAAAACTAAGCATGATATATCCATTTGAGCTGAAAGGCCACCGGGAGTTACCTTTTGGGACACCGAATTGTTATGTACTGAATTTCTAACAGGAATTTCTGAAATTCTTGCGGGAATTTATGGGAGATTATTGCTTCTAATAATGTTGCTGGTTTGAAGTTGATTGTGTTGGGAGTCTGCCAAACCATATCAAGATTTTACCGAATGGGAAATTTTGGCGAGGATGGGAGTTTTCAAAATGGGAATTCCTGGTGGCCTTGAGCTGAAGCCATTTGCTTTGTAATAGTGGCAATATGTGGAGTATGTGATTAGGGCTGCCGCAGTCCAGTAGATGTACTACTTGAGTACTCGAGGCTGTTCTATGCAGTAAGTAAAGAAAATCGAAGTACTACCCAGCTGGTTACAGGTGGCACTAGAGACCGGGAGTCGAAATGGTAACTGGAAGTGGACAGTTTTGAGTACTTGACAGTTAAGAAAACTACTGCAGTAAGACTAAAGTACTTGCGGCAGCCATATATGTGATGCATGTTTCAAGTGATCGAGGGACTCGCTGTCCTCTACCTTCTACCCCTGAGTTCACTTTGCCAAGAGGCCTTGAACGTAAGCATGGCAGTGATGTTCTCCATATATTCCACTGCCCACACAATCCCAACCAAACTGTTACTGCCACCATGACCTTTACTTTATTAGCACAGGGTGCTAACTATGCGATGTCCAGATAAAAAGTGAAACCTAAAATAGCTATAATTTAACCAATACGTATAATTTTTTTTCTGAAATACTGGACATACAAACCTCGAAACAACTCAACAAGGACTGGCATATTAGTTCAGAGAAATATGCGACAATGTCATATTTTATTAACATTTAAAATACGTCACTGAAATCAGGGTTCCCATGCATCCTTGAAAGTCCTTAAAAGTACTTGAATTTTTTCTCCTAAATTCAAGGCTTTGAAAGTACTTGAAAACAGGACAGGTGCTTGAAAGTCCTTGAATTTACCAAGTCAAGCTGTGCGATATCAGCAGCTTCGTTAAACAGGTATTTTGCCTAAAACAAGATTTGCTAATAATTGTCATGTTATGTTGTTATCAACTAAAAATGTCCCGCAATCACAGAAGTAGATATTAAATATTACTGTCCATGCTGTAATCTTCTGTAGAGAATTGGTCCTTGAAAATGCAACTTCAGGGTCCTTGAAAATCCTTGAATTTCAGTACCAAAATATAGTGGGACCCTGTGAAACTATACATTTTGTAACACAACAGCTTTATTCATGGTATGATCAATCTCCCTCAGCAACTTATTTGAAGTGACAGAAACCAGTTTCTGTTAACAAAAATACTCCCTCGCAAAGCTTTAATTAAAACCTGTTATCCTGTTCTACAGTTCACCTGCCTAAAATTTGAGACAAAACTGACAGGTTTTTGTGAAATTAGCTGTTTATTTTGGGATCCATTTATCTGGACACAGTGTAGTTACCTGTTACAGGAGAACAAGGATGCTGGCAGTTTTTTGTTTTGTGTGTGCGTATTTCTGTGGTTCAAACATAGCATAATGTGACTGCCTTTTGTGTTCTCAAATGCTTGTTGTCTTAGGCACCGCCAAGCTGTCCCAAAATGTGTGACGTTACCAAATTTTAAGGCATTCTGGCTGAAGATTGCACCATTTTCAACCTTAATCCAACTTTGCCTTACTTTGTAACCAGTTCTCTGCAGGTGTGGCTAGTGGAAATGCATTACTGTTGTTGATCAACGTAGTTGCTCTACATTGGGCCCAGTCATTACTGGGTCGGTAACGCTGTGCAGGCAAAAGCAGTGCAGTAAATTGACACCACGCAGTACTGTAAAACACATATATTTCGCGAACATCAAATTTTCGCGATTTGAGTAAATCTAGAAATTAACTAAACCCGAATTTTTGGAATTGCCCATCACCATAGAATATCACCACTTCTGTGATGTGATATGCAATATGTAAACAGTAATACTATAGGAATTTCGATGATAAAAAAATCTGCGTAAGTAAAATGCAGCCAATTTTCTGCATAAGAAAATCTCGAAATTAAGATGAAACAAAAAATAGCGTTTTACAGTACATACCCTCATCCATGGTCTCGCGGTGTTGGATTGAAGGCTAAAGATACACAAGTCAGTGCCCCAAGCAGATCTGTGCGACTGCTTGGGGAAGACTACTTTTTTACTTATCACCAAATATCCTGCAAGAACTGTCATCAATTAATTGCCAGCGATGCAATACTAATGTAGTTAATGCTTTATTTTAAACTGGTATTATTAGTTTACTGTGTCAGAAACCAGTACCGATATACGACCAGTGATGCAGCTGCTTGAAATAGAACTTGGCTGCTGTCACGTCTGCTACACTCAACTGTATGGGAGCAAAGACGAGAATGGCTGCAAGTTGTTGTTGTTTATTGTTATTGTTGTAATTTATGTGTGCACTTGTAAGATTTTACTACACCCTGTGTAATAAGTGTCCGTTGCTAGAGTTTGCAATAATAGATTTGTTTATTGCTGCACTGACTAATGCAGTTGTTCTAGGCAGAAGCGGTTAACAACTTCTTTGGATTGTAATCAGTCTGTGCTTTGTGCTACTGCTGTGAATCAAATTTTTACATCTGGTGTCTGAACACTTCAATAAACTGCCCATGGTGATACTGATTTTTATTGTAGTTTTCTTGTGTTCCATTATTTTTATCACAAGAACTGCCTTGTGTGAAACAGTAAAAATGTTTTAACACATCATTAGACCTTTTCGTTACCAGTTTCATGTAGTACTAGTATATCCAGTTCCTTAAAGATCAAATGCAACGTTTTTTTGGTTGTTAAAGTAAACTGCTCGTCGTTTGTGTTTAATATAATAAAATACATTGGAATATTGAGGAATGTCAAAAAATCGTCTTTTAAGTGCGCACCCGAGGTTTGTTTACATTTTGCAAGTGATGACGTCATATCAGGAAAACAACCAGTTGACATACATACAATAGGCCTAGATGTCAAGCGACGAAGAATTTGGTGGCCTATCGGCAGAACCACGGCAGCTGCAACCGTACTGCGATGAG
>Ga0209562_1000869_pt1 | contig 10975 bp, 7 predicted proteins | sample WorMetvacBELIZE2_FD_187399 | JGI IMG/M metagenome (GOLD analysis project Ga0209562, IMG submission 187399) | Marine gutless worms symbiont microbial communities from Max Planck institute for Marine Microbiology, Germany - Olavius vacuus BELIZE.2... | ecosystem: Host-associated > Annelida >...
AGAAAAAATCACCCGCGGGTGAAAAAATCCACCCCTAGCCCACCTTTTGACGTTACAGTGTACAAGTACTTTGTTTTCACTGAATTTCCCGAAATTTCTACGTGTTGTGGTCAGCCCAAACGGTTGCATGTGACAACGATCAACCGGAAAACAGTTTCTCACTCATGCAGTTCATGTGCGGCTGCATGATGACCCCATGACTAAACGCCCTGACTAAGTCATGTTTCAAATAACATGGTCATAGGCCTACCAGCAGAAGGTACATGTGGCATAGTACTCAGGCCTCAATACAATACAATTACGAACTACTCCAAGTCCGCATCATGTACGACAGTATTCCATCACGCACAGCAAACAGTGCTGCTGGCTGTTGGCACGAATGTGCTTCGGCCGCAACACCATCTGTACTGGTACACGACGAAGAAGGTGAAGAACACCTGTGAAGACGCTGTTCAGAGCATTGATCTCTGCTTCACAGAAGTCGACCATAAAGGACGTCGCTGTCCACTCTGGATTCCATGAGCGGATGATGTCCAGAGCCTCGGCAATGCTAGCACTGTCTTCATTCTGGGTGACGAATGTGGCTACGACAATGTAGTGCACATTTGTGCGGACGCACAGGAAGAACAGCGGCAGTGCGTAGCGCGTAGTTTTATAGGTGGCATCGAGCAGGCACATGGACCCGTAACGACGCAGCAGACGGCGCTGCCACTGTGTCTGATGGACGAACAGCAGACCTGGCTGCCCGCCACAGTGTACCTCGACGTTCCCATCGGCGTCCGTGCGGCACACGAAATCGGATGTGGAATCAGGATTAACGTATGGACGGAAGATCACACAGACATTGGGGTCTGCTGACTTCCACTCGTCCACCTTGTGACGCAGATTCTCCTGATCGACCAGGGACTTCATGGCCGCTACACGTGCCCGGTATATGATGTTTTCATAGTCGCGCCGATGAGGGTAGAATCGTCGATTAAACTTGGAGGGCAGCTGCTTCCCCTCGAAGAGCTGTCGTCGAACGTACGCTTCCGTGTGACGCTGCACTTCGGCGACGTTATGGATGCCGTCGGCGACCTGCTGACGGATGAATTGCCGAACGCGCTCGTCGACAGGCAGACGCACACCGGCAGCCTGCAGTCACAGGTACACTCACAGATGTAACCTAGACAGCAAGCACTGATATTCACGCCGCTGTATCTTTCCAATATAACATATATGTCGTGCATCATGCATGTATAATATACGAATTTCGTGAATGAATATATCAACCGTATTTGACCACGTGGTCACGAGGACGTCATTGTATAAGAAATTCCAACAAAATGTCGCTGCCTATTCCCCAAAACACCAACCGTGTTTTCGGCCCTTTGGGTCTTGCGTTCAAACCGACTTTAATTTGACAGGGCTCATGGTGGAGGACCCCCTTCCCGAGTATCAATATGTCTAAGGGCCGCTAGTCGTTCTGTGACTCCACTCATGACGTGGTACGAAAAGTTACCCTATAGCGCGTAGTTGTAGTCCTAAGAGGCGATAGACTGAGCACTAAAAAGTAACTACCAACAAGTACACACTAATAATTGCGAACGAGGGGCGTTCTGCAACTGCTTTGCTCCATTTGCACTGCAAATGTCGTCTGGTGATATTACTGCACATGCTCTGGTACAACCAGTTGGTCATCATCATCATCATTTCATTTCGCTCAGCAGTACAAAATAACAGTTACAAATATCAACTCACAGCAAGCAGGACAGTAAGGCTCTCGTCGAGCGCCAATAACTGCCCATAGCCTAATACCCTAATACAAATGTCGGAATCGAGACATACATTCCATAAACTTGATGCTAAAAACAAACACACAAACACACACACTCCACCCGAATGCAAAAGACTCAAACCGTGTATCCAAGACACACCGTCACAAGTCCGAAACTTATAACCGTGACCGTGAGTCCGTGAAATAGCGCATCTGCACCCCAGCGCTAAGACACGGAGATAATATTGCCAACAAAATAAATAAATAAATAAATAAAACTCGCTACCTCGCCAAGCACGTGATTGTTGTGCTGGTCAGCAGACGGTAGCTCGACGAGGAACTTGGTGCAGCAGTTGGCAGATTCATTGCGCAGTGCCTCGCGCAGCTTCTTGCCCACTGCCAGACGACCACGCTTGCTGTCTTTCGTAGTCTGCGTGTGCAAATACATCAGTGCTGATCACAGCAACGTTCTCCGCATTTTGTAGCAAATTTTGTGCCGAGCCTAGCAGTGAAAGAATTCTGAAATCGATTAATATTTCGTGAAGTTATTGACACAAGTAGGTGTCTTGTTTTTTTCGATTCACACAGTATATATAAGTACACATCTGATATGTGTGTTGTATTGTATTATTTTTCGTGCATAATCAGGGTTCACAGGCCTAATGAGTAACAAGTAACAATTTAACAAACAATGCGACCAGGTGGCAACAACAGTAACGTAAGCTGTAAGCACTGGTGAAAAAGCAATTAAAATGTGACAATTTGCCATGGAAACAATGTTTGAATTTTTGAACGTTGTTAGCCTACGGAATGGCACAATGAAGCAAGCCCAGTAAAGATATAACCTGTATTGTAACAGTTGGACAGTAGCATATCTCTCGGATGTACACGCGGGCGCAACAGTTGCGCTTGATAGTGTTCTGCACGAGAAAGCGCTTCTTCTGGTGCTGATGATCACCGTCCTGCAGAACAACCACGTGTTCGTGCAGCATGTCTGTCTTGTAGTAGTACGAAGGCTAACTGGGTAAGAAAGGTACATGTATGTAGGTTGTGCAGGTTAACTCGTAACAAAAGCATGCGTGCGCAATAAACAGATAACAAAAAGGAAGAATAAAAAAGAACAAAAAAGGTTACATAGCAAACACCCAACGTAATTCGGGGAAACGACGCGTCGCCGCCACTCACGCTTGCGTCAGTTGTGTGCTGTGTGTGCTAACAGCTGTGCAGTGTGCAATGTCCACTGCATAAGAGTTTGATTACTCAGCCGCCGGTAAGCTACATCCACGACTCAGTGCCCCCCTTTTATACTGACCTGTCCGATTCCCCCATAAGTGCGCCTTCCCGTTGGGGAGCTCGGCCTAACGTTAAAAAGGCATCCACTGGCCTAGCCACCCACCAACGCAAACGACATGCATGTAATAGGCATATTACGGTGACCAAGTGTCCCGGAATGCCCGGAACTGTCCCGGAATGGAGGGTGTGTGTCCCGCCTTCCGAGCATAAGCAATCGGGGACAATTAAGTGTCCTGGAATATGAAGCACAGCGCGTAAACGGTAAAAGAACTCTTTATTTAGCTCGCGTAGGCATGAAGTTAACGTTTAGTAGGCCTAACTTAATGCCAACTGCATTTATTCGACTATTAGCTAACTAACAAAACGCACGTGCAACAATGAAATGGTAATAAAAGTGGACAAATAACACACAAATATACAGAATGTTGTCAGTAAGCTTCATAAAATAACACAAAAACAAATAATAATTAGATGTGTTAGTCAGACCTCTTACTCATTTTCGGCCAAAATGCAGCATTTTTGCAAACATTCATATGATCACATGCCCGCTGTCTGCACGCAGCAAAGTAGCTCCTCTAAACTGAGCCTTGAAGCCTTCTAGTCCCTTTATAAAGGAACCAGTAAATGTACTAGGACAACCTATGTAGAGCACTTAAAATATAGGAAATCGCTGGGCGGCCGGGGACCCGCCCGGACCCCGCTGGGGAGCTCACAGCGCTCCTCTAGATACCCTAACTAGTGGGGAGGGGCTGGCTGCCCCTCCCCAAGAAGCTCACCCACAGACAACAAAATTACCTCACACACTCAAAATTAATTGTTTTTTTGACATGCATCAATTACTTTCGTTTTGTTCGAAGCAATACAGAAAAGTTAGCATACATTTAGGTGTACGGTTTTTATTGGCCCACCCTGTATATGATGACATTGGAATTTCATCACGACCTTTGACATATTTAAACTTTAGCGCGTGACGTAGACGTTTTGATAAAATAGCTGATTGTGACAGGTAGATAGACAGGTGGAGCGACGGACACACGACAAGAGGCAACATAACCGCCTTTATAGCACCGCACTGCAGTAAATACCAATTAAATACATGTACACGGTACAAAGAGGAGCGGTTCTAAGGGGGGAGGAGCAGGCCGACCCCAAGCGATCAGAGGTCTGCACCCACTACCTCCCAAACGAAAGTTCTTGAATGTAGCCGTAATTGGACATCTGGGGTAAAAATTGGTGACAGGCTAAACAGCACAGTTGAACGTACAGTATGAGCAACAAAATTTTCCCGGTGACCGGCTACCCCTTCGGACACCATGGCCCTGTCCCCCAATGCCCTTCCCCAAAGTGAAGGTGCTATGGAACCGCGGCCCTTAATATGTGCCCTTAAATGTAATGTACCGTGACACTTACCATCTTCGCACGAGTGGATATTTTTCGCTTTCTTGATGAATGTGTGTCGCGGCCGAATTGACACTCCATCATCGTGTAGTACAGCTCACGATATGGCAGCAGTTGATCAGGCTGCGTACCGGGAAAATTCATTGCTGCCGTACTCCACTGCACTCTTTTCATACCCTCTGCAGCAGCGAAGCGGTGTGATGTGGACAACAAGAATTTCGTTACGTATTTTTACAGCATGTAAAATTGCACCAGTACAAAAGGACTTTAAATACAAGTACAAAAGAGGTTATTTCATTGTAGGCACCTAAGTGATGGCAAGAGTTAACAAGAACGGCCAAAGTTGTGATAACAGGCCTCGAAGATTTCCCTTCTCCAAATAGCCAGCAAGAGTGACAGACCTACTTTGGTGACCACACGAAACATAAGCATACACAAGTTGTAAAGGTAACTATTTCTACTGTCAACACACTAAACATGGGTCAAGTTCACAAACATAAATCCTACATTTATAAGGCGCACAAAACCAGACAGTCACTGGCCCCGATAGTGATGAAAGAGGATCGATACAGACAGGGGGCTGCTGATTCTGCCCCTCCCAGAAGCTGACCATGTGTCACAAGTTACTGCCATTAGCATGGTCTATGTTGTAACGGCATTTACATTACATTACACTGTAGCTGGCACGGCACCACTTTGCAAAATAATGAACGGTACTATGCGAGAAATAATGGGTGGGGTGATGTCACACGGGAGACTGTGCACGACCTGGGCTATACTGTTGTTATTACCCACCCCTGGGCAGGCGTGCGAATTATTATAATACCGTGTTGGGGAAAACAGGTACAACTTGATTTTAGTCATAAGTTATGCAGATGTAAGCCTGCGATGAAAATTCTGTCCGTCCGTCCGTCTGTCGTTCAAACGCGTGGATTATGACGAAACGAAAGAAACACGAGAACATACTTTTACACCGTACGACAGATAATTAGCGTAGTTTTCTGAAAAAAAGAATGGTTAATGGAGGGCGACCTCGTCCACGTAAAATTTCGGGTCAAAGCGCCCCCTGTTGGAGCGAAACAGCCGATTTTCAGTCGATATTCGCTCGTAGCGCCTCAGCCATAACACCTAGCGAAAAAGTTCAAGTACCCGGTAACACTAATTGTCGACAATGCGCTTTCCAATGAACCTAGGATGATGATAGTACGTTGCCCCTAAGCAATGCTATACCGTCGCCTGCGTCAATTGCGACGAGCACGGCGTTCCCTTGACGCGAACTCTTTGGCGACACTCATCCACGCGCTCGTGACCTCATGTGTCGACTACTGTAACAGACTGCTTGCTGCGGTGCCAAAGTACACTACTGACAGGTTACAGCGTGATGTCCTGGTGGCAGCAGCACGGGTGATTACTTCGACAAGAAAGTATGACCGCGGTCTGTCGCGAATACTGCACGAAGAACTGCACTGGTTGGATGTACCGGAGCGGATGTTGATCAAGCTCTGCGTTTTCATCCACCAGTGTCTCAACAACAAGGCGCCACAGTACCTGATGGACACTTGCTCGTCGGTGGCGACTGTACCGGGTCGACAGCGTCTTCGTTCTGCCGGATGTAACTACATGGCTGTACCAAGGCACCGGCTTGCAACGTACGGACGTCGCGCCTTCGTCATTGCTGGGCCGTCAGCTTGGAATGACCTGCCTGATGAACTGCGTGACATTTCTCTTTCTAGGACTGTTTTTACAAGTCGTCTTAAAACTATTTTTTTGTCCTACTACTAGCGCACCGAGCGCATTAGAGGTGTTTCATTATAATGCGCTATATAAATTTATGTTTACCATTACCATTACCATTACCATATAGCACTGCAGGAGGAAGAAATTGTAGTGTATAAACGACATTTTGTCGAGTACTCGTGCCTATAAAATGAACTTTCAGACTGTCCGTTATGCCAGTCGATAATTGTTGCTTTGATGGTGATCACCAATTGATTTGCTGCAATTTACTACGTGTACAATAATACTGTATTGCACTATAGCAGTGGCTTCACTATCACTATGACTGACTCATTCATTCATCAGAACAGTAAACAACAACAATGCATAACACAGGATTTATTTTATAATAAAAATGAATATACAACCGAATTCTAACAAGTAACTCAGCTATCGCAGAGAGACCGCGCTGCAGGGTGAGTTAGTTATCACCAAAAGTGGAAGACTGGAACCGGGAGACAATATTTATGGAAATTATAGGTTTATATTCAACCACTGCGACGTATTTGGCCAGCAAAGAAATCGAAATCGGCAAAAAAAACACAAAATAAGGGATATTACGCCGTTCAAGGTCATCTAAGGTCATCCAATGTCATCGAGGTCGGTACCAATCGAAGGCCCGTATGCGACTTCCTCTTAGTGATTACTAGTAACTATCATCCTATCTCGTACCGTTTCGGAGATATAGCAGCTCATTATTCAAATTTTGGACACTTTGCGTTTTTGAGCCACCCTTTGGGGGCTTAGGGACAACGTACGATGTTCATCTTGGGCTCATTGGAAAGCGCGTAGTGGACTTCCTATTAGTGATAATGGAACTTTTTTGCTAGGTGTTACGGCTGAGGCGCTACGAGCGAAAATAGATTGAAAATCGGCGATTTCGCTCCAACGCGGTCACTTTGACCCAAAATTTCAGGTAGAAGGAAACGTCCCCCACCAATAATTTTTGCATGGATAGTTAGGCCAATGAATGCCCTACAGCTTTGCCGCTGATAGTTTTCACACAAGGAAACTTTGTAGCAGACTTTCTTCAAGAGAAATGCGAATTTAGAGGGAAAACTGCCGTTTTGCGTTTTTGAGCCCCCTTTGGGGGACCTATAGGGGCAACGTACGATGATTAGGGGCAACGTACGATGATCATCTTAGGCTCGTTGGAAAGCGCGTAGGGGACTTCCTATTAGTGTTAATTGAACTTTTTTCGCTAGATCGTACGGCTAAGGCGCTACGAGCGATTATTTGTTCAAAATCGACGATTTCGCTCCAACGCGGGCCGGTTGACCCAAAATTTCAGGTAGAAGGGGTCGCCCCCACCAAACATTCTTTTTCTCGGAAAACTAGGATAAATTACCTTTCGTATCGTATAAAAATCTAAATATATCTTTCTGCCGTTTTGTCACAATTCACGCGTCTGACGGACAGACGGACGGACGGACGGAATTCTCATCGTAAGACCGCGTCTGCATTCCATGCAGCGCGGTAATAATTACTAATAGTTCAAGTTCTAACTGTAAGATGTAACGTCATCCATAAATGTAGTCATTGCTATAGTGTCTGTCAACTGAATATAACACATTTAACATAATAGGCCTATCAATTTATGCTCATGGTAATAGTGGCTCATGGTGCTATAGATTACGTGTCGCTAGGCCCATTATTCTCGTATGTATATCACTGGCCGACACTGGCGTCACTTTGTACCAAAAAGTGGGCTGCCATCTCTTCCCTCCCCTTTCCCCTTTCCTTTTCTCTTCCTTCCCCTTCCCTTTTCCTTACTTCCCCTTTTCCCCATTCCTTCCCTCCCTTTACCTCCCCTTTCGTCTTCTTTCCCCTCTTTCTTCTCCTTTCCCCTTATGCCACCCCTTAAATCCAGCTACGGGGTCTGGGGAGCGCTGTAGTCATTTAACTTTTTCAAGTCGACTTCAAGTCGACAGTCAGTCATATTTTTCACCAGTCAGTCACATTTCTTTACGTGACTGACTCCGGGGACTAGCGTCGGCATCATTAAACAAAGAATCTCACGTTCACTGTGTGATTTAATTACTTTGCTGCATATCAGTAATGGGGAAAATTAGCTTCTTCTTATTGCCAAATGTGATAGAGAAAGTGAGAAACTTTTTCGCTGATGAATCAGTCTGACACGAAAATGACTTGGCACAATCTGTTGGAATTTTTTTGTAAGTAAGCATTAACAATAGCCCTTAAGAGCCTTGCCAGATAAAGCATTTTCAATTTCAGACCAATAATGCACCAAACGTCGTCTGGCGGTTGGGCTTCGCCCGGACCCGCTGGGGGAGATTACAGTGCTCCCCCGGACCTCATAGCTGCATTGAAACTCCTCGCGCCTAGACACGAGAGTCGCCGCCGTTAAGTCGAATAGTCGACTTGGCCACTCAAAGTCAAGTCGAGTAGTTTCAATTCCAAGTCGCCGCCGCAATTTTCCATTCAAGTCGCCGCCGAATTTTAGGATAAAAGTCAACGACTTAGTCAAAATACAGTGTGAAGTTGTGAACTCACAATAGACAGCATGCATGACGTAGTGACTATTTAAATAGTATAACTTACTAGTTAAATAGTCAATGCACAGTTCACATAAAAGCAGCCCTAAAAGTTTGCGATACAGATAGATAGTAGGCCTGATCAAAGTACGAAATGACCGACGACTTTTACATCGTCACAAAACATTGCAAACTAAGTTAGGCTAAATAGCAATCATAGTAGGCCTATAGGCCTATGATCATGGTCACAGTGCAAGTCGCCGACTTAAATCATGTTCAAACTTCAAGTCAAGTTGAGTCATGAGGTGGTGACTTAGTCGACTTTCAAGTCGTTTCGGTGCCAAGTCAAGTCGTGAACTCAAGTGACTCTCAGGTCTACTCGCGCCCTTTTCGGCGCTCGATAATCGGCGCCCATACGGCGCCTGCCCTCACGCCTTCGGCGTTCGTTCGGAGACAGAGCGTTCCCATTCCGGTTCTTTTTTCCATTCGAACACTGGTCCGTATCCAGGGGTCAAGGCCTCATATTCAGAAAAATACTTTTATACTTTTTACCGCTTGATTTACATTTACTATGCCTATTCTAATGTGGCTAAAGTAAGCTGTCACCATCATAACTACGTATACAGCTATGATGAACCCCATGATTATGCCCATTTGTTTTATTTGATTATGTCTGATACCCCAGGTCAAGTAGAATATATGGCTGTGGATTTAGAAGCCGTTTTGCGTATCACCTAAAACGCAGCAAAGTATGTACGTAAAAAAAGATATGCATAAAATGACAGAAAGCAGTCTTCAGGAGCTGTCAGCCTGTCAACACAAGTTTGCTGCAAAAGTCAGCAATTATCGGTACAAGCCACAATAGCTTGACCGTGCATTTGCTGCGCGGCGAGTCGATGTCTGTCAGATATGCAGAGGTTGTCAAGTGGCCCGACGCCGACGTCTGTCGGTGACAGTGGATTGCGGGGAAGTAATAGGACACTGCCTGGATATTCGCCGGATGCTATGCGTGCTGTGACTGTGATGTATTGCGCAGAGTTGCGAAGCAGAATTACAGGTGCTCCGAGTTTAATGTTGAGTTTGTGAGGCGGCAGTCCACGAAATGTCAAAAAGTTCGTATACTCCGTTTGGTAAAACAGCTTGCTGGTCGACCTCTGCAACGCTGTCTACACTGAAAGCTGAAATATGCCGGTGTCGCCGGGATTGGAACGCGGTCGTTCATGTTGTCGACCATATCGTTACGCGTGGACATATTTCGGCGATACCCAGCACGCGGCATCGTGATGAGTAACGTGCACGAACTCAATCAGTTCGTTGACTGTTGACAAAGAAAGCAAAGCTCCTCTGGTAGTAGCCTACGTGGATATTGCCGTCAGACACTGTTCACCGTCGCCAAGCTGTAGCCTCCATAAGTTATCGCACGTGCTGCAGGCGATAAGTGATGCAGGGTAGTATGCCGATAACGGCTAATGGGGTAATATGGCTGTGTGCCAACATGTGTGCAAGCGTACAAACGTGCACGCGGTCGGTCAAACTTGCTCCTTTGCAACAAGATGCAAACTCATTGTCACCACACATGTTTTCTGCAGGATTGAAAGACATGTCAAAATGATAGCTCCGCCCGAAGACACCGCTGTTGGAGCTAAGCTTACAGAGCTCCGTATAGGCTAGACTCCCTAGCTAGATTTGAAGGGAGGATAGGGGAGGAGTAGGAATGGCATGGGAGGAAAAGCGAAGAGAGCAGGAGAGTCGATCGTCACTGGCGTGCATATTGGGCGAGGTCACCTGGCCCAATTGAACGCGACGCCACTGCTCCCGGTCAGGCCTCGAAAATAATTGAAATTGTTGCAACAGGGGGTCTAGCACCCTTATCGTTTACGGACGAGGCAATGGACCGGGCCCCTGCCCCCTCTCTCGGGATTCGCTAGTGTATTAGTAGGCCTATGTAGACGATAACCGATAGGCCCCAGGGCCTTAAAAACCCCTTTTTGTGTCCCGACGGACGAGTTGCTAGGGGTGAAGGACGACTTGCTCAGTGAGGGAGGACAAACTTTGTCCTCCCTCACAGAGCAGTAAGCTGCATTAGGTACTCAAAAAGGCGCAAATTTAAGCCTAAAATGCGTCAGAATGCGTTTGGCGGCTGGGCCCCGCCCGGACCCGCTGGGGGAGCTTGAGCGCTCCCCCAGACTCCCTAGCCGCAATTGGGGGTGCCTACTTCTAAGGAGGAGGGAAGGGAAGGGGAAAGGGAAGGAAGGGG
>Ga0209562_1000870_pt1 | contig 10971 bp, 4 predicted proteins | sample WorMetvacBELIZE2_FD_187399 | JGI IMG/M metagenome (GOLD analysis project Ga0209562, IMG submission 187399) | Marine gutless worms symbiont microbial communities from Max Planck institute for Marine Microbiology, Germany - Olavius vacuus BELIZE.2... | ecosystem: Host-associated > Annelida >...
TACTGGCAGTGAGAGGCCGTATAAAGGGCCACATGTAGATGAAAACGACGGTTGTTGTTCAGGAGTGTGACGAGTAAAAAAGTTGCCAGAAAATCGAGGGCCAACTGTTGTAGTTTGGGGGTCTCATTTAGGCTTGCGCCGGCACTTCACCCCCTGCTATGATTACTTAAACATTAACAACTTGCTAATTTAATTTATGGCCAGGGTTAGGGTTACATTCTAGTTGTAGCCGGGGGGGGGTCTTGGGGAAAACCTCCGGGAGGAATGTCCCATACCCCACCGTAGATAGATACATCAGAGTTCATGGTAGAGTAGCAACTTCATCAGTACACAACAAAGCTACACGCAAAGTACAGCGGATGTGTACCCTAAAGGGAGGAAAATCTTCCAAACGGTCTTCCCAAGTTTGCCGTATCACCTGGTGCAGATACTTTCTGGGTATGCTAAAAAGTTCTACTTACACAACGTGTTTCATAAAATCGGGACCACATCCCCTGAAAGCAAATTTCCTAACGAATACACTGATGTCATTTTCATTCAGATCGATCAACATTTGGAAAAGTTATTGCCAAAATACAACAAGGTCCCGATTTTATGAAACACGGTGTAGAATTCCAATTCTAATTCTACTTCTGGTTGAATAACTGGTAAAATGCGCTATACTGCTTCTCACTCGACAAAACCTGAGAAAATCCACGCCACTATCTGCTCGCCTTTCCAGTTTTCATGCTTGATTTTGGCTCAACTGCTTGCTCCGTGCATCCACTGGAATATAGTTAAGAACAGCTCATCTCAGCCAATCAAATCTATAGAAATCATGCGCTGTTCTGCAACACGTTGGAATTAGTTCCCTACAAGTCAGCCAACCAGACGTTATACATAGGCTTATACATGTATACACAATATCCACAGCTTGTATTAGATTTCTGTCTCGATTTTTGGATGGAACTTGAAACTGGTGTTCAAGGTTACGCAATTTCACTCGAAGTTGTGCCATTATCAGTAGGTACATGACATATCTGCAACGTCCTGACAGCGGTCTTTACTGCTCTATCTCCAGCAACAGTTAAGACATATCACACATAATGACCTTCAACGTTCCCTCAAGGTCACGTGCTACAAAACTATCAGTAACTCTCTATGGATTCCTGTCCTACGATCGCTAAACTACACAGATCACGCTGCGGTTTTCAACAGTCACTCTAAGTCATCAACAACGGTGCCTGTCGATGCAGCAGACACCGTTAGCGGTCTGCAGTAACCACGCTAACAACTGACAAAGAAGCAAACAATAACTTGACAAATTAATCACAATAAAACGTCAAAAAAAAACAATTCTCTCTGGGGTCGGTCTACTCTATGCCGTCCCAGCACCGTGCACGGTTATTAGTTCAAAATCAAAGATACAGAGGGCATAAAAGCATTTCATCGGTGACCTCTTACGGATCAGCAACAAGGGATTAGATATAGTAGCATAATTTCAAATCTTGCTCCCTCCCTTCCACCCCGTCCCCCAGATGCAGAAATCAGAAGGTGTTCCGAACAAGTGACAACATATGTTAACATACTCAAAAAAGACATGTCTGACTATATTAGCATCTGTTGTCACTTATTGGGAACACATTATTTTCTGCAGGGGGGGGGTGGGCAAATTTGAAGTTATGCCACTGCAGCTGATATTAAATTACTAATCAGACAAGACTGTCTTTGAATTGAAGGCAGAACACCCGCAAACAAGACACCATACACAGACACACCTTTTTGCTCCCATGACATTGACATCAACCTGATGACCTTGATATATGAATGGAAGATTCTGAAGACATATCTGAGCGGTGTGCGGGAAACGGGACGTGTTTGGCACCTTTCCTCAACACTGTGGACGTTTTTAGCCTCGTGACTGCATCACTGTCATGGCAGCCGATGCTGTTAAATGCCATTCTGCATTGTGTCAATGTCTTTCTTAGTTGCTGCTGATAAGTGCTGTTCGCATGTCTTCGCAGCTGTTCATTGGTTTAGAGTATCACAGTGGGAACATAACAAACTGAGGAAGAGGTTATCGTGGCACATGAGCGACGTTTCAACTTCCCAGACTACAACCAAGTAAAGTATAACGTCCCATTCGACACAGAACAGGTCACGACAGAGACGAGACTTTCCACACAACCGACTGTACAAGTGCTGAGAACCAACTTACAAGAACACAACAGAAAGTACGCCAAGAAAGACACAAGAAAAACTAACCCGAAGACAAACTGTAGGAAAATGGAACATTTTTTTGGCTGCAGTTCTAGAAGCCAAAATTTCACACATTTCATGATCTACTCACGCAGTCTACAAGTTTGCAGTACAATGCCACTCATTACTCAACCTGAATTCGACTCCTCAGCTGTCATCAACTAACAACTCATAAACAAACATATCCGGAAACTTTCACAGATATCCGCAAAAACTAATATGCACAAATGCAGCCTCAACCGATAACATCGACAACAACAAACTTCCTCATGGCTGCAACAGTCGACACACGAAGGACGCGGCCATAGCTTTTTTGAAACTGTCAATTCAGCATTCGCAAAACTACTGGATCAGCAGCGAACTACTCGGAAGCATATTGGTGAAATTGAAGAGCAATGTTACGTGCTCGGAAGTCGAGTTAACGGCTGTATGCACCGTTGCGTTATGTACAGTCTTACGTTAGCACTGCAAAAATGAACGACAATCTATAATCTTATTCAACAGCAGTAATAACCAGTCGCATCGTCTGTGCACAAATGTTAAATAAACATCGAATAACTGTCACATTATGCAGATAAAAGATGTGCAAAAGGTGAGAAACTATTTACGTCTGTGTGATGCTGATGCAAAACGAAACCATTACGACGCAGCGTTATTGCTAATCTTACTGAACGGCTCCAAACACCAGTACACGTACTGACAGGTCTGACACAGCCATTACAACTGTTATTTCTGCTACTGCAAAGCAGTTGTATAACACGAAAGAAACAGCTAATTAACATTTCATTATACCAGTTAATCACCGAACTCAGACAAAGCAACTGTGCAAGTAAAACGACTTGCTCATAAAAATGCACAATACGAAGGACTAAAACGGTGGATGGATTATGCACACATAAACTTCGTCACATGCAGAATTAACCTATTAAAACTGTTAATATAACGCACATAATGCCACAAAAATGATTTTTTTCCCGACAAATGCGACTATCAGTTTGGTACAGCAAATGAAAACTGATGTCAGATGAAAATGGTGCAGAAATGAAAACTTGATGTCAGTCATTTATTGCAACAGCCTAGCGCACTAGTTCGCGATTAAATCAGGGCAGTCACAGTAATCTGCTAACAAACGCGTTAATGCATTAAGGAATTAACTGCAATTACAACAATTAATGCCATTGAAATTTTTAATGCATTGACAAAAAAACTAAGCACACTACCACTCAACACATATCTCCTGAATTGAAAATTACATAAGCAGCATTATTTGTGACTTTCGCCAACACAATTTACAGTTTATTACTAATGCTATTTCCTATATCACGACGTCAGCTATTTAATTTTTGTTGGCCATATGCAGAAAATAAGCCGACAATGGGAAATTCTGTAATTTTTTATACTAGCATGAATGAAACAAATCAATACAAATAACGTGCTTTATCGCTGCAAGTAATGTGCAACTGAAATAATTAATTGCGAGATTAACGGTACTAAAAAAATAACTGTCCAACAATCTTAGATTAAACACATCGCTACCACCTGCCGATGAAAAGCGAAAACATATATTCTGCACCCGTTGAAAACTGTAGGCCAATGACCACTAGTGGGCCAAATGCGGAGTGTCAGAATGATGTCAAAAGTGAGACAAATGGTAACTATGTTCCCATGCCCATGCAACCCTGTTCCCACTCCTCTGACAGAAACACCACTCAGACCAATGCATACGTACAGACAGAAAATCATAACGAAAAGCATTCATCAGTCCCACAAATAATAATAATAATAATAATAAAAACGGTTCTAATAACAGTAACGATAACAGTACTATCCCGTCACAAGTTTGCAACTACAGGGGCAGTAAAAGAATTCACCACCGCCAGTCTCTCCTGCTGTCGTCAATTACCGTTTATTATGCCTTACTATTCCACTCTGCATGTATAGTGTACTAAGCCGACCACCTTGCAGCTTTCGACTGCACATTAACAATGTGCAACCGTATTGTAATGCGTCAGATAATCCAACTACCGACGTGTTAGAAGAAATGCGGGACAAAGCACCCTGTTAGAGTCGGGAATACACACACACACACACACACACACACACTCACTCGAAAACGGTAACTATACATAAATGCCGCTGATACAAAGAGCTGCCTGGCGACAACCGGCAGCATGCCGAGAACGGTTTAATGCTACAATCAGATTGTCTCAAAATAACTAACAACACATTCGCATGAACAAAGGCACTTGCGGTGCAGTAAAGACGAAGGTATCACAGGGTACGTCCACTGCAGTCCATGACAACTTACGTCTGTGGCACGGGTTGGAAAACTATGGCCTGCCAGCTGCATCAGGCCCTTCAACACATTTCAACTGGCCCGCGAGGGGTTCTCGAATTTGCATGGTAGAAGGCCTAGAAAAAGCGTTTTATGCTGTTTACAAATATTTTCATGCTTACTATTGTACTTTTTACTCTTCTAAACCTTGAGAATAAATATCATACATTTCACCACGACATCAAACGACAGGTGTTTAACAGTACCGACGTCTAACTTGCCTCCAGTTCGATATCGTATGATAGCACAGTGGAATGATGATTGAAAATAATGCAAACCACATTCAAAAACCATCCGAGACCCACCACACAAAAAGTCTGCCATCCCTGATGAATGGCGATTTTCTGTAGCATAGTTTTACGATATCAGAACACTGCTTACTCAATCAAAGCCTGCAAGTGCAAACTCAATCTATTTATTGTGTGTAGAGCAGTTTTATTACTAAAGCCACTGGACACTTTCTATTTGTCACTTGAATCGCTGCCTGTGGAGTAAATGATATTTCAGAAAAAAAGTCCCGTAACCACATGAATCAGCAATCAGTCTGAAATTCTGCAAATATGGAGCGTGACGATGCGTCAAAAACTGTGGATACAGGTCGATCAACTTTGCCCCACGCCCAAAAATTGGCACCCAGTTTCAATTTTACATTTGCATCACAGCCAAGGGGATGATCGCACGCAAAGTCTCGTGCACGCATGATTCGGGATCGGCCTAGCAGTCTGAAATTTTCACATACATGTTGTAGGAGTCGACCCCACAGCATTGCAACGAGTCATACCGACACAATGCCATTCGTTGGGCCGGCGACTACGAACGTGCCAAGTGTTGCAGTAAACTGCCCAAGATCAAAGTTGTCAAGGACTGGAGTGACTGCACTCCATTGAGAGCTGCTGATGATGCAGGTGAAATACACAGCGGAGTGCTACCAGCATCCACAGCCGCATCCGACAACAGCTGAGGCACGAACGATCCACAGAGAATATGTAGTCATTGGCACATGTGGTCACACACAGACACACTCACAGATATCATGATCAGAGCCATACGCTTACAAACAACAAAGATAACGGTACACCAATAAAACATTTAAATTAACGTTAAACGACAAACACTGCAGACAGGGCTTGACAAAAAGTTACAAATTATTACCTACGACGTGTCCAAAAACGTAAAATAAACCACCACACAAACCGTTCCGAGTCCTAAAAGCAGACATATTATTAATAGGAAAGTGCTCAAAGTTCGCTAGATGTGATATTTACAGTTAAACTGGTCTTTGTTGGTCAATTCTGCCCATGATTTTACCTTCCCACATACAAGCCTTCAACCATAGACCCCTTATTTTAAGGGGTCTATGCCTTCAACAGAATGTAAAACCAACATTACAGGCTGCACTAATGCCACATACATTAAAAAAAGTTTTCCCATTTAGCAGGAACGCAGTATTGTTTAAATGTTTAGGAAATTAGAAGACTTGTACATCACTACTCTAGACAAGTGAACTAAAACGGCTTCGACATCGCTTTCGAGCAGTGTTAAGTCAACACTGATCCAATCCGATCCACTTCAGTCTTAGTGCAAACTTCTAAAAATCAACACACGTGACAAAACAGCCCACGCACTTCTGCCGCAGTGAACATTTCACACATTTAACGCATTAAACGACCTGCACATCGCATCACTACGTGAAGGGAACGAACGAAGGAAGTTTCTACGCAGGACAAAACACAACTGTATCACTCAAGTCGACAGTCAAGAAAAATAGACCGCACAAATATATATAGATATATACAATTTCGACTTTTTATATCATAAACCAGCAAGTATTAAAATAGGAATATTATTTTACAAAAGCACGGCACGTTATTCGTCCGAGCGACATCGTCGAGCGTCACATCTGATCACTGCCGATTCTCTCGTTATGCAATCACACAACATAACTCAACTCGGACAAATTTGTTCCATCCGAAAGCGTTGCATGCACACGGAAGGCTGCAGTGTTGTTGGTGCGGTGGCGCTTGTAAGCCAACTGACCCGGGAAATGCATCATCAACCAAAGAAGACGGCCAACTGATAGCAGCCAAATCAAACCCCGACATATAAACAACAATTTACTACTTACTTATGCCCGTTTTCCACCCTCACGTAACGTAAGGTAACGTGCCGTAACGTACGCATTTTACGATTTGCACAAACGTACGTCAAAATTTTGACGTAAGGCAAGATACTCACGGCTGCACCGTAACAAATAGAACTTGGTTCTATTTTTCACGTATCTCCCCTGTATGAGCTCTGACCAATCGCTGCTCATGTCCCATATGAAAGGAAAATTTGACATATGTTCCACATTTTCCAATGTTGTTTTTTTACATTATGTTACATATGTTACACCATGTTACGTTGCAGTACATTACAGATCGACACGTACGGATAAACGGTACGTTACGATACGTTGCAGTTTCTTCCGTCGCGTTACATGATGGTGGAAAACCGGCATTAGAATGGTAATAACAAAATGGCACCGGCACTCAGTACAACGTGCCTTAATCTCCAGGTATCCAACCCAAAATGATTCCGAAACTATTTTTCCCTTATATCGACCTGGCCCCACAATTTCCGCATGCTGATTCGACAACCCCAACGGCTGTTCTGGATTTTCATGAGTACAAATCACTATTACTATCCCATGACGTCGACGCATTACCCAGATACGTCGCCGACGCTTGCCACGTCACGCAAATCCACATCACACGAAAGAAATCGACAATGCGACATGCCACAGTCCCGTAGTGCACAGATCACAGCGTACGGTGTGCATACAGGCAAGGTTCTAGTCTGCAGTGTACAGCATTAATTCATAACACCAGTATACTGCCGCTCTCAGCCACTGAGGGACACAGACAGGGTGGCCACTCTCTAATCACCATCACAGTCCCCAACTTTCTAACTCTGAGCCACGTCTATGGACCCCATAGCATTACCTACACAAACACATCATTTCCTAACTAGTATGTTTACATATTCACAATAAGCAATGGCTATATTCACGAGTGAATCGTGATACATGCACTGCATTCTAAGTGGAGTGATATCACTGTTTCTGATTAGTTTCAGCCATTATACCTCAAACAAGAACACAGTCTCCCCGACTTTTCCTACTTTCCGACACTTTCTCCGACAACTTCCAAACGGGCAAATTTTTTTCCGGTTTTCCCGGTGGATGGCCACCCTGTGCATGCTCAACAAACCATGGCACAACGACAGCTAATTCTCCAAATCTTGGACGTCAACGTACTGGCAGCAACCCAAACTTAGCACCATCGTCGTCAGAAAGCAGTAATGTTGAAAACAACACAGTCACACTTGACAACGTTGTCGCCGATGACAATTAGGTACTTCCTCTCAATTATTTACAGTTAATCCCAGAAACTGACCACCACAATCGCTAGTTCTATCCACCGGATGTGTCTCTTGGACAAAAAAGTTCCTTAAAAATGTAAAAACTACGAAAACCTTCTATACAAAAAAATGCAGAAGTTGTATCCATCAACCGAAAAACCATTGCATTTTTCTATAGAACATTTTTTCCACATTTTGCATGCGGGCAATTTCTCACAACTCGACTGATATCAACACGTGTCAATGCACAAAAAAAGTAATTTCTGCAGAATTTGGTTTATTCCGCTGCACGACACAAAAATTCAAGCTAAAGATCATATTCTATCTATTGCAACGATGACGAGGATGAACAATACAGCAATGGTCAAACTGCAGCGTACGTGAACTGGTTTCATCAAAAGCCTCTGCATCAGCAGAGACTTTGGCTTGACAAAACCCACGTACAGAAGTTAAGAACTATGAATAATCAGTATAGTAGTCTGGATCGACTGACGTGTGATGAAATAAAAAAAAACTGCAGTTGCCCACGTTACTTGCAGAGTTTTGTTCTGCAGTATTTGGACTGAGCGGTACACCGCACAATCGTGTCCATTTTTGACAAGGCGCCCTGCGCCGGCAAACACGTCGACGGTCTGGTGGTGGACAGATCATTCTTGTGGAGCTGTATCTTCAGTGGCTGACACTTCGCAATCGACTTGTCTGTCACTGTTGCTATCGTCGGCAGATGTCGGCGGGCTGGCGGAGATGTCGGCGACGTGGTTCGGCAGCTGGTCGACGGTGCCTAGAAACGTGTAGACGTCGTCGATGTCGGCGAGAGCTTCGAAGAAAGGAATCAGATTCAGAAGTTCACGGTCGGACATGTCGTCGAACCACGAGATCACCGGCACCTTCGCACACAGCGACGCACTTTCACACATATATCCAATTCCACAGACTAAATTCCATACTACACACGGGTGCCACTAACAGTTAACACTAGTAAGATGAGAACAGTGCAGAACTGAACTTACAGCATTCTGAGGATGAAACATATAGGACATTGGTGAGTTGTCGATAATGACGACCTGGCTGAGTTCCCGGCCAAGACGACTCAAGTCCTGCACACAGCAGTAATATAATAAGTAGAAATAGACCAATAACTACATTATTACCGTTAGCCACACAATTTAGCATAAAGCACATAATGCACCTTCTTACGAGAGATGAACAAAATCAAAACTTAACAGATGAAGTCAACAAATTAACCCATCAATCAATCAATATTCGTTTATTAAGCAAATGACAAATGCATTTGCATTAGCATACACATAATAAAAAATACACATACATATGCACTCGCACACAAATCCAGCTGATTACTACAACTTTCCAGGTTAACCTGCATTAGCTGATCAGCAAAATGATCAAAATAATTCAACCCTTCACAACACAGTTGTAATTACAGTTCCAACTCTTTCAGGAGGATTGAAGAGTGACCGTATTTCGTCAGAATCGATCAACAAATGCTTGGTTAACTGCCTTATATATTTGTATCACAAAATGCATAATGTACTGGGTGGGCCAAAAGAACAAGACTATTTTTTTAGAACTTTGTAACTTCCGTATGTGATAACACAGAAATGCATTCCATAATAGAAAATGTTCACATAGTTATTAGGAATAAGTGTGATGTTTAAATGCTACCAAATTTAAACACTCTTTGCACAAGTTCAGAGAAACAAATATACACTAAAAATAACAATTAACTTAGAAGACGACATTCAGCTTTTGTTTACATTCCCTCAAAATTCACAATCAACTTGGATTATGAAAATCTGTGAGTCACGATGGAATTCAAAGATGTTTACTGCGTGCCTTGATCTTCACAGCTGCTCTTTCACAGCTCATTTCTAGCCACATTTATTGCACCTTGACCAATCTTACCTTGAGCCTGACACAGTGTACTTCAAACGATCATTTCTGGTCTTTTAATAACACAATTTTTGTTGCTGTTTTCTCTCGGCCCATCCTGTACAGCTAGCGTATTGGACACGGCTGTTATAGCTGGTATAACAGCTCTGTGATGTGCCCTCGGTCGTCTAGTAGGCGGCACAATACAGATGCCTCAGTTATAGTTACAGACAGTACAGAGTGGTATGCTGAGTATACTGAGTATACTGAGACGGGTGACCGTGTCGGGGTTCAATTCCCGGTGCCGGGCATTTATTTCTGTATTTAACCAACCAGCCACCCAAGGCCAACTCAGCCTTCCATCCCTCCGGGGTCGGTAAATGAGTACCAGCTTCGGCTGGGAAGGCATACCTGAGCGCCTTAGAGGTGTGTTCACGACGATGCGCTATACAAATACACGTTTACCTTTACCTTTACCCCCCTCACTGCTGTACCAAGTGCAACAGCTGGCCCATCAACGGTCAGTGTACCATTCATCATACTACTCTATAACAGTTCCTTGGGGCAGGCATTCATGCCCACTGCCATCGTACGCGTCATGTTACGAACGCACTTGTTCGCCACTCACTACAGCTCGTTGTAATTTGTTCAGAACTTTTGCTGTGCTGATGATGTAATCCTGTAGTGGTGACACTACAGGAATATCTTACCTATCATACTTATCTTATAATATATAGGAATATGTAACCCTGTAGTGGTGACACTACAGGGTTACACCATCAGCACAGCAAAAGTTCTGAACAAATTACATTGAGCTGTAGCGAGTGGTGAACAAGTGCGTTCGTAACATGACGCGTACGATGGCAGAAATGTCGTGATACTTACTTTTAAAAACACCACTACCAAACTCATCAACTCTGGGCAAGTTTCTCACACCTAGGTTAGTCCATGATGGGTGACCGTTATACGGGTAAACCATCTCTCTAACCAACCACCTAGGTCAACTCAGCCTTGCATCCCTCCGGGGTCGCTAAATCGAGTACCAGCTTCGGCTGGGGTAAAGGCGGGAATGTCACCTCTGCCGGGTGGCAGGTAACACTGTGTGA
>Ga0209562_1000871_pt1 | contig 10968 bp, 5 predicted proteins | sample WorMetvacBELIZE2_FD_187399 | JGI IMG/M metagenome (GOLD analysis project Ga0209562, IMG submission 187399) | Marine gutless worms symbiont microbial communities from Max Planck institute for Marine Microbiology, Germany - Olavius vacuus BELIZE.2... | ecosystem: Host-associated > Annelida >...
GAAATAAAGAACTGACTCACATAGAGAGAGAGATTCACAGCAGTAGAAGCAGCAATAGCAATAGTAGTAGTAGGGGTTTAATGTCTCACTCGACACATTTTAGGTCATTTCGGAGACGGTGGGGTGACTGTGGCACCAGCCAGGATTGTAGCTGCAGTGCAGCCCCACAGTGTGTGCGGTGTTGAGTAGTGTGTGCGCAACCACTGTTGATAACAGCGGTGTGTATGTGTATTATTTGAAAGGCACTGTCTCCATATGTTTTAGATGCCCAGCTAGGACAGTGGGTTTCTGTGGAACAAGCCTTTACTTGTGCATGTACAACCAACCAAGCTGAGCGATGCTCAAGTGCTGCCCACCTCCTGGCTAGGTGGGAGCGCGAGAGGAGAGAGAGATTCACAGACCTGCAGCTGTAGTTCCCGCAGTCGTCGTTCACGCAATGACTCCGGCACCGGCCCCGACTCACTGCCCGAGTCACTAGCTGCTGAGCTGTGATCAGCCAGCAAACCTCCCACGTCCATTGCTACTGGTGTCGCTGGCACCGGCCGGTCTTCAGGCATCCGAGCATAGCGGATCTCAAACACATCCTGTCAATACACAGACACCATTGTCAATAGATGAATACTTAAACAACGTAACACACAATAAACTGGAACAAACGTGCATGGAACAGTCTTCCTACCAGAATCACAGCATTAACCTCTTTGCCATCTTTCAAGAGACAACTTAAAACATTTTTATTTACCAAATCCTTTCCATCAGTTTAATTTTTCTCCATTGTAATTTGTGTACCGTGTCCTAGAAGCTACTGTAGCTTACGCCACGTTAATCTGTACGTTTACTACTACTACTACTACTACTTAAGATGAATGAGTGAGCAGAGTTCAATGTCCATTCAACAGTAACAAGTCATTTCAGATACGAGTCTATCCAGTCAACTAACTGCACTGCTACTGACAATTTATTACATGAAAACTGCAATAAGAGCTCAGCTGACTGAGCTGTTGCTGAGACGGCCATGCAGTGTTGCACAACTCCAATTTTCGCTCTCAGGTGGGGGTAACTCTCTTTAATGCACTGTTTCTCAGTAATTTATGAGAATATTACCATAAATCACATACTGCCAAAAACTAGATTCACAGGACTACATTTTTGGTCGCAGACACCACTTTGACATAACTGGTCCCAAAAGCTAACAAATTTCCTAAAATAACACAAAATAACGGCCATTACTTGGTTCAAGGTCACCACTTTCTGTACCAATCAAAAGCCCGTATGCCATTTCCTGTGTGTAAATAATACTAACTTACATCTTATCTCATACTGTTTCCGAGATTTCACAGATTACTGGTCCAATTTTCGCTGTTGAAATGGGGGAGGGCGCCCATCTTTAACACACTTGTTTGAGGTGAATCTCCAAATTGAGGATCTTGCAAAATATGGCCCCAAGAAACTACAGACATCGTTCTACGGTGACTCACGAGTGTGGCAGAGAGAGATGGACAGACGGACGGATGGACATTCTGATAGCAAATGCAACGCTTAACTAAGCTGCACGGCAAAGAACTAAACATACGCCTAAAATATCGAAAATATCGGATATTTTCGAAAATATCACGATATTATTTTCCAACCCTAAATCAACAGGCCCTAATGCTCTAATTCAGCTATTGCTCACGTGAATGTGCTTGTTTGTGTACAACTGTGGTACACAATACAGCAATGAACAGTTCTGATAATCCTTCAGACATTTATCACAGCTCAGAAGTTGTCTACTGGATGGAATACATGGATGGAAGAAATGCATGCAAGTGTGGAACAGCTGGTGCTAAGACAGCGACAGTACAGACCTGAAGCTTGCGAGCCATCATGACAACGTCACTCTCGACGGCGTTGTACCGGTAACAGTTTGTGAACACAAGACGAACGTCTTCAGCAAACTCACCAGCCGCATGGTACTCACGACTGTCAAACTTACGCTACACACACATGCACACAGAAAAATCAATACATATGTATCCCTATTACATTTCCAAATACCTTAGCCGCATTGGACAGTATCCGTAAGTTACAAAGAAGTGCGAGCCGACATTCACTTAACAGCGTCTCCAACTTCACTACAAGGGTGAAGACAAGAGCAGCAAACAAAGACTGCACACATAACTAAATCCACAGCAACATGCTGCAGTAATTTACTAGAGTATGTCAGCAGCAGTGTGTTGACAAATGCTACACACAGTACTTGCTGTCAGACACTAGAGTAGGCCTACTTCAGCTGCAATGTATTACCTTGACAGTGCCTAGATCCATCGGTCGCTTGATGATGTCGTAGTAATCTGTGAGGCCGAGCAACTCTACAGCCACGGGCTGCAGGAACGGCCAAGCATACATCTGTGTACACAAAACACACATGCACACACTTACTGTGTACACAACACATAATGTACTGTCAGTGCACTAGTCTGACAAGACACCATCGTTCACCACTCACCAATTCTTCAGGTCTTTTTGATCAAAGTTTTCAGTGTGCAATTTACTGATTATCAACAGTTACCAGTGGTCACTGTACATGAATGCGTAGGAAAGTTGAAGTGGAGCAAGGTTTAACATCCCACCAAACACATTATAGGTCATAGCAGGGACGGGTTTTTACAGGTCAAATGCCGAAACTAACAGCGTCAAAGCACTGAAGGGAGATAGGTCCTAAGGATTAGGCTTCAATCCTATCAGGTCTACCCCACCGACGCCACCGTACTCACAATAATACAACACGTATGCAGTATTAAACAAAAACACACAAAATACACACAGATAAACACAAATAAATCAACACACAGTGAAATGGGCCCAGTATGACAAAACCCAATCAGGGAACTGTAAGAACTGCTCATCTAAGTGTGCTTATGACTGTGCACAACTTTAGTACACAATACAACACAAAACACTTCTGACAATGACCCCACTAACCTCCTGACAAACATCATGGCTCAGATGTTGTCTATCAGTCAAGAACATTACTGTGTTAACACACTACTTACACAGGCAAGTTGAAGTCGAGCAAGGTTTAACGTCCCACCAAACACATTATAGGTCATATCGGGGACGGGTTTTTACGGGTCACACAGTAGTGTAGTTGATGTACAGACTCACAGCGTGTTTCTTGGAGAAGAGTTCTCGCAGTATGACACCGCAGTACTTGAGCGACTCCGACAACGGCTCTTTCTTGCTCTTGTTGCTACTGTGTTGCACCGTGTCATCGTCGAGGTCTTTCTTTGGTCGCTTCACCGTCCTGCTCTCACGACGTGTTGCTATTGACGCCGGCGTTGACATGGCAACTGATGACGTTGTCATTGTACGATATGATGAAGTAACATGCGTCGCAGCTGGCGGCGGACTGACGACAGTCGTAGTGTCGGCTTTCCTCTTCTCACCTTTCTTTACCTGCAACACCACACCAGTCATACTACGTTATACAGCTGCTACACTGTCTCAGTGCATCTAAACTCCATGGTTGACAATACAGTCAAACTTCGTTAGCACAGACTCGCATAACACAAACCCTCGGTTTACGCTGACGATTTTTTTGCATGGTCAAGTCTTTAGTTTTATACAGAGATGCCGACAGATAACACAGACTCCATTAGCATGGACTTTCGGATAACACAGACTACATTTCTGGTCAGTCGAGTACCAAAGTATGCCGGTTAACACAGATGAAGTACCTCGGACCGGCGATATGGCAACTGGGTGGCAGCTTGTTTACCAATACATCGCATTAGTGTACCAGCATGCTAGCTGCTGCACCTGAACATGTAAGTGATCCATAGACGTAGCCAGGATTTTATCTGGGGGAAGGGTGCAAAAAGTTTACCTTTTTTTAGTCGTCGCCCTCAAAATACGGTCCCCAAATGAACCTCCAAATCTCACAGCCCAGCAAAAAAATGTCCTAAAAATTGACTCTTGCTCTGCCTGGGGGGTGCACTTGGTGTGCTGGAGGCGGGGGTGCACTTACAAATTTTCCCAGTAAATTACGCCTAATTTTTTTTCTCCGCCCTGGGGGTACAGGTGCACCCACTGCACCCCGACTACACTTATCGGTGGGACTGGTGGTGAACGTGTACAATAATTTACTTCTAAATAGTAACTGCTGACATTTACCTATATTGTACGAGTATTGGCACTGCATTTACAGCTTGTGCAATTAAATGTACTGTAGCTTTGATCTTTCAGTTTTCAGTAACACGAACCTTGGTTAACACACACGTCCTTGGGTGGTCCCAAGAAGTCAGTGTTAATGGAGTTTTACTGTACTTGGCTGAGAAGTAATATTAATCAAACAGCAACATATCGAGCTGTCTCTGTGAGTGAAGTCTCAGTTATCAGACAGTCCAGTGATATCATACAGTAGCAGCAGCTGTGTCTCATTCTGACAGTCTGTTACTCTTAGAAACTCATCATAGTAACCTAACTTACACACAACAGACAGTCGGCTTTACGTGTATGCATTGTGTATCACTTTAGTCATGCACTTACTGAGAGTATCATCATCATCATCAAAATCACCTTTGTAGGTGCAACGGCAGCAGACTGTTTGTTGGCTCTGGCAGTAGCTGTGCTAGTGGTATGCGTGTCAGTCGGCTGTGGCTGCACACTGGCAGCAGGCTTGCTGGTCGGCCTCACTGACACAGCACCAGTACTTGCAGCAGCAGTAACAGTAGCGGTGCGAGCCTGCAATGAGGACTTCTTACTAGACGGAGTCACAAACCGCATTCCACCCTTTGTCTTCACCGCTATCAACTCTACCTCCTGACACAGGCAAGTACATACAGAGTACTGTAAGTGTTAAGAATCACTAACAATACAACAGACAGCTGGCTTACAATGTCGAGACGGACAGTGATCATAATTGATTCACTGAGTAAAGTTTAACGTCCCACTAAACACATTTCAGGTCATATCGGGGACGGGTTTTTACAGGTCCAATGACTCAACCAACAGTGTCAAAGCTCTGAAGGAACACAAAAAATAAACTAAACCAAATAGAACAAAACACCACAATCCATCTTAACTAAAGAATACAGATAACACAAATTAAACACAACAAACTAAACCCAAGTCCGGTCGCTTCCTATGACCTCCAGCCTGGAAATGAAGTGGGACTATTCTGGTAGAAAGGGAAGGGATGGACAAAAGAAGAAAATAGGTAAAGCCAATGAAAGAAAGGAAAAAGTAAAAGGGCAAAAGATGAGAAAGTAAATGGACAAGGGGGAAAGCGGAGTGCCCCGGACCCACACGGGGCAGTGATCATGACAAGAGACTAGAAGTGCCGACTGTGTAGCCTGCTCTTACACAGTTTGTCATCGTTTGAGATGCCAATGTGCTCATCCAGTGTTAAATGGCAACTCAACTGTGCTCTGCCTGTCCGCTGCATTTTGTGCATCACTGAGGTCTTAGCAGATATCTTGCTACTAGTCAATCAAACTGGCCTGTACACCAACAGTCAGATGACAAAACAACTAACATGAAACACTGCTCATATAATGATTCTTTTGCAACAGAGACCTCAGAATCCAAATAGTTCACTGAACCTGTGAATCTCTACATGTACTATACCTTGTATGGCATATCATCCAGCTGCATATGGAAGGCTTTCTCGAGCGCCTCGCACATCAACACTATATCCTACACACACAACTGTCACTCTACACTTGCCAGCTCAACCGCTGAATGTGCTACCCAGTATTATTTATCAGCCGAGTTGAGGCTTCCATTAGCTACATGTCAAAAGGCAAATTATTTATAAGTCCCATTCTTGACAGAAGCTGTGGAGGCAAAGGTGATCCCAGTTCTGTGGCAGTCAGTCATAAACCCATCAAAAGGCTGGCATTACTTTACTCCAGGCCTGCAATTACCTTCTCAGCCACAGAGCATCACTGACCCACACATTTTACTGCTTGGTAATCGAAGCACATAACTTGCAAGGTTACTGCACAGTGGGGCACGGCCAGATACCAAACACTTGATTTCCAGTCTGACACTCCACTGACAGCACCGCCTAGCCACCAATGATCAATGATCAGCGGTCGTGGCACCAGGGTCAGTCATAATTGTTACTGACACAAACCACACACTCACTGCAACCATCTCCCTACAGCACTCACAATCAGCTACAGAAAAAAATATCGCGAAAAAATATCACAATATTTTCCAACCCTGGTTACCTTATCTTAACATGCAAACACCACTAACGATGCACATTTTACACAAAATGAACATTGCAATATTAGCAATTGCAGATCAGCTCATACATACATCGCCAGGCTTGTTGTACTTGCAGCAGTTGGAAAACATGAGGTTAAAGTCATCAATGCATTCCTGAGCACTGGCATAGTAGAACGACTCCAGTCGCTTTCTTATTGTGCCCATGTCCATCGGATTTGTTATTACTTTGTAGTAGTCCTAACACCACATTCCACTCACAGGTAACTCCTCACGTATTGCAACTCATTCTTTGACACCATCAGTTTCATCAAGTCGTTATGCATTAAACTGCAAGCTGACAGAAAAATTAAAATTACCGGGTATGTTTGTATTCTATGCTATACTGACACAGCTGTTGTCAGTTGTGTGCATGTCAGCTTTTATGAAGAACACGATGATGATGATGATGATGATGATGGTGGTGAACACTGTGTAACTACAAAATAAAAACCACGTTTACCTAGAAATGGACAATTGGCCAGAGATTGATCAGCGACTACTGGCAAAGCAGCGACTATATAAATGGTCAGTTCTCACTTTCAGCTACGAGCAACCAGCAGAAACATATGTCAGACAAAAGCATACCGGAAGATTGAGTTTGACGTGATCAACTGGTTGATAGAATGGCCACGCAAACTGATGCTTCCACATTGCCTTCAGTACCACATTCTTGAGGTACTGGAGCTGATTTGTGACACGACCACGTCTGCTGCTGTAACTTGTAGGCTTGGGAGACTTGACTGACGTCAGTGCCGTGGGTACTGACATGTTAGATGAAGCTGTTGTTGTAGTAACTGCATGTACCATTGGTGTGACGGACTGCTGCTGGCGTAGCTGCCTCGGTGACGAATGTGACACTGTCACAGGTGACGGTGCAACAGATGCGACAGGCTGTCGACGCTGTGCCGTCACGTGTGCCGTCGACGCTGTCGTTGCTGTCGGCGTTGCATGCTGTGCAGTGACAGTTCCTCTAGTTGACAATGGTGTTCCTCGCGACTGCGCCAATGTCTGTCTGCTGGCCGGTGTCTGAGCAGACTGTACGGCAGCCTTCACATTCCCAGGCTGCTGCCGGGTGTTGAGAGGCTGAGTGCGTGTTGCCGCTGGCTGGGTCCGGGTAGCAACAGGGTGACCTCGCGTGGCAGTGGCAGGCTGTTGAGCTCGAGGCGACTTTTGAGGGTGTACAGTCGCTGCAGTGCGTTGATGTGTGGCGTCCGCTGCTTGTTTCAATGGTGTGCTGGTCCTCGCTGCACTTGCTTTCGGCTTCACAACTTTCAGTGGTGTAGAAGGTTGTGATTTCTGTGTTTTTGCTGTAACTTCATCTGCCACTGGTTTCTTACTTACCGGTGCCTTTTGTTCAGCTTTCACTGTGGACAGTGGCTGCTCCTGTGTCAATACTGGTGGCATCGTTTTACTCGACTCCGACTCTGCTGCAGATGACTTATCAGCAGATGAGAGTTCCAATGATTCCTCTGTACTGTCCTGCTGCAATGCTGTTGTACTTGTCAGCTGCGAGCTCAGTTCTGGAATCAAAACATTCATGGATTCTGCTTCTGCAACTTTTTGCACTACAACACGAGCTGCTGGTGCTGAAGACAAAGGATCAGGCAGCATCTCTGCTGATGTGGTCTTGTGATGTATTACTTCATCCTCATCTTTCTTAGCTTCCTGTAATGATGTAAAATCTTGCTCATTTTCTGGTTCATGTTGAGGAACACTGACTTCATCGACAGAGGTTTCCACAGCTGTTTCGCTAAGAACATCTGCTATTTTTGTTGTGGCAAGTTGTGAACTTGATGCAAGACTCTGTACAACTTCGGGATATATAACAGCGACGGGAGCTGACTGTGGTACATTCTCTACAGCTGTTACCTCTGTCACTGACGCCGATGATTTGGACGGCGCTACACCTGAGATTGCTTCTGTTAATAACTGTTCTGATTCAGGCACATGTTCTTCTTGCATAGTTACACTACTTGTTTCTGTCAGATTTACAGCTGGGCTAACAGTATCTGTCAACTGCTCTATGGCATTAGTTTCTGTCTGTATGTCACATGGCTCTGATGTATCCATCAGCTCTTGTGAAGACGTTACTGCTGACTGCCCCTCTACTGTTTCCACCGTTGTGGTTTCATCTTCAGCTAAGGGAACAGCTGGAACGGCTGTTTCATGTTCACTGAATGCTGCTTGCTCCTCTATCACTGCCAGTGATTCGGCCATCGTACTGTTTTCTGCCGTCACATCAGCCACCGGTGCCGCAGCATCTTCTGTCAGCTCTGATGGCTGGTCTACCAGCAACCCTGGCGATTGTACCTGTTCATACTCACTGTTACTCTGTTCCACTGGGACATTAACTGATGCTGTGACACTATCCTCCACGGTGTCTAGTGATTCAACTGCTGCTGTCTGCAGCTGTTCTTCATAGACAGCTGGCATGTCTCCCACATCAACAGACTCTGTGGCACCAGTGTCCATTGGTTCTGCATCAGTCAATGGCAGTATTGTCTCATCTATCTGTGTCACAGCAGGTGGCTGTTCTGCTTCACAGGCACTTGCTGCTACAACTGGATGCTGTTCGGTGCACAACTGATCTTGTTCTACCTCTATTGCTGGCTGAAACTCACTCTGATGATCACCTTGCTCATCTGTACTGTGATCTTCATGTTTGCTACTGTCACAGAACTGTTCATCTCCTATATCAACTGTGTCAACAGCTACTGGCTGCTGGTCGTAGTCAGATGGAACATCAACATTGCCAGTGTCAAAACAAACAGACTCTGTGTTAGCATGGTCTACAGACACTGTCTCTGTGGGTGCACACACTTCATCAGTGACTACCTGTTGTGATTCTAACTGCTGCTGTTCAGTGGATGAGATCTGCTCAGCTGGAGAGCTCTCGGTCTCCTGCACATCGTCAGCTGCACACTCGAGCCTCTCAATCACAGGACGTTCCTCGTGTGCCACAGTGCATTCCTGATGATCTTCAGCTGCTCCAGCTGATGGCATCACAGACTGGTCCACATGTGTGCCAGCATCCTGGGTGTCAGACGATGAAGTTCTAACAGCTAGTTCAGAATCCACAACGTCAGACAGTTGCTGCTGTACAGCACTGGAAAGTGCATCATCATCTCCAGGTGACGCCGAGTCATCAACATCACCCGTCACTGGCAGTTCAGCACAAACTGGCAACATCACAGCAGCGGTGTCATCCTGTTGCTTCTGTTCTGGCGGCTGTACATCAGCAGCAGTGCAAGTGAGCACAGCTCTATCAGGATCAACACTAGTCTCAGTCTCTGACTGGCACTGCTGTGGCACATCTACTTCCATTGCTTCAGTGCTTGTATTCACATCAACTTCATCTCTTGCTCCAACAACACTGTCTGCTAAACCACTGTCTTGGTTTACCTCTGAAATTGTTTGTTCTGTGGAGACCTCATGTAACTGGCTGCTGCTAGTATCTCCATTAGACACAGCATTCTCGGAAGAGCTGTAAGCAGTGCCTCGTGTGCTGTCGTCACCTGACTGTTCACTAGACGCGTGAGGATCTGAGACTGTATTACACACTGGCTCGGCCTCAGCTTCAGTGTCCACTTCCATCAGATGACTTGCATCCACAGAGTTCACTGTTAACTCAGACATAGACTTCTCATCATCAACAGACGTCTGATGAGAGTTGTCGACTTCAGTGTTTTTAACATCAGCATGATACCTTAAAAACAACAAAAACAATAAAACAACTGCAATCATGTGCATTGCATGACATAAAACTGGTAATTACAGCCTCATGCTAATCAGTTCTCTTTCCTTGCAGATTTTTTCTCGTTAGTTTTGTTCTGTTTACACACAACACATCACAGTGAAACTGCTCTCATCAGTACTTGAACTCATCAGTCATCACATATGCACTGCAATACATCATACACAGTTTACAGTCCCACAATACTCTCTGAACAAGCACCCAGTAAACAAACTCAGCTACCGCAGAGAAAGCGTGCATCTGAATCTCCTACGGTGCAATAGGCAGTTTGATACATTTAACCATTTAAAAGGTTGCACATCAATTATTGTCAATGGTGAAATGAGCCTTAACATAAAGACTAGTGAATTTAGGGATGCGAGCCTGCTTAACAAATGAATAACGATTAAATAACGTCAGTGCACTGTCACTTTCTAAATATGCTAGAATTTGTGAATGAACAAATCCAAGCGCAAATTTCTAAACAGCGCTCGGCATAAACAAAGTCATGTAATGATCAGCTCCCTGCAGCTAACAGTAATCTCTGGGCGCAGGCTAGTTTGGAAAGCGAGTTGATGGATCACACCTCTCGAAGCAATTGCCCCCTCCCCCACCAATCATTCATCGTGTGGGAAACTAGGATAAACGTTCTTTCATATGGTACAAAAATCTGGGCACAATTTTCTTTCGTTTTGTCACAATCCACGCTTTTGACAGATGGGCAGACATTTTGCTCATGACATAGATGCAGCGCAGTAAAAAGCCACCAAAATACTTTCCTTAATGGTGTAATAATAAATAAAAATAATCCAAGGAAGCTTAATGTTTAATGTATATGTACCGGTAAAGTAACAACTACTTACACATGCAAACAACACACCTGACATACATATTTCAGGAATATTAAAAATTTCCAACAAAGGTTAACTGCAGCCACATTCGCGGGCATTTTCCCGTCTGATGCAGCGGTTGTTGTA
>Ga0209562_1000872_pt1 | contig 10964 bp, 8 predicted proteins | sample WorMetvacBELIZE2_FD_187399 | JGI IMG/M metagenome (GOLD analysis project Ga0209562, IMG submission 187399) | Marine gutless worms symbiont microbial communities from Max Planck institute for Marine Microbiology, Germany - Olavius vacuus BELIZE.2... | ecosystem: Host-associated > Annelida >...
ACTTTCCAGGACCAATCCCATTTTCCAGGACTTTCCAGGGCCTGGAAATTTTACCAAAAAAATCCAGGACTTTCCAGGAGGCGTGGGAACCCTGCATCTGTGACTGTGTGCTAAAGTTCGTTAGCACATTATGTAACGTAATGTAAATGTTGATTTATAATGCACCCTAAAAACATCACTTGTGATTTCACCAAATTTACAACTTTGATGCAATTGGGCCAAGATAAACTGATTACACGTATATATTGAGGTCAGAAGGTCAAAAGTCAGGGTCAAGTGAGACCAAATTCACCATCCAGTGGAGTCGTACCGATCGACATCTACCTAGTTTTGTATCAACCGATGTCAGCTGTTTGCTGGTCAGTTTTGTACCCACTTGCATGCTTCACTAGCTGTGTGCACCGTATATTCAAGCCACATAAACCATTTGCATATCATGTCAGTTTGTTGTTCTCATTGTATCCGTATAGCTGTCACTGTCACCATCATCAGTAACTTAATGTAGAATATTATACATTACATGTTAACATTCACCAAGGGAACAGTGAGTTTTTGACAGCTGGTTTTAAAGTCAACAGTATTCTTCAGTACCTTTCTACCTATCATATTAAGCCTGTAGCATGCTGGAGGATAATTGTGTCGCTCTGCCCACAGGAGGCCACATTATACTTGTACCATATCGAGTCTTGTGGTCCTCAAGACCAGGGTCTTGGTCTCGAGACCGAAATTCTGTGGTCTTGGTACTTGAGATCTTGGTCTTGAAGCATTGGTCTCGGCTGTTTTCGAGACCAATCAATAATTGAAATTTATTAGCAATGTACGCATAGTAAAAAATAATCCTTTTGTGTAGGCTAAGATTGCTAAGTCAGTAACAAAGACTGCAGTTTTGTAAACTTCACTTCTTTCAAGAGCTTCTTATGCCAGGCACACTCCAACTGTCACTGTGCAGGTCAAACCTGTGAGTCATAACGAGCAGTTTGAAAATCTGAACAGATATATCCACACAGGTGTGCTGGCTATTCTGCAGCCATGGTGGAATTTTCAGGGGTCTACAGAGGGCACGCATGATAGTGACACTACTTTGTGATTTGGTGTTTGCAAAATGTGATGCTGAATGCTGAATGCTGGTACAAGCTTATGCATGTGTTAAGATTGTGAACTCTATTAGAACTGCCAACAGTAATAAGTGGTCTAATACATAGCGCCTCTGTAGCCTAGGCTTTTATGGCGCTCTAGAAATCTGTATATTATTATTATTATTATTGTGACTTTGTGACGGCAGTTTACAACACCTATTCTACTGTCAGCAATGCGTACTTGTTTTATGTCTCATTTGCTGGTGGTATTGGTCTTGCTTCGAGAGAGCTGGTCTTGGTCTTGGTCTTGTTACAGCTGGTCTTGACTATTAACTGTCTGTGTTGTGCCCTGCCACTCTAGACAGCTCAGAACTGACGGCTATGTGGCCTCACTGATTCACAAATCTCGCCCAGCAGTCCGGTCACCCATTATGTATACGACATTCATCATCATTGTATTCTCACACATGTCAACATAATATCGATACAGCAATAAAGCAATGGGACAGGACAACAATCCATAAAGATAATCAAATAAAATCAGTAGCACGATAAAAACGACGACAGATCAACCTGTTACAATGAAGCAAAAGTAGAAAAATTGATGCAATGGGTGCATTGTTCCACACATTTACGACCTGAATACTAAAATATGAAGCTCTGACACTACTTTAGCTGTGCAGTTTATGCAGTTGGTAGGTATGGCCTCTAGTCTGGTATGCACTGTTTAACTCAAGAAACTGGATGCACATACATTGAGAAGTCCGAAAATAATGCAACAGCACGTGTAAGTCAAAATGCAACCGTCATAATTCAAGACTGTAGCCGACAGTCTTTCACTGTGCAAAACATTAGCAAGCCCTTGTAGTCTTTTTGTATAATGTCACTGAACTCTTTCTAGCTTTTCGATGTCTTGTTTCAGCTGAGGGCAGTGGCACAGCCACTGTGGGTGTCCAGCACCCGCAAAAATTCAGGTTGGGGTGTCTGACAATACCACAATTTTGGTCTACTGTGTGACCTGTAATTGGCTTCTAAACTGCACAACTGGTGTATTCACGTTATTTGACTGTTTTTAGAAATTTGCGACTCGGCATTCAAGTTGAGGATGGGAGGAGAGGAAGAATGGGAAAGATGGGAAGAGACGATGGACACCCCAATTTTTGAAACATGGCTGCGCCCTGGCTGAGGGGATATTCAAGTACTGGCCGTACAATTCAAGTACAATGTGAACGCTCTGTTTAACAGTGTAACATCATGAGAAACGAAACATCATAGTATAGCATTTGCATGCAAATGAGCCTTAACAACTGTATTATCAATGTATGTGGATGCTGACATCAGACAAAATCAAAGCACTCAAATTGCAACAACATGTTACATTAATGCCCACTGACTTACCTAGATAGTCGCTGCCGATATGCAATGTATAACATTTGCTGACAGAGACGGCCAGTTGGATGCCATATTTCTACTAAAGAATCTAATGCACACTACAGTCAGTTGACACTGCACAATTTCAGTGTATACTTTAACATCATTGGCAAAAAGTTTCAGATGCACACCTTGCTTCATTAATGATTTGTCAAATCAATAAAAAAATGAGAAACAACACTAACATTGGACTATACCACTCGACAACTCAGCTACTGTAGATAATGATGTACCAACTCAAGTTTCGCGAGAGCGACCATCAAAAGTTTACAATCCAGTGCAGCTGGGAGCCACTGACGCCATGTGCAACCAGTTTATCAAATAATTTACTATGAATAGCAGTATAAAAACCCAACTGAAATCAATACACACAACTGTTACAGAAAGTTTGTACTCAATTGACAAGTCCAATACTTCAGTGATTCAAGCAGGTTAGCGCACGTCGTTTCACCCCTAAAGAAGCTATGTGGTTCGGGATAAACACATTATTTGCAAGGAGATGAAATATTTGACGAGATATAATTCACTCCATTATTTTACTGGCTACACATGTCAAAGATATCAGGTGATAATTGTGTCACACACAGGAGCTGAATATACTGTTATACTTATACTTACACATACACATACACAATTCATGACTTCAAAAATAATGTTGTATCATCCTGAACAACATCAGATGTAAAAACGTTATAATTATGTGCTATATCAACACTGTGAAAAGTGCACATTCGTTAACACAGACGATATATAGCCTAAGATGTGATAACTACCAACATCTAGCGATTACTAGTAGCAAACACTGTCATCCACACAGTCCATCCACACATGGGCTGTTACATAGCACAGTCTACAAAAAATACATTTATCACAGATAAAGTAACGCACCATATGTCAATTGTTTAAGAATAAATAATGCACAAAGTCTGTCTTAAACTTGCAGAATAAAGTTCATAAATAGCATAGCAAGCTCATTTGAAGTGTCATAGTCCATCATTAACGAGAACCAATGTCATTGCCAAATAGCTTTGTTGCGAGGCTTTTCTTGTTAATCTTGCCGAGTGAGTTGCGCGGTATGACTTCAACAATGCGAAGGATGCTTGGCAGTTGGTACGGAGGCAGGTGGTCGGCCGACCATGCCCTGAGATCTTTGAGATCAAGTGATGAGACTCCTTGCCGTAAGACAACGACAGCAGCGACTTTCTGACCCCACGTGATGTCGCGTACGCCGATGACGGCCACCTCGGCAATGTCAGGATGTGCCATCAGGTGGCGCTCGATGTGCAGCGCACTGATTTTGTATCCACCACTCTTGATTATGTCCACCGACGTGCGGCCGAGGATTCTGTATGTACCGTTCTCATAGACGGCTGTATCACCTGCGATACAGTCAAACTCATATATTGCACAGTCATCATCAGTAGTAATGATATTGCACACAGCATGTGTATTCATCAGCTGCAGCCCTTACCATTGCTGCACATGCAGCTGCTGCAGCAGGGCGTTATGCCTGAAACTAGATAACTATTATACAGTTAACTAAGTTACCTTTGTTCCGTGCACCCTAGTTACGACAGATGTCTAAATAACATGTGACCAGAGAATCGCGTCTTGAAGAACTGCCTATCTGAGGACAATGTTTTCAAAATGTTAATAAGTAAGTAAATAACTGCATCAGTGTCAAGAATGTGCCTACTGGACATGAAATTCAGTTTGATGTCATGCAGAAAATAACAAAGATATTTCCTGGATCACTCTGTCAGTGCTGACACTGTCAGGTGGATTACAGAAGGAGCACGTGGACTGCAAAAATCATATCCTGAAAGCCTTTTCTACAGAAACATACATGGATGGGAGCAGTGTTCTGGCCTAATATGTGGTGACGAAGGAAAAGTAAACGGTTGAACAAAAACCCAAAGTGGTACCAGAAGCAGCAGGAGTAGTACCATTCTTAGATAACACAAAAACAGTTACTTGCTATTCTTCAAGATGTTTATAACAGGCTGATAACAGATGGCTTGTACCTGTCTTGAACCATCCGTCTGAAGTGAATGCGTCTCTGGTCGCCTCCGGTTTGTCCCAGTAGTGATGAAACATATTGGAGCCTTTGATGTACAGCTCACCAGGCTCGTTCTCACAACCTGCCACAAATATTCATTCATTAGAACTCATGGCCTAAAATTTATTACCGAGAATCGTACACACACAACAGCAGTTGACAGATGAGAAACAGCATACACAAGCTCATCAAGTGTCGAGAGGCTGAGAGAAGAGTCTGACATGCAGTAACTACAGTACAGCTAGGTCAGCTGCTGAGGCCAGTAATTCTTCTCCACGCCAATGGTAGTTTGACAGCCTGTGACAGTATACAGCTGCACCAATCCGTTATGTCATTAGACCATCTTCTTGCTGGTGTTCCATGAAGTTGATCACCTTCAACCATTCCTAGCATATTCACTATTCCTTTGTCTTTCATTCTACCTGAAACAGCTTGTTCTATTTTTAAATTCCATTACAAAAGTTCAATAAAATCTGCTACAGACATCCTATGCAGTACATGATTTGGTTGAAGCAGTAGCTAATCTGTAAATAATACAAATGAGAAAAACTGGCAACTGTTTGATATGACAAAACAGCGAGGCTATCGGAATCTGCAATAAAAAGACTGCAAACTGATAAACAGAACAAAAAGACAAAGACTAAATGTAACAATTAAGTGTTAAAAATAATAAAAGATGAAGAACCGGGAGTAACGGTAGTTCTTCTGCAGTTGCCACGAGCTAAAACATCATAGCCCTTCTCAGTGTAGATATTTGCCTTGGCTATACACACTTCCACAAATGGAAAAGGATGACCAACAGAACCTGACAATCACAGCCAACATTAACAATTATTCATAACTGTTCTCTATATATAGGGTGACATGACAGGTCGTGAACAATTTTAAATGGCAAATTAACTATGTTAGAGCTATTAGATATTTATTAAGCTGCTATCAGCGTTTAGTGAAATTTAATGCAATCATGTGTGCAAAATATCACAACCGTCCGTCACTTACTTGATTTATACGAGCCAACATAGTGACATCATCCACAGTGGTCAGTGGACAGCGACCTTGCTTGACGTTAACGTTTTTCTGTACGTTGCTGCGTTATTTTTCGGTTTAATAGCTATAGCTATTGAAATTTTATACAAACAATTACATTGAATATATCTACAAGGAGATATAAAATTATTGCTGGTTACTGTTAATAACAGGCTTAAATTTGAAATCAAAATCATTCACGACCTAACGTGTCACCCTATATGACCTTCGGTAGTTGGCACACAGGTGAAGTTAGTAAAAAACCAGCACTGGGCTGTCATTGTATTATTATTATTATTATTATCATAAAATTACAAAGAGCATCAAGCTGGAGTGACCATTAATCCAGGTGATCATCAAACAAAAAAATGTCATGCAACAAAATCTGATGAAAGTGTTGCACCACGACAGACATACATACAAGAATTAACAAAGTATTACTGGTTTTTGGCTGGTATCAAATTAAAGTGCCCAGTATCCTTACAGAACAATACATGTTCAGATTCATGTTCACCTACCATCTCCGAAATGACCTAAAATGACCTTCATGTTCACCTATACTGCCATAGTAAGCTGGTGTGTGGTGCAGTGCAACACTTAGTTGGTGTACTATCAGACACCTCAGTAAATGCTTACCTGCTATTCTAGGGCCATTAAGAGGATTTGTCAGTGCCATTCCCATTTCAGTCATGCCATATCTCTCCAGCAAAGAGTGGCCAGTGATCTCCTCCCAGCGTTGCATTATAGGTGTCGGCAGAGCTGCAGAGCCACTGACAAACAGTCTACGACATTAACAGAACACAGTTATTGCAATAAGCATTGAATATCCTTCACAGTAACGCAAGTATCATGCCATATGGTTGCAATGTCAGAGTTGAGTTGAGTTGAGTTGAGTTCGGATATTTGTATGTGGCGCCGAACTCGCTGTTCAGCCACAACGGCGCCAGACGATGGTTCACGCATGCTGAAAAAAGCTGAGTCTTCAGCAGGCGCTTGAAGGTGCTCAGCGACAGTTCGGGGGCTCGTAGTGAAGGAGGTAGACTGTTCCAGGTTGCGGGGCCGAACACCGCAAAGCTCCCCTGGCCAGTGGAAGTCCGAACTCTGGGCAAAAGAAGGGTTCCAGTCGTTGCAGAGCGCAATTGACGGTAGTCAATAGTAGTCAGAGGCAGTACATAACTTCAGATACTAAAATACCTCTCAACATCTTCCACACACACACACACACACACACTATCATTCGACAGCTTCAAAGTACCGCTACTCATTGTATAAGGTAATAAGGAGACTCCAGAGAACTGGCTTAATTTTGGTTGGTTACAGTTGGTCAGTTGTGCAAACAAACCCAAGTTTCTTCGGTTCCTGGAGTCCATCATTTCATCTGGTGCCCGAGAACTGACAATATCACGTTTGACACATTAATGTTTTTATTGAATTACTCAACTACTGAGCCATGACTGCTTTAGTATGAAGAAAAAACCTACTGGACTATAACCGTCATTCACGGGTGAGTGAAGTACCTGATCTTTGAAGAACAAGTCGTCTTGATGTAGTCTCTGCTGTGACTGGAGTCTTGTGCCTTGTTCATCCGCTCATCATAGTTATCAATGAGTTTGGCATATATTGTTGGAACAGCCATAAACATGTTGATGCTTCGCGGTAGAAACTCTGAGATCGGGCTGAGCAGTTTTGACCAGACCTGTATACAATGATATACAAGCAACAGTAGCAACTCAGCAGAGCAAAGCTGTCATAGCAAAACAATTGCTGCTCATCATACAGACGTAAATCAATTTACCAAAGAAGTTAACAAAGCATGTGCACTACTAATTTTACTACCTCATTTTCTATTCGATCTTCAATCACCTTGTCAAGTTGTCAGTAACAGTATGGCCATCAAAACCAGTGACAGCATGGATCACTTGATTTCAAATGCCACTTGGCCTCATTATGATTGATGATGATCACAAACTGATGATGACGATGTCTATTGTCTATTATTAATCACATTGCAAAATGACAACATTTTACTCATACAGACTGGAAATGACTGTACTATTTTAACCACACAACATGTACTGGACCTGTGCAGGGTCAAATCTTGGCACCATAACACAGCAAGCTCCACACCACATTGGAGTCATCAAGGTATTCACATTGCCATGCACATGATGCAGTGGTAATACGTGCAGAATCACGTCATTGGTCGTCCATGCCCACTGGTCTACCATTGCAACAATCTGTGCCTGCAGGCTGCCATATGTGTGGACGACACCCTACACATGACAACACAGTTGCTGCCAATATTTAATATTTTATGCTATGCTTCAAATACTGCTCATGGCTTGTTAAGTTACACTGTTTCAGTCTTACCGAATGTTTGTAAAATGTTATTCACACAACAAAATAACTCTGCGGATACATTTGTTTCATGTTATAACGAATGTGTCCATTGTGTTGACTGTTGAGCATTTTTCCAGTTGTCCACAAATACAGTAGTTTGTCATGAGTTTTATTGTCACATGGTATGCCAACTTGTACCACAGAATTACTTGGCGACAGTTTCATATACTGTTTGAGGCATTTACTAGTGAATGATTCTGCAAAATCAGTGCAACTGGTTGTGACCACAGACCTATCCATATATATTCTAGATACCGCACCTCGTATTCACGTCATATGAAATCATGTAGCCACTGATAAGCTTAGCACTGCAAATGGCGGAACATTTACTTCGGGTTCAGCCAGTCTCAGTAGCCAATCACGTTAAAGCAAGTCGATCACTGATCGAGCAATCTGTACTGTGATTGGCTACTGAGTCTGGCTGAGCTCAAAGTAAATGTTCTGCTATTTGCAGTGGCAAGCTCAGCGGAGGCTGCAGTATTTTCGAGCAGTGCAGCCCCTGTGATTGTGAGGTAACAGCTGACTGCTCTGGACTCATCAGGTCTTCTGTTCAGTGTAGCTATATAGCATTAATTTTATTAATAATTTTTGGCAATCCTTAAAACGGCGGTCCCAAATTCGTGTACCATGTTAAACACGGTACTTAATAGTAGGGTCAGTAGGGTTGGTAGGGTTATTAGAGTTAGTGCTATCGTTAGTGTCAGGTTTAAGTACCGTGTTTAACATGGTACAAGAATTTGGGACCACCGTTTTAAGGATTGCCTAATTTTTTCTCTGCTTTTTCGAATGTGTGTTTTGTATGTACATGTGCATGTGTGTGTGTTCTATGGGCTTATGCCTGAAAGAAAAATGTTCACTGTTCATTCATTCACTCGAAACATTAAGTTAAACACATCAACTGATTTCATGCATACCTGCAATTCACACATCAACATGAAGTGCAAAATATTTAAAAATATAAATGCTTACTTTAGGGCTCCCGGTAGTGCCACTGGTGTAGAAAATGAAAGCATCTTTGTTTTTGAATTTGTTTGCATCACGCAGTTGAAGCAGCCGATTGAGTCGCTTGCGGCGTCGTTCTTCTTTCTCTTGTGTTAATGGTTTGTCATTGTACAGAGATGTATTATCAGCCTTCTGCTCCGAGGTTGTTCCGCTGTAGTCGATTTTATTCAATGAGAGCAATGCGACTCCTAGCTTTGATGCAACTGGCCACACTTTGTCCGCAAGTTCCTCAGTAGTGATCACCATGCGACATCGTGAATCAGCCAGGAAGTATTCAATCTGTGATGCAGGATGTAGCGGAGAAACACCAACTGCGACACTGCCACTCATCGACGCTGCTAGTTGTGCAACTACATGCGAAGCATTATTCGGGCACAGTATACACACCCGCTCACCGGATGTGTCGTCGTTGAGGTCACCTAAATCGTCCGCAATACGGTCAGTAATAGACTCTACGCAAGTCAATAGATCCCTGTAGCGATACACTCCATTCTCGTCGATCAGTGCAATTCGATCGGCAAACCGATACGCCTGTAAAAATAATGGCGTTATTACACCTACCCTTCTTCTTCTATTCTGAGTGTGAAGACGTCGACATTCTGACGGGCATACATCGTAACTACGAACTCTTGGAAGGAGGCGTGGTCGACTGTCACATTGCACTAGCAACACACGTGGATTATACAAGCTGTCGTATATAAAACGCGTGAGAAAGTAAGGCGATCTTTGCAAACTCCATCGTAAATACATTGTTCCATATCGCAATACGAAATGCCTGTACTTTCAAGACCTGTACTGTTGTAGTTGTTTACAACAACGACAACAACATTGACCTTTGACCTATATAGTACACATAGAATAGCGATTTCAAGTTTCAGATTCAGAAAGATTGTGGTGCTGTGTCAATCAAGAATTTCCGAGTAAACTCGCGAGTATCTGAACTATTCTCAGCAGTCAGCACTCCTTTTGACCAAACGTCTATTTAAAGTCAGAATTTATTCGTTAGCGCAGAGTAAATACTTACTTTATGAGTTTATCCTATGTTTAGTATGCGTGTGTATTCGTTGTTTCAGTTAGTACTTTGTATTAATTAAAAGTTACAGCATTGAGATAAATCTGGCGCTTGTATTATTGTAACCGTGCTAAACCAGAGATTCCATATCGCCTAAAATATAGGATCTCTGGCTAAACCTTGTTATGTTTTGTTGTGTATATACTTGCTTTGCATTCTATTGTATTAGTGCTGTTCTGCAAGACAGCTTGTTGGTTCTGTTGTAGCGTTCTGACTGCAAATAAAATAAAAGGATATTATTATTATTGTATTTTAACACTGTCTTAACATATGTTGTTTTGGCATTGGGCGCAATAAATGTATGCTAACATTGCAACCAGTCCTGCACTTCTTATTAACAACTTGATGGAAATAGCAAAACAAAAGCTCTTAATAGGCTACTAAGAAGCAGAGTAGTACTAGTAGGTCCATTTGCAGTAGTACTGTGTGTTAATAATGACAAATGTACTGTTTTTAGCGAACGTGAACTCAAGTTCATGTTCGCTATATGTCATCGTCCGTCCGTCTGTCATCTGTCTGTCTGTAACGTTGGTGCACCCTACTCAGGCGATTGAAATTTTCGGCGATGTTTCTATGCCATTTGGTACCTTGGCCAGCTGTTGACATCCAGGTAAAATTTTACGAAGATCGTCCCAGGGGAACCCCTCTGTCGGGGGAGTTAATCAGAAGAGGGGTAGCCGAATATAGCGATTTTGGACCTATTGACGGCTATAATTTTGGTTGTTGTAACTGTTTGCTTGCGTTCTGTCAAGTTTTAATAAACGAATATGAATGAATGAATGAATGATATCTCAGAAACGGTGCAAGATAGGAGGTACGTTACTATTAATCACTAATAGGAAGTCGTACATGAGCTTTCGATTGGTACCAAAATCGGTGACCTTGAATGACCTTGAAC
>Ga0209562_1000873_pt1 | contig 10955 bp, 10 predicted proteins | sample WorMetvacBELIZE2_FD_187399 | JGI IMG/M metagenome (GOLD analysis project Ga0209562, IMG submission 187399) | Marine gutless worms symbiont microbial communities from Max Planck institute for Marine Microbiology, Germany - Olavius vacuus BELIZE.2... | ecosystem: Host-associated > Annelida >...
ATACAGTCGTTTTTGGCGTGCAATAAATAACAGACATCGTATAGTGCGCTTTTGCTTTATACTTCATAAAGAGCAGTGAAACGACATTACAAACAAATATAACGTAATTTATACGTCTAATAAGTTTGATAGCGGTCACAAATTGCCACTCGGTTCTTGTAGGCCTACTGGACATGGAACACTGGCAGACGTTAGAATTTTTAGTCTATCTGGTGTATAACTGGATATACAGGTAGAGGGTAAATTTACCTTCTTCGGCGGTGCGCGACTTTTTTTTCTCGGCGGTTCTGGTGTTAATGAACTTAAGTGGCGATATTAATGGCTGTTATTTTGCGTTTTTTCACCGAAATTGGGCCATTTGGGGCCCATTACGTCACAGTGGTTGAAGTTAGCCCATACTAATCGGTATTGTGCTGTCTCTGAAACAACGTATTCATGTCGTCATGCTCATGCTAATCAGTCTGTATCTCACTCACATCCCTTTCCATGTGTCATCCAGTTGTCTTTTGTGTATAGTCTTGTAAAGTGTGCGTACGGCAGAAGGCGCGTCTGATACACATTGACTGAAGGCACGCCTTACAAATGGACTTACTTACTTACTTACATACTTGTTGTGTTGTGTATGTGTAGTCAGTTACACAATGGACACGTTGTATTTCAAAGAGTTGCCAGAGCCTGTAGACATAGCGCTGGATCTGGAGATGCCTCAGTTCAGTCTTGTTACTTCCAAAGTCGAGGACTGCTCCGAGAACTACACATCAGGTTTTCGTTTACACTACGCCATCTTTGGATACTGGAATTATTATTGCCCCGAAGCGATTATAATGTCCACAGGCGAGTAGGCGTATTAGCATTACGCGTTTGTCAGGCCGCCTGACGTACGTCGAAAGCCTTCAAGTTTTGCTGCCGTACTTTTTACCGGATCTTCGCTCTACCAGACGGCGCATCAATACACACCACAGATTCAATCGTAGGCTCAAAGTAATGTCTCACTCAGACATCCAGATCATCCCTCCCCTAATTTTCATAGGGGTCAAAAAGTGCGAAATTTGGCCATAATTTCCGACCCACTTGCCTTTGAACCGCACTTATTTCGAAACAGAGCAAACTTAACTATCTTAAATCTTCTAAGCATTATATGCGCAGATAATTGCACTATGTCTTCTCAAATTTGACGCAGTTCGGTCCGCGCGGCTCTGAGAACACCCATGTCCTCAGATGGGCCATTTTCATATATATGGCCCCCTAAAACCGGCTGAAAAATTGGCAAACTTATCAATAATGCAGCCGCGCATTGGCCGATTGTATTAACGTTTTATACGCTGGTGCACTGTGATCATCCGGAGGCCACCAAATTGTGAAAATCCACTTCCGATCAAATCTAAGATGTCCGACCGTGGATCAAAAGTGCAAATTTAGCCTCGCATTTTAGCCGCTATCGTTTCAAAACAGAGCACTGTAGAAATCTAAGACAAGGCTCTCACGCAGCAATGATCGTCCTATGCCCCCTAATTTGGTATAGTTTAATGCAAACCTGTCTCGAGCTGGTGTAGGTCAGTATTGGAGCCTCCTGTAAAACCGGCGAAAAACCAACGGGAGAAATTTGCTAAATCATCAATAACTCTGGCGAATTTTAGTTTCCGGAGGCGCGGAATTGTAAAAAGCCAAGTTGGTGGACGGACCTCAAATTTAACGTATTTAAATCGCAATAACGCCGCTGCAGATTGTTCGATTTCGCTGAAATTTGGTACGCAGTTTGAACGCGTTTCTGCCGGTACATTACAAAAGTTCAAGGTCATAGGTCAAGATCACAGATAGCGTAAGGTATCAGCAATAAAACGTTATAAATCAGAAACAGATAGGTTAAGCGACACAGTACATATATACGTAACCATTAGCACTTGAAAACGATACATTAATTGAAGCCTAAGAGCTCTTTGTTCTTCTTTATGCGCACAGTCCATGCGAGCCGTTGAGCTCAGTGATAATATCGATAGTTTTTCTCTATGCATGTCTGTCTTCAGTGATCCGGACAGCTTCTGGTAGGGTGCTGTTGCACCAATCAATGGCGGCGCCAGGACGTCAAGGCAGCCAGGTCATTTCCAGGTCACTAAGGTCGCGAGGCAGGTCATCAGGTGCAAACGCCAGCGCAGTAAAGGAGCCAGGTCATTTCGAGTTCAGAAAATCCTTAAGCCAGGTCACCGGATGCACTTTTTTCGTCAAAAAAGTTGACGATCTTTTTTGTAGTCGCCCTCAAAACACAGGCCGCCAACGCCGCTGACTGTTTCACTGTCAAAAAAACAAATAAAGCGGTCAGACATGGTAACATTTTTATTTTCTGCTCACACTATTACCGAAGCAAAGCAATAGGCAGGGCGGAGCCAGGGCGGTGTCATTTGACCTGGCGCGCCCTGGTATAGCGCCGCCACTGGCGCCAATCCACAAATTCTCACAGCGTCGTCATCCCGTCTTCTTGCTGGTCTTTCTCGCAGTCGGATGATAGTAAAGTTTGCACAAGATTGCCGGTGTGTTGCCGTGTAGACAGAACGGAGCTCGTAACGTCTCTCACTATAGGCCTACACGTATTTGTAACGTAGGCCATATACGTCGTCGTGTAGTGAAAAACGATCACGCATTTCGTGTAAACAGCAAAACAATGACACCGGAATAACGATTTCTCGTCTTTCGACACTACACATCTTTTAGAAATAGAACTGTCGCCAGTTATATGATTGATAGTATTGCTTCTGCTGCTGCGCGTACGGTATGGCGACGTGAGAGTTGCTGTTGAACGCGTGTATCAGGTGCATATCCGTGTATGGCCATCTACTTTGAGTTGGAGCGAAATATCGGCTACTACCTCATCCAAGTGTACGTGCCGAGCGTTCTGATTGTCATTCTGTCGTGGGTATCGTTCTGGATCAACGTCGAGTCGGTGCCGGCGCGCGTCACCATCGGTCTGCTGACGGTACTGACGACGACGACCACCACTATCGGTGCGCAGGAGTCTCTGCCGCGCGTCTCGTACATCAAAGCGATCGACGTCTGGATGATCGTCTGTCTCACCTTCGTGTTCACTTCACTCATCGAGTTCGCCCTCGTCAACGTGCTGGCGCGCAGACAAGCTCGCCCTATTACCAGGACAGATGACACCGACGTCAAATTTATACCACCCACGCAGGTTTCTTTTTATCGATTTTTACGCCTCCGCTACCGTCAGAACGGTGCGGGAGGCCTTCTGTTATGGGGCTGTTCGTGTGTCCGTGCGTGATCAAAAAGGTATTAGCACGATAATAAACCGCTTGTGGAAATTTCACCAAGTGTATACAACTTCTGTGCAGTTTGGACAGTGATGAACTCATTAGATTTTGAGGTCAAAGGTCAAAGATCAAGGTCACAGTGAAAGCAAATATGGCTAAATACGCACTTTGGGAGAGATTTTCTCGTCTTCATCCGGAATGCATGGATGTATTTTAATGAAACTTATTCCAGTTACTAATTACTACATGTAAAGTGTGAGTCAAAAAAGAAGTATCCTAAAACTTTTTGCGATATTTTCACTCATGTTGATCCTGTATAAGTGAAAATTATCTTGGTTATTGCTCAAACGTATTTCTGTGCTTACACCAATGTTGGTCCATTTATCTGAACATCTGTATGAATTGTATTACTTTTACTAGTAAGACCCCTCAAATTTTAACAATTCAACTTAGTTTATTACGAAATTCCTGAATTTTTCGTTAAAAACAAATTACATTATATAACATTTCATTAAATATAACAATAAGTTTTTATTATATGAATTATTACATTAATATGTTTAAAATGTCCACCGCTGGCTGACACACATGTCTGCAGTCGCTTGCGGTAGTCTTTCACAGTGTTGTCAAATGGCTTTTTCCAGTAAGGCAGACCATGTAAATCAACTAGAGTGCATCTTTAAACTCAGGAACGTATTTTGGCTTGGTTGCAGCTTGTGATAAAACTCTAGCATTGACCTGATAAGCCAGTGGATTGAGGTCGGGTGAATTGGGGCCATTCTTCATGGCCAATGAAGTCGCGGCAATTTTACTTGGTGAAACTCGAAACTTGAAACGGTAAAAACCGTAAGTACTCCTAGAAAATTAACTCCATTTTGCTAAAGACTAATATAAATCGACCAAAATTGGCATGTATACGTGAATATAAATTGGCAACAAATTGGCAAAATTTTGCGAAAATACACTTAGAATGAGTGAAAATATTGCAAAAAGTTTTAGAGGGGGCTACTTTTTTGACTCACACTGTAGGTCCACAAGACACTGATGACATTTTCAAGGTAATGTGTTCAAAGGTCAAAATCACAGACATTTTCCGAAAGTGCTGTGGAGGCATCTTGATCGACGGTCTTCCATCGAAGACCACCTAGTTCTTTATTTTGCAATTATAGTGAGCCTGCTTGTTACTTCTACTATACCTTTAATGGTAGTGTATTGACGTGTTTGCTTATGCGTTGTTCAAAGCAGTTTTTGTTTCAATTTTTCCCGAAACTGTATAAATGACGTTTTTGGATATGTTAAAAACAAACGTTTAAAAATGTAACAGTCTTGTTTGTTCACATCACTTAACGGGTGGGGGCGCTCGGCGGGCTGAGAGATTAAATGTCTGATATAAAAAGAAAGCAGAGCAGCAAAATATAAGGCCTTCGAAAGCATCGGTCGGCCTAGTAATAAATAATTGTTTGTGGCAAATCATATCCCGCTGTCGCCTGTAGGCCTATACACCAGGCTGCGAACGTATACATGTACTTTTCTTACCTTTTATACGTGTTACTGAATTCTCGCATAACATGTAAGTTGTGGCGTTCTAGCGTAGCGTGCAGGTGAGTTCGGACGTTGCCAAGGTGACGAGTTTCTGGTCTCCAGCCGCATCGGGCACCTGTTCATACAACAGGGCGTCGTCGTCAACACTCCGTACCACTCTCAGACTGACGTCATCGTCGTCATCGTCATCGTCAGCTGGAGGTACTGCCGGTGGCGGCAGCACTGACGGAGTGGCGAGTGGAAGACCGCGAGCATCGTCGACGCCAAACGCATCAGCAGTAGCAGCAGCAGCAGGACCAGCAGTCCGTGACGGCAAATACAATGCAAGACGCGTCGACAAGATCTCTCGCAAGATCTTTCCCACTGTGTTCTTGGTGTTCAACATCGGGTACTGGGCCTTCTATACCCACAAAACGTCCGCGTTACTTGACGAAGACGAGAAATAATCAATTAACAGCAGACAACTAAGCATAGAATGTAGTTGTACTGTTCACTGGCAGCGTTAAGCGACGATTCAAAACTTTCGATATTACTGTATTATTTAATTAGAAAAATTAGTAACACAAATGACGGCGACGTTGTCACAAAGGGACTGTGGGCGGGTATGGTAACATTGTGTCAGATGGGGTCTGAGTGCCACCAAAACTGGAGCTTGTGTGCCCCCTTTCCAATTTTTGCTCACATGTCACTCAAAGAGAAATGACTAAATATAGGCTTTATATGAGTTATGCACCAGAATCAGTGAATTTGTCTGTTTCTGCTACTGTTGACACACGCAAGCATTTTGATTATTTTTCTTTGAGAGACATGTGAGTAGGTTACTTATTTTTATTTTAAGAAAAGCTTGGTTAGACCTATCACTGAATTTGTTCACAGTATCTACATACCGTTGCGTCGCCATCAAATACATGGAGTGACGGTAATAGCTATTGACAGCGTGATCACACGGAGAAGAATAATATCCTACTACGTTACCCGACTTTCTGAACATATTCCCACGTGCGATGATGCGATGAATAATCTTAATAAGCAGTTCTTCCATATGTGGCCTTGAACAAGCAGTGATTAAGGTGTAGTCTGTAGCTTAGGCATACCAATACCTTTATAGTATAGTAAATTGATTGATTGATAGTTTAATTGCTGTCGCTGCTTTTCCGCGTCTATTCATTTTTGTCACCCATCCCCTGTAGATGTTTTAAAGAAGGTAGCGATTCCAGCACACGATATTTGGGGCCTTTACTCCTTAATGCTATTAATCGTTAATTAATTTCGATTTGTTTAGCAGAAACGCACACACTGTTGTTAACGGCTGAAACATATAGATTTTTACACTTCACCGTTCACTGCTACTCAGACATATTTTGTTGTACAAATCTTCAACAATAATCTGTCTCTAAACAAGTTTAAATACTGTCAATTTAAATACTGTCAAACTGAAGGACAGTGAGAAAGTTTCAGTACTGTGAGAAAGTGAGTACAGTGAGTACAGTGAGTACAGTGAGGCAGTTTCAGTACTGTTAAGTTAGTCATTCTTGCGTCGAACGAACATGAACGTTTACTGGTAGTAGTGGTGATACACCGAGATAGTTGACAGTCCGTGGCGGATGTAGAATTTGATTGTTTGTCGCAGTCTCTAGCACCAGGGCGGGAAAAACTAGGTTTTCAAAGAAAACGTTTTTAAGTTTTTATTTTTTAGATTTTAACGTGTGAAGACAGGAGGCAATCTATCAATCAATCAATTTATTTAACCAACTGTGCAAAATAATAAACTGAATAACAACAATCAGTGAAAAGCACAGTGACGGGCTACCAGAAAAACAAATGCTTATCTAAACTGGTCGCTCAAAGTACAAAAATTAGCAAATACAATTACAAAGCTCACTAATCAGAGACAGACAGAAGAAAAGACAGACAGACAAGACATGCTCTGACAAAATTTCTCACACGGCAAAACAGATAGGCCTATATAAAAACAAACGAGCACGACTACAGTCATACATTAAAAATACTGTCTATTTCAACTACTTGAAGGAACTCCTTTAATTTGTTACTGAAATACCTGACAGAAGAAAATTCTTTTAGAGATGAAGACAGTTGGTTCCAAATTTTACTAGCTTTATATCTTACAGTTCTTTTGCCACAACTTGTAGAATCAGAATCTAAATGCAAATTTTCTCACACTCGCGTATTATATAAATGAACTGCAATGACACAGAATACTGATGCAGAAATTCACGAATCACGATACATGATTCACCATTTCCCGTGCCACATCATATATAGTTATGTGCAGACTATAGTATAACTATAAACACAACTAATTAGACTGAAAGGCAACGATTTTCTCCTGTGACCGTGAGTCTAAAATCTGGATTTTTAAAGGATTTAAAAAAAACTTAAAAACATAAAAACCTAAAATTTGAAACTTTTGAGGTTTTTTTCAGTTATTTTTGTAAAAAAATGAAAACCTAGAGAGTTGCAATGTTGTGAATGTGACTGGATGAAAATTTAACTACATCCTTAATGTTCAGTTGTACAGCAACAACTCGACGTGGTTAAAACCTAAACCTACTCTTAATCCTCGTCTGCAGGTTGGCTACATTCTGCAGCTCGTTGCAGCGCTGAGTTTCTTGAACATCGTGTTGTTGTGGGTCACTTTGACTGACCAGCTGGAGGTCATCGACGGACGAGTTGAACAGTGAAGCTTTCGACTACAAATGTGTGTCCGTGCGAACGTGGCCACTTCGGACGCAACTTAAAGTTAATAAATTATGAATCGTTTGTACGTTCCGTGTGGAATAATTCAAGTTTCCGTGACAGTTTATGCAGGCGACAAAACGTGTCTCGTGTACTGTAATTGCTATCGAGCCCAAATGATATGTTATTTACTTGACTGATATAAATGTATTCATGTTCATACATGTAAACCTATTGATACTAATTTGGCACACCTAAATACAAGCAAAGCTTCTCATGTATACAACATAATTTACATAGACAAAAACTTAAAAAGACGGATGTAATGTAGGTCTACCGTACAAAATACAGAAGTTGACCTAATTTCATGGTAAACAATAAACGTTGACTATCAACCTATGAAAAATGCATACAATAGAAGCGATCTGTGTTTGACGCATATAATTCTCCGCGGAAACAAATTAGACTGATGTTTCGCTGTGTCATAGTAAAGATGACGTTTTAGAAATAGGCCTTTATACGGAATAGGTCGGTACGTACAGTCTTACTAGTTGTGAATTTTGTTCAAAGTGGCATTATCTATGTCAAATAACTTATACGATTACAGTGCTTAGAAGTTAGAAGGTTACGGGCCTATGTCGTAGTTACAGCGAGTTGTATTTTGCATGGGACACATTACTGTCTGTTGTTTTTTTCTCTCTCTTCTCTTCGCCGACTCTAAACGCAAATCCAACGTCAGATATCGCAAGAGGCCGATCAGAAGCCTACTGTTCAATGTACATGTATGCTAGAAGCCGTGGTAATCTAAAACGGAATTTCTGTTTACCAATGTTGGATGTGATGAGTAGGCCTATATGACATCAAAGTCTACATTACATTACATTACAGTTATTTAGAATGGCTTAAGTACAAGACTGCTAAACCAGCTACTATACATGTTGTACGAAACTAAGCCGAAAACAGGAAGGAAATGATCGTGAAAAGAAAAGAGATAAGTTTTTAGGCGGTTCCGAAAAACAGTCAGCGTTGGAGCTGAGGTGAGTCAGGTGACGTCAGGCGGTAGACTGTTCCAGAGGCGATTCCAGCCACCGGAAACGCACGATCGCCAACAGTGGACAACAATGTACGTCGGATCACTAGTTGACGACGACCAGGTATGAACACCACATGTGTGATATCAGACCATCTTGAAGAAATATCTATCTCTGCGTTGACGTGAGAAGTTCGAGGCGCCAAAGCAGGAGAAGGCGCTGAACATCCACACACAAATCACTGCCGTATTAATAGCCTATTGCATGGCCCTGCTGCACTTCATAATTTTGTGCCCTCTTTACACGTTGCTGTCTTTTTTCGCCGGACCCAACAATCAAATGTATACCAGAGGTTCGACCGTGATAAACTTACTCAGCAATCCACTTACCTGCCAGTCGCTCTTCTCATTTTTACAGGAGGGGGTGGTAAAAAGTTCGAAATTTGACCTCGACATTCGAGTCGCCTTTGAGCTTGTGACCAAATATGCTGGTAAATGTTCACCGATTACCGGAATTGTTGAATTTGTACATGCTGATGCAATGATGCATTATGGTCTTCGTAATTAAAGCCCAGAACGACGCTTGATCAAGTACTATTGGTGGCTGCTGAGTATATTTCTCGGAGGGGGATGCGCGAATCGAGATTTTTACTCTGGAGTACTCATATGCAGTCAAGCATCTATCGAATACTCAAGTACTTGACTGATATCGGTAGTGTGTTCCAAAACGAGTATTGTAAAGTGATGGAAATTATGTTCCGTGACACCACGAACCGTGAGAGGCTCGACTCTGACTCTGACTATAAGCATGTTCGAAAACACGACTAGTTCTAAACCGTAATGAGAATAACGGAGATCTGACGCATGGACACAGTATAAAAGCCCAAACTGTCGTGAAACCAAGTAAAAATTTTGTTGCTTTCAATTTCATACACCTTTATATTGCTGCTAACGTAGAATAGTAATATAAACTGGAGTTGTTTTACGTGTCATCAATTTGCGTGTCAGTCGCTAAATGGCAGCACACGAATCTGGCAGGTGCTAAATTCGCAAGATGACCACTCGATCAGACAGCGTTAACATACAGGGTGGGCCAGCTAAAGTGAGACCAACTTACATTTTTGATGGTAACATTTGAATGCATAGGTAAAATTCAATAAATTTTGGTAAATGTGATAACAGTAAATCAATGCACACACCTTGGGAAGCATAAAAGTTTAATATTTAGTATTGTTCGCCAGATGGCGAAACCAAGGTTAGGCATTTTCGCCCTTGTTACATTTCTCGTTTCACTTACCCGTACGTACTCGCGTAGGCCTATAATTTTACGTTTTCATAAAGTTAAAATTTTATGGTAAGATCGTCTGCTTATAGTTTTGCTGGTATTTGTTAGCCTTTGAGTTTATAATAATATTTTTGTGTGAATAACTACCTGTTTTTTTTATAAAAGTAGCACTGTTGAATAACAACGCATTTGTGCATTGTGATGGTAAAATAACGCGAGAGGACAGAATTGTCATAAAGGCGTTACTGGTGTTTATTATGATAAAATTTGCTTAAAACTTGCATCACACCACTTCTTGTTGTATGTAGTTTACATGTGCCAAAAATCATTGAATTTTACCTATGCATTCAAATGTTACCATCAAAAATGTAAGTTGACCTTACTTTAGCTGGCCCACCCTGTATATCGTAGTGTGGTCGTGAATAATGCAAGCATTACAGTGGCCGCATGTTTACGACGCGTGCCGTACGGCCGACTGCATTAGTATGTAAATAGCTACGTTGACGCAGTTCAGTCTCAGACCGACTTGACATCGGTAGATCCATCTCCTTAGCTCTGACACGCACACAAAGACAGTGCGTGTGTTTGTGTGTAATATCGCTGACGTTCTCTAATGAAGCTGATAACTGCTGCCGTGTGGCCATGTAAGTAAGACAGATCGACGTAAAATCTGAGGATACACAGTCGCTGAACGGATCATTCACAGTTATGGACAGCGGCTGTTACAGTGAAGGTGGCCTCAGTATCATGACATAATTCGTGTACTGTCTCGCAGTTTATTTCATGACCTACTTTCGGCGCCTATGTTTCACCACAGTGTCTGGAGTGTTATAACCGCCCATAAACTCACTCCAGCCAAGCGTGACGTGACCACCGTCGTCAGTGATCAACGGTCACGCTTCACTGCACCGAGTATCGGCGATTATAACACCCCAGACACTGTGGCAAAACATAGGCGCCGAAAGGTCACGAAATAAATGCACTGGACAGGCAAGAGGTCAACGCAATTCACCAGTAACAGAATACACACATAAAACAAATAACGAAACCAAACATCAGTCACATGCTATATCTTCAACCTGTTGGCAGCTAACAACCAAATTTATTTACTGATGTTCCTCGCGAATAAAACGCTGAATAC
>Ga0209562_1000874_pt1 | contig 10950 bp, 6 predicted proteins | sample WorMetvacBELIZE2_FD_187399 | JGI IMG/M metagenome (GOLD analysis project Ga0209562, IMG submission 187399) | Marine gutless worms symbiont microbial communities from Max Planck institute for Marine Microbiology, Germany - Olavius vacuus BELIZE.2... | ecosystem: Host-associated > Annelida >...
TAACAAGGCCGCATAGTTTCATCTCGCGAGAGAGTAAATGGGAGTTGCTAGCAGTGTGCAGAGCCGGTCTGTTTAGTGTGCGTCTTTGCAGGCCTGCCTCTCCACCACCCGCCTTGACGGCCGCTGCTCATCAGACCTTACAGTACAGGAGCCCAGTATGTTGGAGCAACCAACGGTCACTTTGACGTCAGGAAACGATAATGGAGAAAAAATCGATTTTCAGCAAACGATAATCGATTTTCAAGAAAAAACGATTTTAACATCCCTAGTTATATATTATTTGCAGTGATGACTTAAACGTTTTGTAGTCACATCGTCTGACATTGTATATTTATTTATTGTTTAATAAACCTGTTACTTGTGCAGCTGATCGATGTTCTCTGTTATCAGTTGCCAAATGACACGTGGTGCCACTGACAGTCGTTCGACTTCTGCTTAGAATAGATACTAGATACTAGATAATAGAACTGGTTTTGCGGTGGTGGATTTGTTGTGTTTGTTTAACGAAAAAAGTCCGATTGTGCTGTAAGAGACGACTGCACTGAGAAACATTCTCGACACATTCTGGGCATTTTCAGCGATGGTTTTATCAGTCGCATGTATTGCCAGTAATGTATTTGTGTGTGTGTGAATATCAGTACAATTCTCTGCTGCTGATTTCTTTGTATTTTGTTTATTGGACTGTGTGTTGTAAAAGTACTGATATGGTTGATTGTTATGTACATATGTTAACTGTCTGTTGCCAAACAGCTTTAAGTACGAGTTCTCACATACAATGTTTGTATCCTGTGACTGTAATCAGTGCAGATGTATGATCACCTCATTCATTGCACTGACACTGTTGGCTGGATATTAGGAAGAGCATCCGACCTGAAAAAAATACATTCCGGCAATCAGCAGAAGTTTCTTTGGGTTCCATGGTAATCATGAAAAATAGGCCTGATAAATAAAAATGGATAGTAGTAGAATCTTAGGAGTAGGAATAGTAGGAGTAACAGGTAATAGGAATAGTAGGAAGTAGGTAGTATATATTGTCTTCTAGATAAAAGACTTCTGGCACCTTTCTAAATAATGTGATCTGAAGACTTGTCTAGTGTTCTGAGATACAGTGTAGCTGGTGTAAGGTATTGTACTGCATTGTTGTCATGTATCTTAATAATAACTTTACAGTGCACTGCTTCAAGTATTGATGTTAATGTTATTATCCTGATTTACTGTTGTGTTATATAGATCTCATTATTACGATTTGTTGGTGTTTCAGTCAAGTTTTTATTCATAGTTACATTTTGTGTTCTAGTCATTGCTTGTGCAGTCGTATGGTTTGAGTGGCTTTATTGTCTGTTGTAGAGACTTGGTTTCCCCGATGTATTAGTGTTGTAATGGACTTGTGCTTGAGTAGCATATCTGCAGTGTGTGATTGCGGTCTCACTTCCGTCCCTGTACAGTTTGTCTACCTGCTGCCGTTTTTCTCATGTTGACTACGAACATGTCGATGTGCTGTTTGCATCAGCTTATAACTACATATGTTATTCTGTGCCAACAAAACACATCAAACTGCATTTTCAAGTTTCTCTTTATAGTTTGTTAAACTTCAAAAGTGCCACAGACTGATATCCTTGTTTGCTGCATTTATGGCATGCGTGATTCAGCTGTTTGTTAGGTGATTATGTTCTTGTTCCATAACTACATTCTTCCCGCATTCGATGCTCTCCTAGGCATTTGTAACTGATCTTCTGGTCTTGTGTAATTTGTTACTTGTCAGTGTAGCTGTTTACTATGTTGTACTGTTCTCATGACCAAATGTCTCTGAATTTGCTTGCAGTATTCGTGGCACTGCATCATTCTTGTATTGTATTTACTTATTTAGATGCCGATTAAAATATCCTGTTTTACCCAGCAATCCACACCAGAGTACTGATAATAAACCTTGGATTAGATCTTTGATGATCTCACGTAGCACACATTTATGTGTTCTAATTTCCAACACTGTCATCATCACATGTCATTCCTTATGATCGCTGGTGTTTATTCCGTTTCTGTTACATTGTGTGCACTAATACAGTTCATTCTGGCATATAGTAGCCAGGAGTAAACCATTCTGATGCTGCATTTGTCTTCTGTAATCCGTGACAGTTCTAACGGTGCACATAATCTGTTTTAGTGGCAGATTAGTCTGTAATAGGATAGGCCGTGTTCACAGTATTGCTTTGTTTTGTGTAGTTCTAATACCGTACTCAATGCATCTCTTGCAAATTCTGACTCGTTTGCTGTATTTCGATGTGCAATGATTTCCGTTGTGTAGTTACGCACTTTATCAGCTTCTTAGTCTCACAGCTTTCAGAACTTGGCTGAATTTTTGAATACAGTGTAGTGATGAAGTCTGAGTTGGCTGTTTGTATTGAACTACCGGTAATCAAAATTTATCATTTTTTTCACACAACTGCTAAACCTGTAAGCGTGTATTACTAGAGTAATTTATACTGTTACACACTGGCCTTTAGTGCTTTGTTAGCTGTGCACAGGGAAGTGATGTGATCTGCAAAACTATGCACTGCTGACAGGCCAAGTACACCAAAGGGGTCTGCAAGCTCTGATGAAGTACTTATAGTAACTTGTTGCTGTTATAGTATGCAAAGAATAAGTAAGAATATTGGCAAAAGAAGTTTGTTGCACACAGCAGAATATAAGAGTCAACTATGCAGCAGAAGAAGACTGATAAACTGCAGAAAACACCACGTACACATATACCACACATTGCACCGTATTGCATAGACATATGTCAGTCAAACAAGTCGTGCAGTCGTTTTATTTTATTGACTGCTTTCTAATGAGACAGCATACAATGTTGGCTATGCTCTCTGTGAGTTGAGCCAGATCTCCCAATGGTCTCAAGGTGATTTCTTTCAAATTCTAACTTTCTGCACACATGTAACATTAGTGAGTTACAAGCCATTTTGTGTCTGAGCTCGGCATGGCCCACTGACCTCAACCTAGACTTTTTGACCTCAAAATAGTGTCACCAGTCACATGCTAACATACAGTATTTCTCCAGCTTTGCGACTACCAGGTCTTGAGTTGAAGCCTGCATTGCACAGATTGGCTGGAGCACATATTATGTAATAATTATATAATAGTAAAATAAAAAATGAGGCACTGTTTTATTTCTGTGCCAACTCACAGATGAAAGTGATCTAACAGTCGGGTGTAAACGTTAGCTGTCGTCAAGTGGGTACTGTCCTCAAAATTCTCAACAAATCAAGAATGTTAGTTGTCCATTAGATGCACATTCGCATGCATATTATCAAAAGTCAAAAAAATACCAGCAGTTATTTGTGATTATTTACAAAATATGATTCAAGGATGATTTAACATCGAACAAACTAACAAAGCAATTTAACAGTACTGTACGCTATGCAGTTGTAACAGTTCACAAAATGTCAAAAACGAACAGCAGCAGTGTGGATGAAGTTCGGTGACTGACGCTGCAAAGTACTTGACTCAACCTGCAGAAACAGAAATGCTCACTCACTGAAGTTCTGAATACTGCAGTGTGGAGCGCAGTTTTATGTTGTGATATGTTGTGATGGTCCTATTACAACAAATACCAACTTAACAGCATCACAAAGGTGACAGTAAAGGAGTTATTCACAGCCACCTGGCAAAACTGGTGTCTGGTGACACTTTAGCAAAGACGGACTACTTAACTGCACACAGTGTTTCATAATTACCAGCACCCTAGCTTCCAACAGCATCACTAATTCAATGTGTTCAAAAATGTTCAGGCCAGAGCAGGAGGTAATGCTGTGTTAAGTGCTGTCAGAATTGTCCCCAACATGTACTGCCTTTACCATGTAATGTGCATACATTACTGTTAAGTACAGCAAAGATTACAGTAGTGTGATTTGCTGTTTCCAGCAGCCAGTGAATCGTGTCTTCACTTTCATTGTAATGTAGCACGTCGGGTCTGCTACACTTCAGTTGTGAGGAAAATATATTTGACTGTTGCTGAAAACAATAAATCACATTTGTTTTGCCAGATCAGAGACTACAAACCAGTTACCACTGCTACCTCTCGTCACTAATTAAACTAAATGCCATTTAAACCATGTAATGATTGCAGCTTAACATTATTAAGTTAAGTTTCCTAAGAATAAATGAAGAGGAAATATGACAATATGCCATCCTCATATATTAAAAAATGTTGTAAATGTGGCGAGGCAGTAACTGAGAAAATCCAATATCGGTATGTGTGTTGTAGTGTAGACCAATGCTCTGCAATGCAGTAAATCAAGTGAAATACAAGCTAGGCAAAGGTCACAGGTAACTAAACTATTGATCAGAGAATAGTTAACTCTTACCGTGATCAACTCAAACAGTAGATTTTACCACTAATGCGTAACACCCAGACACCAATCACATAATGTACACTTTCATTCATGGTAAAGAGACAAAATCTAGTGCAGTAGAAACAAACTGAGCAAGATCGGAAGGTTTTTGAGAACATTACTGAAGTGTCAATGTAGTCAGAGCATGCTTTGCATTGCTACAATACTGAATAAGAAGAAAGAAGGGGGAAAGTAAATTTGTAAATAAGCAACATGCCATACCTACCTTAGACGGCATTACCAGGACGTTTAGAAGTGCCAGTACATGGATCATAGTGTTCCAAAGTGTTCTCAATTTCTATGTAACGTTGACAGAATGCCTGAAACAGCACAGGCAAGACATATTGAGGTTGTGCCAAATAACGTGACACAAATACTTTTTCAGTGTCCACGTTTTCACTGTTCACTGATCGTGCTAGCAACGTTATTCAAATGTTGCAACATACCGGTCCCAAACGATGTATTTTGATCTGCAATCTTATTCATTTTGATATAGCTGATGTAGAGCACTTCGTTGCTGTCATGTTGTTAGCACCAGACTACCAATTACTAATATCAGACAATAATATCACAGTATCCTTGTAGTGAATCTTGTAATGTTACAACACCCAATAACCATCATCATGATCATCAACAACATGTCCACTATGAAACTAGATTGCCACTGATGGCAAACCATTGATCAGTATGCCTCCACCAGAAAAGTGCAATTTGGAAAATGCCATTTCTAATTTGAATTACAATCAGAAAATACACTTGTATATGAAAAATCATCTCTAATGTGCTGAATGTACTCTGCTCAAATAAAAATGTCTTTAGAGAGCGCTTGAAGATGGCTATAGCTGTTGAGTTCCGCACATTTTCAGGAAGTAAGTTCCAGGCGTAATGGCTGCGTGCGCCCTTCTCCTCCAAAACCACGACCTTGAAACTGTGTCATGTGGACGTGGTAATGAGTAAATGTGATAAGTTTTGTTAAAATACATCCACATATACCAGAGATAGGTGAGACAAGATTACCCTCCAATCTAAGGCAGACCATCAGTGAATTTATTTAGTTAGGCATGGACACTTCTGGTCACATGACAAAGATGGCGGTAACACCATTCAATCCATCATAGACAAAAACCCATGCTGCAAGCAAACTTCACAGCTCTATCTTCTACAGAACCAGACTTATTGCCCGCCAAAGTTTTACATAGTGGGAAAAGGAAATTTGGTGCTTTTGTGTCCTTGACCTTGATCCAACGACCTTCATATGCGAATTTGACTCGGCTCACAGGCTTTCTGTTCCTCTGGTCTTGGAACACTCTATCAGTGCATCTCTGTCTGCCATCTGTTTCTGGACTGCTTCCAAAAACATCTGAAGACATCTCTGTTGTCTGCTTAGCTGGGATTGTCGCTACAGCCACCTTTGTGACGATTTTCATTAATTATTGCGGCTCTGAAATGGCTGTTTATTATTTATCACGTATCCCCTAAAGATGTACCCACAGACAGAAAATGAACTTTCTACATCAAGGCTTTTCAATGTTAGAATATATAGAGACATACAGGGGTACATACAGACATACAGATATCTGCTACTGAAAATATTAGTGTGTCGCTTTGAAGGTGGTAAAAATGCCTCCCAAAGTGCTTATATGAGCACGTGGTCTTGCTGTCACCTTTCCTTTTGACTTCAATATCTAATCAGTTCATCTCTGTTGCCAACTGCACCAAAGTTGTAAATTAGGTGAAATTCCCACAAACGGTTAATAAGATATACGGTTAACAGTCTTAGTATATGATCACGAAACACACATGCATTCTGGACAGCCCAAAAATGGAATGCCCCTGGCACTGTTCTAATGGTTGCAGAGGCATAAGAATACTGCTGACAACTTACCGTGATATTTAAATTAGGCACTTCAGTACTGTGGAACATGGCTCTACAATGCACAAACAACATCACTCGCAGTTATGGCACATTACTTTTAGTGAAACATGAATATGTTTGCCATCAGTGCCTACAAAAACCAACCCAAATGCTACCAAGTGTGAGTGCTAAATAACTTGTATAAGACGTGTTAATTGCAAGCAAAATAGCTGCACTGCAGATGGAAACTGTTAAAGGTAACAGAAACAACTTACTTGGCTTTGTTGTGGTCGTGAATCCGTGATGCATCGATGGACATCGTCTGTCTTGACTTTGCAGCCTGTTAAATACATTGTTACAGTTTTGACGTTCCCATCAAATTTGTACATTTAATGTGATTTATCTATTACTACACAAAATGCATATGTCACAATGACTGAAAATCAAAACTGACATGTCTAGTGAAAGCTAACCTTCAGTGTGCTATGTTTCGATGTTCGTGAAACAAGCTCAGCAAAATTCTTCATTTCTTTCTCCTTCTGTCGATGGTTTTCGCGTATCTAAGGACAATACAACACAACTGCTGTAATGCTAAGTGTCCACTGATGCAAATTCTGAGGAATTGAGGGAGGTACATTCCCCACTTTGAGAAATGACAGTCACATCCTTTCACTTCTGTAATACCAAAAAAATCATCTTCAATCATTTCAATGACATTTCTGTTCTGTTTTCTGTGTGGTAAAATGGCCTTGAGGTGATATTTTAAAGTGCTAAACTTTACCTGAAATGCCAACAGATGCCACCTGAGGTGTCCAGAATGCAGAAAATGCTCCGAACCCACGTAAGTGTCAGATAAGTGACATACAAGTGGTCACAAGAAAATACATAATTTGTGTCAACTGTACATATAATTGCAGATTTGATACATCACATACATTGCCATCAGTGTTAAATCAAAACCAACTGATCTGCTCTTTATTGTTGTTATATATTTGTAGTCTAACCAGTAGTTGTTTCAACACATGACAACTGGAGGTGGGGTAACTGGAGAGGCTATGAAGGAGTTAATTTGAAGTTAACATTTATCACTCATAAAAGGCTTCATTTTGTTGAGGATTATAGTGCCACTAACAGTGGCCCAAGCTGCATCTAGCCACTCCCCTCCCCCATAGAACTGTCATTGCATATAACTATACTGTGCACAAATCATCATCATCATCGTCGCGTAGCCATTGTGGGCCGTAGCGTCCCTTCTCTACGTCGATAGCCTCGCCTTTGTGCCTGTCTTCAGTGATCGGCAAGAGTCTGGCCGGTGTCACTCCGGATCTGGTCAAGTCACCTGCCACGTGGCCATCCAGGTCTGCGTCTCCAAGAGGAGTCTGGTGGTCGACCAAGAGACGAGCTGACATCAACAGCTAATGCCTTGTGGGCCGAGATGCTGTCCTGCAGTCTGGCGATGTGCCCGAAGATTGAGATGGCTGGTGATGTCTAGGATTGAAGACAAGCCGGTTTGAGCACAAACGAAAACGTGAATTGGCTAACCTGTGCATAGAATTCTTGCTCCTCCATTAAATCCTGTTGTTTCTGAGCGTCCAGCAGCTCCTGTTGCACCTGCTTGACTTGCTCAGCACGCATGTTAATTGCCGTCGAGATTGCTTCAAGAGCTTCACGGTCTGGAGTCACGGGACGAACATTCTCGACTTGCAGCTCAAACATCACTTCCGTCCATACTTCTCCCGCCTGCACGTCAACATAATGCTACCAAACATGTTTAGTGAAACGGACATGCTGGAGGTCAGCTATAAATAATGCAAAGTGCTGTAAACAAAGTCTGGCACTCTGTGTCGTCAGTAACTTCGATGCTTCAACTATGGTTTAATGAAAGCTGTGTCCAGAGTTTGCAGTAAGATACAGTGGCAAGTACCCTTATTTCAGAGAAACCCAAAGCCTCTTACAACACAGTGTGGCAATGGCCAAAGCAATGTAGCAACGGTTGTGGGTAGATGCTAAGTTGATAGACTGGGTTTTCATGGACGGATTGTTACATTAAGTACAGCCAGAAGACTCTGCCCATGTCCATTTCACTGCATCAGATTAAACAACCCAACTGTCAAAGTCCAGCGTATCAATCATAACACTGCTTTATAAAGCACAGGAAGTACTGATAAATACTCTAAAAATTGAAAAGAGTTTTACAGAATAATTGTGCTACCACTACAGATTATCGAAAGCTGTGAATTGACACCACAAGCAACTGACCTTCAAGTCGAGATAATGTTCGATGATCGTCAACGTAACATGGTCCTCGGTCATGAGCCCAGGCAAATCATCAAAACCTATCAACCAATCATGATCATCGCTGTAAGTAATAGAATGAGAATTTATAAACAATGTAAAGTGTCATAAATATGTTGCTTTAAAGAAACAAAAAACATATTTGCAGAAGAATTTTATAGGCCATTTTTCAGTTTTCAGCTGGGTTAGCCAGTGGTCTCTAAGGGTATTCAGGAATTCTACATTCAGAGATCACTGGAGCACTTTCACACTCCAATACCCAAGCAATAATGTCAAAGCTTCAAAACACTGAAGTCACTAAAGACTGGATCACAGAGTAACAAACAAATAAGCACACTGCAACGATTCAGTGACACTAACACAACTTCAGTACATTATGTATTATGCCGCTGCTCAACTTGAATGAATTAATCACATATACAACTGCACTTGCCCATTTTGCTGAAGATGGCATAAAGCTTGGAGCGGGTATTCTCTGAGACATCGACAATAGCAGGACTCGGACAACTTGCTGGCAGTGACACTGCAGCCTGCGCATCTTGTACTTGTCCAATCAACGGCTTCTGAGAATCTGGCATTAAGATGCAGAGAAGATTCGGCTAATACACTCACAACTAAACAACAGCAGCAGCAACGACAGAAAAAAAATGAATACAAGTGGTTTAGTTTAAGCACGATAGAATTACAGACACAATTTAATCAAACTGTTAGATATAATATTACCACTATATCAGCTAATCAGCAGCATCTAAGAATAAGCAAATAGTGATCAAACTGACAATGGTGACAACGGCTGTAAAGTGAGTTTGTTTGTTGCCGTTTGCACTAGTAGCATGACTGGAAAAAATAATTCGGCTGTGGCTTCTGAATGTTAACTTTACATGCATGTTACTAGTCTTAAATATGCTGACAGCAATGCAACAGCAAGCACATTCTAATTACGTGCTGTTATTTTAAAGGTAATTACAAGCAAATTAGATTTTAAAAATACGACGACAAAATCAGCTAAATTACAGGATTCTAATACGCCAGATGAGTACCTGCTACAGAGCCGGTGGCATCGCGCAGCACTCCGAGTCGATTCTCCTCATCGCGCCACAGTTCACACAGCAAATGTGGAGCCATTATGTTGTCTTTGCCGCGCCAGACACTGACGTGCGACATCGTTTTCTGATTCTCCATCAAGTCAAGCAGGCATCCCAGCAGCTGGTTGTGCATGCCATGTGGACATGACTGCAAAACAGTAAACAGCTGTTTACCAACCAACATTGCTGCAACCATTAAAAATAGGTTTGTAAACTAACTTCTACTCCAAACAAATTAGTAGCAGACTTAGCTGTCTACCCACCACTTTTCAAGAGCACAATAAAACTGCATATTGTATCTCAGCCTATCTTACCTGCATTGCACATATAAATTTTATATAAATAATTGGTAATACCTAATTATTGAGTACAAAACTGTCTTAATTAGACACAAGAAAGCACAAACAGTACTTACTTCAAGCAAATCTAATAGCAGAAAGACACCTTCTTTTTCAAGAAACTGATCTTCCATAACATACGATCCAATAACGGTGCACCTGAAACAACATTTTCAAGCTACAAATTTCACACAAAACAAATGCCTTTTAATGTCCAATTTCAGGGCTTGGATGTGCCCATATGTAAGATGACGCTTATCTATTCACTAAGTACCTCAAAAGTCATAAAGTTTGCAGTGAAGTAGGTACCATGGTAAGTGGCTGACTTGCAAGCAGTCTTTTGGTCCAAGTTTTTTTGAGACACTGCAGTATTTAAACAGCAACTTAAGTTGAGTGGAAAGGGACTGACGATGCTTTGGAGGTAAAAGTCAAGGGTGGAAGATATTGGACAGGAAGAAGGAGTTTGCCAGAGTGTCTCAAAGACAATGTTGGCATTTTCACACAGCATAATATGATGTCATGCAGTAAGTTACCAGCACCAAAACTTTTCTCTCAAAATGATACGTAAAACAAGCCGAGCACAGAAGAATACGTACCAGGCACACTGAATGGCACACAGCAGCAGACGGTGATGATTCAGTCCTGACGTCAACAGCCTCAAGTCCATCCGTAAATATGCTGTTAGAATGTCGGCACCTTTACTTCCAAACAAATCCTAAATAATGAACAAACAGTCTCCTGTGACTGAAAGACTGGAAGCAATGTCTATTTTTTTTTTCTCCGATTCACTGTGGCCTGTAGAACGTACCTGTACCGTACTACAAAGTAAATGAGTTTCGATTACAGCTATTTCAATACAGGCGCAGCGAGAAACTTTTACTGGGTCATTGTTAGCCGAATTCTAAAATTGGAGACATAGTAATTTACATATTCCACAGTTATTTTTGTATATGCATGAAAAAAATCTTGACTTTCGATTGGCGGTCCCAAGA
>Ga0209562_1000875_pt1 | contig 10935 bp, 4 predicted proteins | sample WorMetvacBELIZE2_FD_187399 | JGI IMG/M metagenome (GOLD analysis project Ga0209562, IMG submission 187399) | Marine gutless worms symbiont microbial communities from Max Planck institute for Marine Microbiology, Germany - Olavius vacuus BELIZE.2... | ecosystem: Host-associated > Annelida >...
ATCCAGTATCTCCGTAGTGATTGACTAAGTTCACTTTCATGTGTTCTGTTGAACAGTTATCATGGCAAAGATCCTGCCGCAAAAAATTGTGATGAAAAGTGCGACAGCATTGAGCCTGAATGACAGGTCAGTGTTGATGCCAATGTTATGAATATTATTTTAAAAAGGCATATTGTGTGTGCTGAGCAACTAGCATGGTAGGTGGCCATTAAGTTGTTGGGCGTAACTTGTGTGGCAAGCTGCTTTTATAAATGTTGTTCATGCCACATACAAGTTTTTATTAATATACAACGTGCGTGGTGCTCCAGAATATCGTGGCAGAATAAAATGGTTGAGTTTCCTTTTAAATTATGAAATCATTTGACAGGTATATGAAGGCGAGAATTAAGAATTGTATTTGCTATGTGCTCTTTTTGCTCTTTTTTAAAAAAGCAGGGTTGAGCAACATTTGTTTGTTAATACTGTTCTTTTTACTGGGGCTGACGATTTAACATGTTAACAAATGTGCTATCACGGTAAGGAACTACTAGGCATTTGTGAATAAGAAAATTAATGCCTCTAAAATGTAACTTGTCGACAGAAACTGTGCAAAAGAGTACAAATCTCCTGAACTCTACTTCATAGTTGCAGCGGTTAATGCAAGTTTCGATAACATAATTTACCGGTCATTGTGGCCATTAACAATTTAACATCAGAGCACCGATGTTACTTGTTTGTTGCCATCTGAAGTGAATCACGTAAATGGAACAAGAAATAGCCCTTTAACAGAAAAAAAGGTTTATTCTGTTAATGGCAGATGTAACTAGAACTAGAAAATCTTTGAAAACTGGAGTGAATCGGAGAAACAAAAGATGGAAACCGAAAAAGTCAACAAAGGAAATAAAATGATGTCCGTCGGTGACATAAGTTAAGCTTATGATGTCTTCACTAGTTTGTCATTATGCCATGTATATGTAATGTACACTATGAGTCTGTGAGGCTCGTTATGTGTAATCATTAAAAATATTTCTTTACAAATCCACTTGGACGTGTTTATAACATTTGCTGCACAAAACGTAGTATAAAAAGCATAAAGTGATAAACAGGCTACATTAAAGGCAGTAAGTACAAGGAAGTTTGTTACAAACTTAGTGCTAGAAGATATTGCTCGGGTGGCACAGTGGCTTCATATGCAGAATGTGTCAAGCCGCTTAGTACTGTGTTAGGGCTATTTTACACTGGCGCGAGTACTCAGAGTACTCGCCCGCAAGTCGCCGCGAGTATACTGTTCACATTGACGCGAGTGAATTCCAATGGCGGGAAATTGTTCACATGCCTATCGAAGCACTTGCGCAAGTTGCACTTTTCTGGCCTATTTAATCTCCCGTGTACAAGTTGCACATAAGTGCTCAACAAATGACCAGATTACTTTAAATCTGTACCGAAAATCGACACTACGTATCATATAATTAGCAAATTCTTCAGCTACTAATACGTAAAGAAAACCTGCAAAGTGAATCAGACAGACGTGATTACCTTGAAATGACGTCATCCACAGTAATTACACGTGGTCAGTGGAACAAAATAAGTAAAATAGTAACCAGTGTCCACTACGTTTCAGTTAAAAGTTCACTTTTCGCCAATTCACTCGCGCAAGCGAGCGAGCAAGTTTTCACCGCGTGTGTCCGCGAGTACTCGCGCGAGTGATGCGAGCACTCGCATCACTCGCGCGAGTGACGAGAGCACTCGCATCACTCGCGCGAGTGACGAGAGCATTCGCATCAGTGTGAATGAACAATGCTAAAACTAGACTTATGACTTTTTCCGCGAGTACTCGCAGCGAGTACTCGCGCCAGTGTGAAATAGCCCTTACTGTGTGTGGAGTGCTCGACATGTTGCTGATGTGGCCACGATGTAAAGTATATGCAGCAGATGTTCTGCAGGTTGTTACACCAGTGTGGATGGATTGTTTATGATAGATGTGGCGGATTGTTGCTTAGGTTCACACAAATAGAAATCCCTGCAATGCGAATACAGCGGCAGGCGAATGCGAAGCAACTAAGATTGCAAAGGCAGATGGCCAACCGACAGTTGGTCGTGCCATCAAACACAAAGCTACAGACGGTGAATACAGTTGTTAACCTTCTGATTTTGAGTGCATTAATTTTCAGTATTACTGTGGTTTGTCCCGCCAGTTGCTACGAAATGCACAGAACCAAGTTGATTGTGACCTTCAGAAAGCTTACTTGTTACTCGTAAGTAAGTAAGTAAGTAAGTAAGAAAATTTATAGGGCGCTAATTTAACGGCCTAAACAGTCACGAAATCATCTCGTAATGTATCGTTGCTAAACAGCTTTGATTGTATTGTCACTATTTTATCACATCTTCCACACCATTGAAAGGCCCTAAATAGCTTAGTGTGTGCTGATGTGATGTTAAGAAACTACTCACTTACTTCAGAGAGCTTATTGCAGTTCTGATACCACTTTGTGTTTGCAGTTTTGTGTTATCAGTGACAATAATAAAGTGTGGTTACATGTCCTGCACGTTTCTATATATAGTTTGTTCAGAAAAAAGAGACCAAAATGTCTTTTGTAATATCTTCTATAAAACGTGGTTGATTCTGATGAAATTTGGTACACCGTTTCGTTTCCTGAATAAATTTGCTTCAAAATCATATAAACGTTTATCAGCTCTTCTGAGTAATTTTTCTACACTACCTTGTGAAACTTGAAATGCTCATTGGACACGTGTTACCCTTGAGTTGTTACAGAAAGAAACTCAAGAATTTATCCCACCTCTGCTGTGCAATATATGTATCCAGTTGATTACGGCATGTAAGGACCTTTGCAATTGAAGGTGCACAAAATACGGGTCACTGACCTGGACGAGCTGAAACATCGACTGAGAATAGAGTGGGCCAATTAGCTGGGTCATGTCGTCATTGCGGAAGCCATTCATCAGTAGCGTCATTGATAGCACCAGAGCAGCAGTGCATGTTTTGTACAACTTCTCTTGCAATATTTCCCACATGCTGTTATCAACTGGATTCAAATCTGGCGAATATGGAGGCCACAGTTGAGGTGGAATAAATTCTGGAGTGTCTCTCTGTACACGGCACCATGTGTGCAATGAGCATTTCAAGTTTCGCAAGGTAGTGTAGAGACATTATTCAGATGAGGTGGGAAACGTGTACATCATTCTGAAGCAAATGTATTTGGGAAAACAGTGTAACAAATTTCATCAGAATTGCCGGCGTTTTATAGGAGATATTACAAAAAACATTCTGATCTCCTTTTTCCTGGACACAATGTATTTGTAAGTAGTTGGAAGCGAACATATTTAGTCACCTGTCACATAATGTGCTGTCATCCGATACAGGCAATGAATCACATCGTGGAGTTAAGCTCATTGAGCATATCTGGTGATGGCCTTCTACAGTTGCATTCCACATTTTGCTGATGATATCGCAGTCACCTGGCCATGATGTGTGGCGATATAAAAGCAGTAATATTAGTATATTGCACAATGTTAATTGTTATTGTAAGTATTGAAGTAGTGCCTTCAAAATACTAGATATATGACAAATTTGAATTCGACAACGTTAGAACTTCCAACATTTTGCCAGATTCTAAATTCAACAAATGTTTTAAGTGCATTGTCGAATGTGAATTCGTTGATTGAAAAATCCTTCTACGACTGATTTTATATGCACAGACAGCCAGAGAGCACAGACAGACCTGTTTTTCTTAAATTCAACCTATCACACAAACTACAGTTATTCAATATGTAACATAATTTTTGCTCAGTGATGTGTTACACTGTACTAATGTGAACACTGATTTTATTGACGTTAGGAAATAACATATTGTTACAATCATTTAATTGACCTGAACCAGTGCACTGCATTCCGACTGATGAAATAAATGCCAGTAGCGAACATTTTGACCAGCTTCGTCACAGCACTACAAAACCCTTGCTGTGTGTGTGTTTATTGACTATTGAGTAGATCTGTTGATATGAAGGTGGTCAAGCAAGAAGAAGAGGAACGGACAAGTGCCCTTCTGCGACTTGGCAGCGCACCCCGGGGCCGTGCCTTTCTGCGACTAGGCACTGTGGTCCGAGGTGCGTCAAGACCTTGGAGATCTCCCCGTCGCGGTGCTCGTATCTCGCGTGGTACTGGTCGAGGCTATGGCAGCCCTCAGTACAGGGGACAGCAGTCGTTCAGAGGTGGAAGAGGATGGCGTGGCCGAGGTGCTTCTGGATATGTAAGATTCGATGCTGAACAAGACACGACGTATTACAGAGGTGTTTATTTACTGTCAGGAATTTGTTTTGTTGCGGTCATGGCTGTTCATCAGTTAGCTGCATTAACGCTGCTGACGTCACGCTATGAGGCAAAAAAACTTTTGCAATTACTTTATCAAACCTTTTTTATACTTAAAATAATTATTGGCACACATAAATCCTTCTTTGATAAAATTGGAATAAAATCACATCAAAGTTATCTATTTTCCTTAAAGGATGTTTTTATAATACCTCGTTAAAAGCAGCATGTGTACACAATACACATGTCACAATCAATGTCAGTTATGTTGTGTGAGCTTAAACACCATCGTCGTCTCCAACATTTAAATGAAACATCATATGAAGTACAAAAATGTATGGACCAACAATGCAATGCAATAACAAAACAGAGTCTCTTCCTCTGGCCATATCTCATGCTCTAAGCCTAAATGGCCACTGATCAGGCCAAAGACCAATGACTGTCTGCTGGATGCTTGACCAACTGTCAATCAGACATCACTTCAACTCATCGACATCTCGCACAATAGACCCAGTCCTGTAGCACTGCCTTGATTCTGTAATCTGTAGGTTTAAGGTCTCGAATGTTAGGAAGCCACAGGTTGTGTGCTGTGATCAAGTCCAGTGTCGTGTGATGTAACAGTGCAATGCATGCATGCTTTACTGGCAAATTGTGCTGTTGAAATTTAAGCTGGTTCCTTGCTGTCGATTTTATGAAGAATGTGAAAGTTATATGCAGTCTATCAAAATGCGTGTGCCAAAAATTATCAGAACAGAGAGAGGTTTGATGAAGATATTGCAAACAGAAAACAGTGCAGTTTATTGCCTCAAGTAAGTAAGTAAGTAAGAAAATTTATAGGGCGCTAATCTAACGGCCTAAACAGTCACGAAAGCGCCTAATCATGTCCTGTAGGCCAAACGAAACATTATTGTCTTTAGTCCACTCTGAAACTGTCCGAGCGTAGTGGTCGATACATGCAGGGTTGGTATAAACCAGATATGGTATTATTACTACATTCTGAAAACTGCAATCTCTTGTCATTAATTTTCTGCAGTTGTGTCCGACCCATCATGACATGATCATTTGTGTTTCCTCTGAGCAGCCATCAACATCTCCAGTGGACTGGTAGCATGGACCTGGCTCATACCGTCAAATGTGACTTATGACGTCACAATATTGGACTCGGGTCACTGTGGCAGAACTTATGGGTTGGTCCAAGACACGGCAGTCATCTGACTCATCGACGTGCGTGTGTGTACTTTTATGGTGCAAAACTCGGCTAACAGGTTGATTGCTGCTGCTGTTCCGCGGGTGTGGAACACATTGCTAGCTATGTTCGCTTGATAATATGCACTTTAGGTTGTCTGTTACAACCACAACTTTGATTGGTCACTAGGTGCAAACAGGCATGTGTTGAGCCTGGTGGAACTCCAAATAGGAAGTTCAAAATCACATAAGTGAAAAGGTAGGCTGTTTCAAAGACACTGTCCAGCAATGGTGCAAGATTGATCGCCAAGATTTGTGCATGTTGATAGGTTTTGAAGAATATTTTATATTATGTTTGCTTTGTTTGTGAGAATGAAGGTTGTTTTGTGTGTTATTTACTTGAAATAAGTGCATTGTAGGTCGTGGCAGAGGCCGTTTTGGGCGAGGCAGAGGCAGAGGTGGTCAGAGTCGTGGATTCATGGGTGGAAGGTGAGCTTTTCTCATGATATATTGTTTTCTCTTATGATGTGTTGTTGATAAGTAGCGACATTTGTCACATTCACTAAATAATGTGTGTTGTGTAACATTCATTTTGTTAAGATATCACAGTGGGTGAGGTCAACTTCCGCTAAGACTAAATGCTTAGACTAAAGTCTTAGACCAAACTTGGGTCTAAGTCCAAAGTTAAGACCAAATTTGACCTCACGCCGGCGATTTGGTCTGAGACCAGACTTAAGTCCAAACTTTGGTCTAAGCCTAAAGGCTGAGACCGGACTTTCGTCAACATTTTGTCTAAGACTAAAGCTAAACTGAACTAAACGGTCTAAAGGTGGCAATTCCCTATGTTAAATCTGTATCTTTCGGTCTTAAGCGCTAGGGCTTAGCCATAGTCTTAGACCAAATTCAGGTCAAATTTAGTCTGAACAAAAGTCTAATGTTTTAGTTTTGTAGTGGCTAATTAGTTTACATTTTAAAGTAAGAATTTAAAAAAAACTAATTTAGCGAACAAGGGCATGAAATAATTTATCGCGTAAACTGTCACAACATGCATTTTCATTTTGACATGTTAATTTCGATATCACCAAAAATACCAAAAAATGTAGTACTCGTCGAATGTGAGATACAACGGAGAAAAGTTTTCCAAATCTACACGCTGTCACCCTAACATTACGTACAGTAAAATGATATATCACATCGGTGTGTATCTTAGGCCTAGGCCTACATTAATAATTAACACAGACCAAATATCCCAAGCGACCGCCAAGTGCACAGTGCATTCTATTAGCAGTACGTAAATACAGAAACATGGCACACTTGGAAGTTGGAAACAAAAGTAGTCTATTTATTATAAGCCATATGTGGCGACACCTAGGGAATACATCTGCCTCTGACGAATATTATTTTTAGTAAGAAGCTTAGTGTGATCAAGATAGCATGGAACAAACTGTGTTGACTCTTTGGTCTAAGTCTAAAGTCTTAGACTAAAGTCTAAGCTGAACAACGGACTTAACGCGTTCAGCTAAGACTTTAGTCTAAGACTTTAGTCTTAGCCGAAGTTGACCTCACCCAGTCTCTGTCTTTGTTTATGAATTTCATGACACTTGTTGAACATATTACTCCTTCCCTGCTAGTTATATGGAGCATATGGAAGTCACACAAAAAGAATTTTGTCATAAAAAAATAAGTAGAATAACAACTGCTACATAATTCAGTGCCTTACAGTTTACTTTAAACTGTGATCAGAACTCCAACTATGCAGTAGTGGTGGTAAAGGTAATTTAGTGCTACTTCGTTCAAACGAAAACAAAATGGGTTTAATTATTGCTTGCTGTAAAGTCATTGTTGTGTCACTGTGTGCCCATAATGAATGGTTGCACTCATATTTTCCTCCACGGTGACTGTGTTGTGTGCTGCATTGACATTTCATGTTTGTAAGAGTTCGTGGCTTGCTGTATACAGCCGCGGTTACTATGGCAATGCGAGTACAACTACCGGGAGAGGTCAGAGACGCGGCTGGGGTCGTGGCCGTGGCCAAGGTCGTGGAGTGTGGCGAGGTGGTGCTCGCCCAGCATCCAGAGAGCAACTCGATGCTCAGCTAGACCAGTACATGACCAGCGCCGACTAGCAGTGAATGCACCGAACTGTTGTACAGTGTCTGTTAAAAACAGAATGAACTGTGTGGCACTCTGGTGCAGTTAAGATGCTTCCGAAGTGCGTTAGCGTGTGACTGGAATTATTATCATAATGACGACATTACTGTCCAGAGTCGTATTCTCCGTGATTTTGGTATTACCATTGTCACAATGACGACATTACTGTCCCTAGTCATGTTCTCGGTAACTTTGATTGTCATAATGACAACTTTACTGAGCATGTCATTTTCTCTGCCACTTGACATATCGTCATGATGACAACAACACCATCCAGTTTGTCATCTCTGTATCGTTTGAATCATCGTAACAATGACATTACTGTGAGGTCGTCCTCTCTGTGATAATTTGTCACATATTGTGACATCACGTATTCTCATTGGTTGAGATCGCATTGTGTGACTTGTAGCAGAATGCAGTGTTGACTGCGGCAGGCCAGTTAACAGTTGAAGAAAGACTTGAAAATATTCACCGGTTAATAGTTTGTTGACATCTCAACTGCTTGACTATAAGATAACCACTGTTGACTGTGTTAACTGCTGTCAACCTGGATTTGCTGGTCGTTCAGCATGAACATGACAAAGACATTAAAACTCTTGTGTTGAAATATTTTCTGATATGTTGACTACATATTCTGTGGCTGCTTATGTCATTTGCTTTGGTAAATCTTAAGTTGTTCTTGTGGTATGACAAACACAGACATGGTCAGCTGGCAGTGTTTAAACAATGTATTCCACACCTTTTCTTATGACATTTCGTATGACATACTACTTCAGTTGCAGTAGTCTGGGTACAGTATTGAACTTGTAACTGAGAGGTGTCGTTTTGATGCTTACATGGTCCACTGTAAGCAACCTGGAGTAAGTTGCTAACCTGCTTTGTGATTAATAATAATTAGTCAAATATTTAAGGTCGGAGGTCAAGGTCACAGCATAAAGTAATGTGATAGCAGCATAAACGCTATAGTACGGCAGTCGATAGATTCAGCGACTTCAAACTTTGCATGGCATCATAATTAAAGTGGAAAAGGACTGGCGTGGCTTAGACAGCCTCAAGTTGCAATGCATTCGCAATTGCCACGTTTTCTAGTAATTATTATTATTAATCACAAAGTAGTTGGCAACTTACTTCAGGTTGCTTACAGTGGACCCTGTGAGCATCAGAACCACACTGTTCAGTTACCAGTTCAGTACTGCAATAGTAGTGATAACACACATTTCTGTTAAGCTCTAAGGTCGTAACTTGGGAGGTTGCTGGCCAGCTGAGCCTGCTATCCTCAGGTCAGAACACATAGTAGCGTTCTAGAGCTTACAGTGGGGTGAAGTTCTGCTGCGGCCAACTAAAACTCGTCTCTCTCTGAACGTGAGTGCACTGCAGTTGTCTGTCAACTCTGGGATAAGCCTATTTCACTGTTGCACTCTGCGTCAGGCCACATGCTGTACGTACATTTGTATGTATGTTGGTAGTATTGACATCGTTTTTAGTTCAGTTTCTGCAGCATGTAGTTTCGAAGTTTGCTGTTAGTTCAGTTTCCGTTGTGTTAAGTACGTGGTTTGATGTATGCCGTATGATGTCGGTAACATTTCCGTCTTTTACTGATGCTGATTCAGTGCCAGGTACTATGAAGAGATTAATTCTTTTTGTAAAAATCAATTGCAGAAAAAGCTTTATGCATTCATTCTATTCTGTGCCTTTAATTACTTGGTGATAATGTTTATTGTGTAATAACAATACTGTAAAACATGCATCAAATTTTCGCTATTTGAGTAAAATCGCAAAATCAATTACACGCAAATTTTTCGAATTGCCCATCGCCATAAGTTGATCTGCATAGAATATCAACACTTCCCTATATGATTATGATGATGATGATTATTATTATTATTAAATCTGAACGTCATGACAACGTTATAGTCTAGCGACTTCAAGGTTGTGATGTGCAATATTCTAGGTAATAAACAATAATTAAGACAGGAAATTTTGATAATAAAATTTGGTAGATACAGCAGAAGAAACAGGAAACAAATTTCTTGATAATATTAACGGGAAAAATCTGCCAAATTAAAATGCAGGGAATTTTCTGCGTAAGAAAATCACAAAGTTAAGATGCGGTGAAAAAATAGTGTTTTACAGTATTCCTGATCCTTGTCTACAAAACAACAGCAGTCCTGTTTCTGACAGTTACAAAGGTCAACGAAGGCATTTGTCTAGCGCCTGCGTCTTGCATTGATCTGGCACTATTCAGTGTTGGCAGTGGACCACAAGATTGCCTGTAAATACCAGGCATGCTATTGTGGTCTTGCTGTCAAGCATTGTTGTATGCATACCCACAGTGTTAGTTGGTGCTAATTTGCAGGATTCTTGCCAGTCCTTGAATTTCTTTTATCCAGATTTTCAAGGCCTGGAAAGTCCTTGAGAAGTGACAAGGTCCTTGAAAGTCTTTGAATCTCTCCGTGAAAGTGCCTGGATGTGGTTTTCTAATATCGTATGCTGAATGTGCACAGTTACTGATCTGTTGACATCCTGACAACTCGCCATAATTATTGGATTCGCTGACAACTACTTGTACATTTTATGCATTTGCTAGCTTTCTGATTACTCCGGTTTTCATGTTAGTGCTTGCTAGTGGTGCATTACAGTCGCAGAATTGTCCAGTGTAAACTGAGCCTGTGTAGACAAGCTTATGAAAGATGCTGCAGTGGATCAGTGCAGTTCTCCTTCGATGTCGTGGATGCGGTCCTTGAAACTTGAAAGCCTTTACAATTTGATATTAAAATCTGGGCAAGAAACCTGAATTTGGCTCAGTCGTCGATGTTGGTAATTAAAGTGTTTTCTTATTGGTGGTGTCATTTCACAGACAGAAAAATTGATAGTTTTTGCGGACAGTTTGCGCTAAGCAGCTCGTAATGAAACCACGTCTTGTGTGTTGCTCGGATGTTAGTTGCGAGTGTTTTGTGCCGCGTTTTGTTGTAGCAGTTTGGCTGTCTTGCATTGATTGCATCAAGACGGTTTATATTACGCTGCACTGGTTTTGTAACATTTCTAGAAATAAATAATGAGGTAACTTCTGCTGAGTGCAGTGCTGTATCAAGAGCTTGACTGGAGCAGTTTCTGCAGTGAAACACTGTCTGCTCATTATTGACTCTTGTTTGGACTTATTTCTGCCATTTGTTATGTTATGCAGTCGTTCAGAAGTCGTGCACTGTATGACATTCAAGCTGCAGCTGACCATCAGGGATCGTGGCAGTCATAGGTGTCAGAAAGCAGGCCTTTATCTAGAATGTAGTGGCAGGG
>Ga0209562_1000876_pt1 | contig 10929 bp, 9 predicted proteins | sample WorMetvacBELIZE2_FD_187399 | JGI IMG/M metagenome (GOLD analysis project Ga0209562, IMG submission 187399) | Marine gutless worms symbiont microbial communities from Max Planck institute for Marine Microbiology, Germany - Olavius vacuus BELIZE.2... | ecosystem: Host-associated > Annelida >...
CTTAATGAAATGTTTTTTAACAATTCCGCAATGTGGACAGTTTTTTGGTGACATGTAAATTATTGAGTTACGTTAGTTATAGACTAACTTTTCCTCCTGTCTACCAACACTTCTTGGGTCTAGTCCCACCGTCCTTGTTATCGATTAAGTGCTTCTCGAATTCTGTGGTCCACTTCTTCTGGAGATCCTTCTCCATTGATTTCTATTAGTCTATCTTCCTCTTTCCATTTTTCGAGTAGTGGTTTAGTGTGCCGGTGAAATGCGGCAATTCTTTTCTGGATTACCTTGGGCTTGTCATCGGATCTATTTTCAATTTCGGCTCGTTTCAAAAGTCTCTCGAGAGCTAATTCATCGGAAATCATCAAATGAATTACCCAGAAATCCCGATTTTCTTGATTGAGGGTTTCTCGAAAAATTTCCCGCTGATCTTCTGACCGGGGAATACCATCCCAAATAATTGGTTTGGAATGATCGGCCTTATTTTCAATAAAATCCGTCACAATCTTCATGACAATTTCGGTGGGAACCAAATCTCCGCGATTAATAATTTCTTTTACCTGACGCCCCAGATCACTATTTTCTTTTGCAACTTTGCGCAACGCCCCACCCATTTCAAAAATCTGAAAACCCATCCATTGGGTCAAAAATTTTGCCTGAGTTCCCTTACCAGAACCCTGAACGCCAACTAAAACAAGATCTTTCATGATGAAAATTATAATGGAAAGTCAACAAAGGGGACAAATTTATAAAATCCCCAAAGCCGAAAGGAGTTTTCTGTTATTAGTTCTTTTATGGATCAATAAAATTTTTTATAACTTATCATTTAGGAAGCCCCGATAAAAAACGACTCACAAAAAATTATAAGATTTTTGTGATAAAACGGACGAAAAAATAATTTGCATAATTTGGTTATGGAAATTTCTTTTTGAGTCTGTTTTAGCCAAAAAGATGAATTTTATGTCTGAATTTCTTATACCTCATTTTTATCTTTTTATCAAAAGACTAAAAAAGTGAGGAAAAAATGTTTTTTTATCGGGGGTTCCTTTATTATTATTTCTGTAATTTTCTACCTTTCAGCTTGCTCCTTGCAACTCATTTCGCCGTTGCTTCATACCGAGCTTCACGAATCACAGCCACTCGCACTTCCCCTGGATATTGCCCGTGTTCTTCGATTTTCCGTGAAATATCAAACGATAATTTTTCGGCTTGTAGGTCATTAAGTTCCGCGGCATTTACAAACACGCGCAGTTCTCGTCCAGCCTGTATCGCAAAAGCTTTTTCCACCCCATCAAAACTATTGGCAATCGCTTCAAATTCTTTTACTCGTTTTAAATATTTTTCCATCGTTTCTCTTCGAGCCCCTGGACGAGAGGCCGAAAGTGCATCAGCCGCTTGAATAATTCTCGCTTCAAGTGATTCATATGGGAAGTCTTCGTGATGTGATTTCATGGCAGTGATGATGGGTTCATCAATGCCGAATTTCCGCAGAATTTCCATCCCAATAATGGCATGTCCTCCCTCTACTTCGTGGGAAACGGCTTTCCCAATATCATGCACCAGTCCAGATTTTTTACACACATCAGGATCGGCCCCCGGCAATTCATATGCCATTGCTTGCGCAATGTAGGCGACTTCAATCGAGTGCTGAAGGACGTTTTGGCCGTAAGAAGTACGAAAACGAAGTCGACCCAAGAGTTTCAAAATCGGATCTGGCCAACCAGTAATGTCTAATTCTTGGCAGGCGTGTTTACCCATATCGAGCAATAAATTTTCCGCAGAGTTTTGTGCTTTTTTTACACAATCTTCGATGCGAGAGGGATGAATTCGTCCATCACGGATCAGCTCTTCTAACGCAATTTTTGCAATATATCGGCGAAACATATCAAAGCTCGAAAGCGTGATAGTGCCAGGAGTGTCATCAATAATGACATCTACACCGGTCATATTTCCAAAAGCGGTAATATTTCTTCCTTCTCGGCCAATGATTTTTCCTTTGAGATCATCCGAATCAATTTTTACCACGGTGATAGCACTTTCTGATCCCGAAGAAGAGGCATATCGCTGCACTGATTGGATAATAATTTGTGATGCTTCTTTGTCGGCCTCCGATCGCATGGCCTCGATGCGTTTTTCCATAGTGTCAGCCAAGTCTTTTTGTATCCGGTCTTCTACTCGCTCCAGAAGCATCTTTTTTGCATTCGCTTCAGAGAGTTTCGATATTTTGGATAAATTTTCTACTTCTTGCTCGATTTTTTCACTCCATTCTTTTTCTTTTGATTCCAGGGAACGAATTTTTTCTTCGTACCGTTCCCGAGACTCATCCATTTTTTCTGCCTTTTTATCGAGCATTTCTTCTCGCTTGAGGATTCGTTCATCGGCCTGTTCTTGGGTTTTTTCCAGTCGAACACGTATCTGATTTTCCTCTTTTTTTGCATTTTCTTGCACTTGCGATGCCATTTGTCGACCATTGGTGACCAAACGTTCCGCCTCTGTTTCTGCATTTTTTCGGATGCGTTCCGCTTCTTTCTCCGCTTTTTCTTCGATGGCACGAGATTTTGGTTTTACCAGCAGGTAAGTTCCCAAGAACCCGACAAAAAATGCCCCGAAGATACTGGCTACAATAGTGATATCCATGAGATAAATATGGTTAAATAATACAGTCGGAGCTTCGTCTTTTTATTTACTAAAATATCTGAACGAACGGGCATTTTTGTCCGAAACAAAAACCTGTAAAAGGCTTACACATGGTATTTTTTTCTATAAGAAATTTTTCTGAAAAACAAAAAACTCCACCCATATTTTAAATAACTTTTACGAAATCGTAAAATTTTTCTGTAGTTATTTTCTACAATTTATTAGCTATTAGAAAAAGTAGAAAGTTTTTGGGGAATTATGGGGATTTGCGAGGAATTCTAAATTCTAAATTTTGGAAAACCCCGTTGATCCATAAGAACCAACAACTCGCCGTCTTTTTGCCTTCGGCAAAAACCGCGGAGAAATCCCCGCGGTTAATAACCATGGCGAAAAGTCGCGGTTGGGGCTAATAGCTGACAGCTAATTACTAATGGCTTTTTATCTAATCATCTAATTATCCATTATCTATCTGGCTTGCAACTGACAACTTGTAGCTTGTTATCTTTCAAAAAAAGTGTAGTTTTTCCGTGTTTCCATACAATACTTAACGTATGCTACCTCAAAAAACTGATAAAAAAATATCATCAAAGCGTTTTGTTTGGCGTTTTTTCTTGGTTTTTTTGTTCCTTTTTTTGGCCCTCACGCTCTGGCCGATTCGAAATTTTTTTCCCGCGATTTTTACTGGTGATCAGATAGCTATTATCTTTACCAACGAAACAGAAGAACGACCATGCGGAGGTTTTATCACCGCTTACGCTCTGATAGATTTTTTTCCACCCCGCGCAAAAATACATAATGTATATGAGCTCGAACCAATGAGTTTCGGAAAAAATATTTATCCGCTCACAGAAGTTTCGGATGAGAAAAAATTTTGGGATTTGGGTACTACCACCGACATTCGTTGGTGCCAAAAAGTGCTACTAGAAGCGATAAAAATCCCCTATCCAGAAACCGATGAAGTGATGCTGGTGAGTCTAAAAAGTGTAGAAAATCTCGTAGAAAAAATATATGGCGATCACCTCATACTCGGGAAATACCAGTCTGCAGATTTTTTCTCTTTATTGTCTCGTTCGGTTTCTGATATTGATCGACACGCCATAAAAGATTTGGATACTCGAAAAAATATTTTGGGTGACGTGGGAAGAGAAATAACTACGAAATTATTTTTGCATCCGTGGAAATGGCCATCGGTTACCCATTTAATTGCTGATGCGGTAGATCGAGGGGAGATTTTCACCGTTTTTTCTCCTGATTACCAACCTAAAAAATACGATTTTCAGGCGATAGAGTGGAATTTAGGTGGAGGGAAGAGTAGCCGATATTTGCATAAAAAATGGATTATCACGGCTCGAGAAGAGGCGCCAAATCAATGGAAATTTTCTGCGACTTTTACGGCATCGCATCTGGGAGGGTACAGCGAGCCAATTTCCCAAAAATGGAAAGGAATTTTTGAGTTTTATTTTCCCGATTTTTTTCACCACACTTCGGTCATCGAATCAGCGGAAATAAATCCTGGGGAGACTTTTACTCGTTCTTTTGAATTTGAAAATATCGAAATTTCTAATCCTGCTGGATTTGGAATTTTCCGTCCGAGGGGGCAGGAGCTTTTCGCGGAAATTTTTGTTACCGCTTTTTCCGAACAAAAATTCCAACAATCAAATTTAAATATTCGGGAAAATTTGGCGATCTGGTCGGGAGAAATAATGGACAGTCGAAAGTTTTTTTATTGGGAAAGTATTCCAGATTCCCTACCTCCTTTTATCACGCTGCACGAAGTTGTACCAAGTGATTTTTTTTGGAGTTCGGGAGAAACAATTCCGTCCAGAGCCGTGGTGATAGAAGTTCATTTTCAGGAACCCATTTTGATCGATGATGATTTTTCAGTCCGATTGCAAGACTGGGATATTATTGATTACAAAACAAATATTCCGCAGTTTTTGGAAAAAAAGTTACTGGACGATAATCGGACATTGCTTTTGGCTTTTGATCGAGGTGGCTCAATACAAAAAAATGAACGGTACGGACTTTTTATCCGCGGAATTTCTGATTTATGGGGCAATAAAATTATTGAAACCGATCGAACGATTATTGAGAAAAATTAATAGTATTTTCAGCATTGACACAAAAAAACTAGCAGACTATAATCTGGACTGCTAATTTATTTTCTAACCCTAAAACCTCTATGAGTAAAATTCCTCTCAAACCCTTACAAGACAATGTGATTGTCAAACCTTTGGATGCCGAAAGTACGACTGCGTCGGGCATCATTATTCCCGATACAGCGAGCAAAGAGCGACCCGTGCGAGGAGAAATTATCGCCGTAGGTCCTGGGAAAAAAGACAAAGACATGAACGATGTAAAAGTTGGTGATATTGTATATTTCACACAATACGCTCCCACAGAATTAAAAATTGAAAACGAAGAATATTATGTATTGGGGATTGATTCGGTATTGGCAGTGGAGCAATAAAAAATAAGGGCTGTCGGTCTATGACCAACAGCTATCAACTATTAACTAATTTATCTTTTAACTTTTTAAAAAATCATGGCTAAACAAATTATTTTTGGAAACGATGCTCGTACACAAATCGCTACGGGCGTAAAAAAATTGGCTGACGCGGTACGAGTCACCATGGGACCGAAAGGTCGCAACGTAATTTTAGAAAAATCTTATGGAGCTCCAACGGTTACCAATGATGGCGTAACGATCGCTCGGGAAATAGAATTCGCGGATAAATTTGAAAATATGGGAGCGACACTCGCAAAAGAAGTGGCGACCAAAACAAATGACGCTGCCGGTGATGGTACTACTACCGCAACTATTTTGGCAGATGCTATCATCAGTGAAGGACTAAAAAATGTTGCCGCAGGTGCTAATCCTATTGCGATCCAGCGAGGTATCGGTATTGCTACCGAAGTAGCCGTGGAAGAATTACAAAAAATCGCAGAACCCGTCGATAGCAACGAAAAAATCCGACAAGTAGCAACGATTTCTGCTCAGAGTGATGAAGTGGGAGAAATTATTGCGGAAGTATTTGATACTGTGGGTGCTACGGGCGTAGTAACGGTAGAAGAAGGAAAAACCATGGGGCTGGAAAAAGAAGTGGTAGAAGGAATGCAATTTGATAATGGATATTTATCTCCTTATATGATCAGCAATCCCGAAACGATGAAGGCAGAGATGGAAAGTCCATATGTGCTTTTGACCGATAAAAAAATTTCCAATATCAAAGAAATTTTGCCACTCCTAGAAGCCGTAGTGGCCAGCGGAGAACGACAAATGGTAATCATCGCTGAAGATGTCGAATCCGAAGCTTTGGCAACGTTGATTGTCAATAAATTGCGCGGAAATTTCAACGTTGTAGCGGTAAAAGCTCCTGGGTTTGGAGATCGACGAAAAGCTATGTTGCAAGATTTGGCCGTTCTCACCGGTGGTCGAGTGATCAGTGAAGAGGTAGGCCTCAAACTTGAAAATGCTTCGCTTTCGGATCTCGGAAAAGCGAAAAAAATCATTGTTACCAAAGACAACACTACCATCGTGGATGGCATGGGAGAAAAAGACAGTATCCAAGAACGAGTACTACAAATCGAAAAAGAAATAGAACTTTCTTCATCGGATTATGATAAAGAAAAATTGGCCGAACGACGAGCCAAGCTTTCGGGAGGTATTGCAGTTATCCGAGTGGGTGCTGCGACCGAAGTAGAACTGAAAGAAAAAAAACATCGCATCGAAGATGCCGTACTCGCCACTAAAGCTGCTGCCGAAGAAGGAATTATTGCGGGAGGAGGATCGGCCTTACTTCGCATTGCTCAAAAACTGCGATCTCACAAAACTTCCAACCCCGAGGAGCAAGTGGGAATCGATATTGTTGCGAAAGCGCTCGAATATCCTGTTCGCCAAATTGCGGAAAATGCGGGATTTGAAGGCTCAGTAGTGGTCGATAAAATTTTATCACACAAGGGAGCACACGACGGATTTGATGCGGCCAGTGGAGTGTATAAAGATCTCGTAAAGGCGGGAATCGTAGATCCCAAAAAAGTTACCCGATCTGCGGTCCAAAACGCCGCTTCTATTGCGGCCACCTTCCTCACGACCGAAGGAGCAGTGGTAGAAATGCCAAAAAAAGAAGAACCCATTCCAGCACCGCATCCAGGTATGGGAGGTATGGAAGGGATGATGTAGCACGGGCGGAAACCTACGGTTTCCCCCATAAACCCCCTTCCCTTATTTTGTATTCACTTCGGCAAAGGCGGCCTTGCCTTTGTTCATGATTTCTCTGAGCCTTTTTATTCAATGTTTTGGATAAATATTTCGGTGTAGAGATGTCCTGGTGAGACGTCTCTTTTTTATTCAGGGTATCCGTTTCGGTCTAGGAAATTGTATAAATAGGCTTCCAGTTTCAACCGTTGTACTTCGTTTGTGTCTGGTCGATACCAAAAAATATACACTTCTATTTTTAATCGCTGTTCCTCGCATCGGATATTGTCACTTGCATTTCCGCATTTTTTTTCTTTTTCATAAGTGAGAAAAACTTCGCGAAAAAATCGAGTAGGACTCCCATTTCCACCCTCAAAGTCGTGTATTAATCTGCCGATTCGATTACCTTCTTCTTTTTTTACCGAAAGCTGACAGGAAAAAAATATATTATCTATTGTTGTTCCACAGGTAGCGCTTAGGTTTGGATTGTTGGTATCAATTTCCGTATCAGAATCTAGGGGTCGGAGTGTATATTTATTATTTGAAAAAATAGTGAGATACGGAGATTTGGTCTCAGAAATAGTTTTTCCAGTTTTGCAAATATTACCGGTAGAATTTACTTCATAACACAGCCAAAGTTCGTCTCTACTTCCCGAAAAACGGAGCCAATTGGTATCTCGCAAGTTTCGTACTGCCTCGATAGATTCCTGCGCTATGCTCAGTGCCTGGATTCGATCTTTGGTATCTTGCCCCAGAGTGATGGTGCGTCCGAGTATCGCAAAAACCGCCGTTACCAATACCGAAAAAATACTGATCGCCACCATTACTTCGAGTATGGTTTCTCCTCGAGATTTCCGCGGATTTTTTTGAGAAACGAATAAACGGGGGAAATTAGTAATCATTGGGTATTTTATTTTCTAGTATTGCCAAAGACTCGGGAAGAGGCGGCGGTTTGGAGTAAAATTTCTGGTTCTTTTTCTGCAGAAAAACCGAAACTGCCGGCATTGGAAAGAATAAATCGTGTAGCGATGTGAACTATCGGATGCGATTGTGCTTCTTTGTTACGAAAGGCTAAATACGGGTCTTGTATTGGGGAGACAGAAAATTGGATATTTTCAATATCAATAGAATCGGGGACAATGTTTTGGGTACTGTGTGCTCGATAACAAAATTCTTCCGACTCCGGTTTTCCCATGACTACATTATTGGTGTCCAGATAACAAAGGCCATTATTATAGAAAGGATTTGAAGACCAAGCGTCTGCCTGGCCATCATCATCGGTATCGGCTCCGAGTTGTGTTTCGAGTGTGATATATCCTCGTCCTCCAGTACTTTTTTCCCACTGAATTTTTTGGCGCACTGTTCGGTTACTGTTTATCAGAAACAATGTTTTCCCATCCCAATTACTCATCGATTCACCAATGGCCACTGTACACTCATCGGTTATTAGTGTTTTTCCAGTTGGATCATCGGGGTTATTTTTTGCCCCGCCCAAATTTCTATCGAGCGATCCACTGCTACTACTATCCCGCAGAAAAACATCGGGATAATTGAGTTCATTTTTACTCCCTATTGATCCCCTTTGTTCTTGGTTGGAAAAAAATTTCCCGCTGAAATGAAGCGTGAAACAACTATTGTATGCATTGCCATTACTTCGAATGGTTTCCTTCCAAAACCGGTCATAATCAATGGTATTGTTTCTCACCATTTGCACGATTCGATCGCTCACGATTCGAGCTTCGTTATAAAAACTTTGAGAAATAGTGAGATTTTTTTGTGCCAAAACTACCTGTTGCACCATTACAAATGCGCTCGTAAAAACGATCGCCGAAATCGTCATGGCAACCATGAGTTCTATCAATGTAAATCCAGTGGTTTTTTTATAAGACATGATGTTTAGGAATCACGGTATTTACATTTTTTTTCACCGATGGTGATGCGAGGATGCCCCCCAACTTTATCGATACAAATAGTATCGACCAAATTTTGCTTCACGGGATGTCGGAGTACTACGGTGGCGAAGTTTTTTCGCGAAAAAATTGGATGGTTTTTTTGAAAAAGTCGTGTCCGAAGACTATCGGTAAAATAACTAATTTCTATCGCATCAGTACCAGTATCATAGCTACCAATAGTTTCGATTTTACTGTTGCTAGTTTTTATACCCTCTATTTCCGCACCACGAGTGATGTTGCACGATTTATCAGACTCAATATCTCGAAACTCACAAGCACTGATATTTTCCGACAAAATACTCCCCACATTATTTTCACAGGTGAGTTTGATGAAGCCATTTTTATTAATTTCCACCGACCAAATTTTTGCAATGGATCCATCCGCACATTTTTTTTGGGTAAGGGCATTGGATCTGGTTTCGAGCAAAGCATCCCCCATCGTTTTTATTTGATAATCGAGACGACTTTGAGAGTTGAAACTATTGAAAGAAGTCGCCGTAATTCCCGACAAAATGCCCACGATCGTAATAACCACCATTATTTCTAGGAGGGAAAAACCAGGACGCTTTGAGGGGGAAACCCTCCGCATTTCCCCCTCAGCCACCCCCTTCAGGCAAGGTATTCCCTCATCAAAAAGCGCGGTTTTTGATTCGGTCATAATCTTAAGAACAGTATTTATAACATTCATTTTTAATCAAAAATTACATAGTCAAAAGCGGTGTTTTTTTGGCGTTCGGGGATGATGAGATTTAGTACTTGTCCAAATTCTCGAGAATTAGTTTGGGCGGTGATACGGAAATATGGCAGTGGAATATCTACGTTTCCTCCCGTAGAATTTTTTAGTTTTAAAACGTATGGAATTCCCGCAATTTTTGTCTCCCCATCTCCTGCATCGGTAGTGGAAAAAAGTGCGCGAAAACCTATTCCCTCTAGTTTGTAGGCAGTATCTTGGACAAACCCGTTTATGTCGTTGGATCCATGATCTGCTATATTTAAATCCTTTGCCCCTGGGCTTACAAGCCCTCCCGGAACGATGATTGATAAATCGGAAAGTTTTTGGGGTGTTCCCCATGTCCCATTTGCCGCTGAACAAATAAAGGTACTTTTTTCACCAGCATTTCGTACACATGGATATGATAGAGTGGCGGGTTTTGGGATAAGTGTTTGCGTTGGTTCTCCGTCTTTTTTTCGCGCAATATTCCAGTCGATCAGTGCGGTGGTATTCACCAGATCAATAGATCCATCGGGTAAATTTTTATCCGCGTCGAACTGAAAACCATTAGGAATTGCTACCTCACCAAAACGCTCCAAAAAATCAACGTACGCTTCGCAATTATCAATATCTTTGAAAAAGTTACTTTTGTTTTCCAGTTCTGATATTTTATTTTCACACACGGCTATTGGATTTTTATAACTCTCATCAATACTGCGACGAAGATAAGGAAGAATATCATCGGCATGTTCTGGATCATTTTTTGTTTTTTGGTAGATTTGGAAATCTATACGATGAATGCCGTTTATCCAAGCATTGTCTGGAGAACTTGGGACATTTTCGATGCTTTCGCTATGATCAATTGTTAGTGGAACATACACTGATTGATTTTCTTTGAGTAGTCCCACCAACACAGGAGCCCTTCCCGTTACCGTCCAGGTGGTATCGGGCGCATTGGTAAAATTGATGGTTTGGTTTGTTGCTTGGGCTGGATTATTTAAATTCACTCCCTGGCCTCGCGCATTGTGGTGATACAAGCCAGCCTCGAGTCCAGATTCCAAACTATAAAATCCGCGGGTAAATCGCTCTACTTTTGCGGCTTCGTTAAAAGACCGTCCCAGAGAAATAAGGGCAAAAGTCGTAACCGTGAGTACAAACAAAGAAGCACTCATGGCAATAATGAGAGAAACGCCAGCGTTTTTTTTATTTCTCATATTTATTTCTGCGAAAATTATAGTGGAACTCCCGATAAAAAAACAGACAAAAAGCTGACAAGCTAACAAGTTATTAGTGGTTAGCTATTTAGGAAACGCCGATAAAAAACGACTCACAAAAAATTATAAGATTTTTGTGATAAAACGGACGAAAAAATAATTTGCATAATTTGGTTATAGAAATTTCTTTTTGAGTCTGTTTTAGCCAAAAAGATGAAT
>Ga0209562_1000877_pt1 | contig 10927 bp, 9 predicted proteins | sample WorMetvacBELIZE2_FD_187399 | JGI IMG/M metagenome (GOLD analysis project Ga0209562, IMG submission 187399) | Marine gutless worms symbiont microbial communities from Max Planck institute for Marine Microbiology, Germany - Olavius vacuus BELIZE.2... | ecosystem: Host-associated > Annelida >...
AAATAAGGTAGTAATAGCAAACGGACATGAAAAATTAAATGCGCATATGATAGCTCAAACACCCTAGCTATTACCTGCCAAAAACTATTAAAATCGGTTGATGTGCATTGAAGATATAGCCTGCAACATCAGTGTCGTTTTTTTGACACGCAGTGTATTGTCTCCCAGTTCCAGTCTTCCACTTTTGGCCATAACTAACCCACCCTGCAGCGCGGTCTCTCTGCGATAGCTGAGCTACTTGTTTTATTATTCTCTTCTTTAGTTCCAAGTTTGTGTTGCCTGTAAGTAGAATGTTCTTATTTGTGAATCCCATTGCAGTCCTGCTTTGTATGTCCTTATTACAATCATGATCAACGATTACACTGACCAGGTGTTCAAAGTTTGAAGTATGTTTGAAGTATCTGGCCATTCACTAGTTGTTTTAGTATTCTGTATGTCTGTCAGATGATGCAGATAACTATTAGTTTTCTTTGTATTCTTCACACCATATTCTTACCTGACTCTGTTGATGTTGTTCAATAGATCTTGTGACAGCTTGCCACAACTGCTTTATCGTCAGCAAACGTTACTTTGTCCATTGTATTCCCATTTGACTTTGTTAATGTTACGACTGCATAAAGTAATGGAGCCACAGAGCTTCCTTGCATTATTCCTCTTCTCAGTCATCGGTCATCACTCTGTTAACATTACTCATATAAACTGACTGTTTCTCACACACATTTGCAATCAGTTTCCCATCTCTTCAGTCTGCACCAATGTGTTGTAAGTATCCATTATCTTACACCAGTGCACCCGGTCAAATGCTTACTCATAATTGATGTAACATATGTAGACTTTATTTCTTAGTGTAGCTATTTTGTCTCTCATGCTTCAACTTCTTTCCCTTCCTTCCTTGAACAACATATGAGTTGTGGTGACTGTTTGGATGATCAGAGGGAAGATTATCAGAGCTCTCTCAGTCTTCTGTGCTGTATTGTGTATCACAGTTTTGCCTAGACAAACATCTGCGGGCAATTCTTACAAGTGGTGTTTTGTTCTTAACTTGGGTCAGTTTTTTGTGTGTATTTCCTCTTCTTGTCTTGGGTTTGGTTGTCACTACAAGTGTAGTCAATTGCCTGGAATGGCTTATCTCTGGAATTACCTGCTCTGCATCAATTGTGATATTAAACTCTATGCCTCGACTCATTAGCTAGTTGCCTTATTTATGCATGGTCACTTCCGGCACAACCCTACAATATGTAATTGTCGATCATTTGGGTGCTTCTTTTATTGAACTAGATTTATTTGACTACAATGTACCATTCGACAATACCACTCCGATTTATCTGATCAGTCTGCTCTGGAGGGTTAGACTTAGAGTTGCACTATTTAGCATTTTTTATGGAGAATAACGAAAACAAGCATCTTATCTTCCTAGAATTTTATGCACATAGGACCAACCAAACTGATTTTGTGTAAGTCAATCCATTCTTATGCTCCTTTTTTCTTCTCTGTTTGAATTACTTTCAAAGTAATTTGGCCATGCACCTTTGACTCTGCCTCAGTTCAGAATTCTCATAATTCTGTTTTGCCTCTGCACCATAATGATTTTAATAGTTTAGCTGGATTATGGTCACTTCTTTCTGCTTTATTATTTTTTTCAGTTTTGTTGCCTTTTCTGATTCAGACAACAGAATATCAGGAGCAATATCATCATGAATTGCTTCCTCATCTGGGTTTCATGTTTCAACTGTTGGTTTGTTTTCTTTGTTGTGTATCTTCTCAAAGTATTGTTACAACCTTGCACACACTTGCTGTGGTCTGTGGCATTGACCCTTTACATGCATTGGTTGTGTGCTGTACATCGTTTGTGCAGACCAAGATGTATTGGTGTCTACTGATCAGAGTGGAATACGGCAGCATTCTGATGTGCTGGCTAAAATGATTGCTACTGGCTTAGCTGACAGTTGTAGTCAGGTATTTCAACCATTACTCACTTCCTGTGCATGGACATGTGCATGTCTCATAATCCAATGGTTTCGTTCAGTATCTGCTGATGTTGTGTACATCGTGACTGTTGTTGGTCACATTCATTGCTCAATTGCATTTGTTTACATTTCTCTATTATAGCAATGTGTCACTTATGGTATTACTTTCTGATAATTAAATTATTAAATTTTTGTAATCATATTTCACTTTGAAACGCTGTAAACTCAAGTCAAAAATGAAACAAGCAAGGCTCTGGTGCTAGGTGACATCCAGGTGCTTAGGTGACATCCAGCGGAAATTGTCCACAGTGGGAAATTGTCAGAGGAAATGTTCAAGGAGGATTTTCTGGGGAGGAATGTTTGGGATTTGTTTAGTGGGATTTGTCCAGGGAAATACGAGTATCTTGGATGAGTACAGTACAGCGCAGGGGAGGAATGTGCAGTTGATTACAAGTGTCTACATGTAGCGGAGCTTGTGATTTGTGCATCTCGGTTAACAGACAGACAGACACATGTGTCTCCAGATAGAAAGACAGCTTTTGACACACTATACTATTAGCTCAGCCATCTGAGCTTAAAAGAATAAGTTTATTGTCTGTCAAACAATAGTTAGTTCGTGTTATATCAGTAGTTCGAAGTCAGACCAGATTTCAGCACTTATCTTAGCCATTAGTGCTTAGTTGTATTAGAATTTGACAGCACCATGCATTTGATGTTGATACTGGCTGCTCACTGTCATGTTATAGGTGCGAATGGCAGCATGTATTGCTGCGCGACACTTTCTTGAGTCATTGCCGATGCCAGCTACAGAGCAGCAGAGTTTCCTGGTATTGTTACCTGCACTTTGCTTCAACAGGTTGCTCACTTGTGTGTTCATGTATGTGCATTATTATGTACACACAAGTAGAAGGAAGTTCTTCTGTCACAGAGTAACTGCAGTTGTGCTTCATGTTACTGCAAATGTCTTATGCATAAAACGTTTGCAAGTTGTATGTATGTATTGTCTTTGTTAAAGTTTGTGTTGAGCTTTATCCTGTGTTTGTTAACTTGGCCTTCAGTTGAACAGATGCTCAACTTACAGACACTTTTTAGGATCTTTTGCTTTATCATTTTCAGTTACATGTGTGTGTACAACATATTGTACTATTATAACTTTATGCTATGTATGCAGTAAGTTTATCAATAAAGCCGTACAATACAGGATATAATACTTTACAAAATGCATGTATATGAAACTCTGCATGTGTGACATATGCAGATATTATACTGCAGAAGGTGTTAGAATTTATAGTCAGGAGACATGGAATGCTGTTACTGGTGGTAAAGGCAAACAGCTTGTGGAGCAGCATATTGATGCTGTGGTATGTACAGCTGTTAGTTTATCGTCAGTAGAGTTAAATGTTATATGTCGAGATGTAAGCGAACCTTGATAGGTTGGTTCAGTTTCGTTTGAGTGCTAGGAATTGAGTATTGAGTAAAATGCACTTAACATACACACATACAACAGCGATGAAATCAAGGAATATGACAAGCAATGCAATAAAAAGGAAAACATACATGAGAAACAAACATTCTGAAATACATGCAAACATACAAGATAAGAAAAGAAACAAGAAACTCATCAGGAGATGAGATAGCGAACGTGAACTTTCGTAACGACGACATAGTACACGCACTACAAAATACAGTAGACTCGTGCATGAATTCCACCACAGATCGACGCGGTTACGTGTTGGAACACAGGTTTACCAAATTCAATGAAATAATGCAATGTAACAGCCATTACGCCGTTCAATGTCATTCAAGGTCACCGATTTTGGTACCAATCGAAAGCTCATATGCGACTTCCTATTAGTGATTAATACTAACTTAGCTCCTATCTTGCACTGTTTCCGAGATATAGCGTTCGATAGGTCCAAAATCGCTATATTCGGCTACCCCTCTTGTGTTTAACTCCCCCGATGTAGGGGTTCCCCTGGGACGATCTCAGTAAAATTTTTATACAAAGGTCACTGATGGCCAAGGTACCACATGGCATAGAAATATTGCCGAAAATTTCAATCGCCTGAGTAGGGTGCACGAATGTTACAGACGACAGACGGACAGACGACAGGCGGACGGACAACAACATATAGCGAACGTGTACGTGAGTTCACGTTCGCTAAAAATGAAAGAAACTTAAAAAGTTAAATGCTATTTAAATGAATACAGACAGAGAACAATAAAAAGAGTCGCGATGGAGGTTGAGGTGGCAGACTGGCAGTTGCAAGTTATGGTCCCTAGAGCAAAGGATTACTTTTAACAGGAGGCAATGGGTGATGGAGACAGTGGGCTGGTGAATGTAACATTTTGACAGATTTTTTGTCCATAACATCCATAACAACATTGAGATCAAAACATTCACTGACAGAGTGGTACTTTTACTATTACATTTTGTGTAAAAAGCATTAGTCGTCCCTTAAGAGCATGAAGACAGTGTCGTGTGCAGGTGGCGTTTTACTTGTCTCAGTTATCAGATGTGAATGCTGAAGTGAAGGACACAGCGTGCTTCTGTATCAGTGAACTGAGTCAGAAGGTAAATGAGAATGTTACTGGCTGTGACTTACGTCCTGCTTTATGTAGTTATTACAACTTGTTGTAAACAAGTACATTTTGCTGCAGTATATATTTTTATGATTTGGTTTAATATTTATTATTTTTAACAACAGTTTCTCTTCATGATTGTTAGTGATTTCGTAAACTGTGATCTATACACTATATTTTATGTTCATTGTACATAATATGAATATTTATACCAGGAATGTATGGATATTTATTTTCTGCAATATACCAGATTTGAGTATCCAGTCCCTAAACTCAACCCAGATCCAGATTTTGCCAGATTGCGTTTTTGTTGTAGCTAAAGTAAAAATAAAAGTGTAATTTTAACATGCTGAGGCAATTTCTATAAGCATGTATGCGTATGTTCATTCATTCAATATAAAGTGATGAAAAAGCACTAAAAACAGACTAGCACTATGACAATTTAGTATCTGTTTCAGCAAGTTTTCTTTCATGGTCAGTAGCTTTCTACATTGCCTGGTGATAACTGAGCTGTTTGTTACATTGTTTCCATCAGTGCTGAAGACTCACTTTCTCAGGTATCTTTTAGTGAGAGTTGGCAAGACACTGTATCACTTGTTTGTACTGTGTTTGTTGAGTCATATTTGAGTGATGTAATCTTCATCTTGAATGTCTTAGTGTCATGACATTTTCATGAACATCTCAGTTTTTTGTGTTGGTCTTAAACATGTGATTTTGTTTTTAGTGATTTTGTCACATAATGTGTGTTGTACTAATTGCTGTGAGGTAGTTTCGGCTCTGAACAGCTCGGTCTGGAAAGTCTTGGTGACGATACTGTGCAGCTGTGATGTTGATGCTGTAGATGGACAGGCAGGTGCTGAGTCAACATGTGCTTCAGCTGCTCACTGCACTGCAACTCAGTATTAATGATGTCTGCTACTCTACACGTGATGGTAATGTCGCACATCACATCCATCTACATCTAACAGATCATTTGCATTCTTGATCATGTCTGTGAATTACTGTGATTATTGCTGGAATTGTTGCCTGCCTGTATAATTGCTGACTGATGTCTGTTCTAGCATCTTGTGTTGCGTGTGGAAAACTGGTAGCTGCATTTCCTGAAGAGTCACAGTGAGTATCTGTGTGCTGTGTGTTGTAGTCACATGAGTGAGTATGTGAATGAGTCGAGTTTGATGTCAAATAATTATCGATCGTTCAGAAATGAATCTTTCCTGTCAGTGCTACTAACAACCAAACTAAGACAAACAAACTGACAACCTAGTCTTCAACTGAAACCAACAGGCCATTGTTCACCAGTAAGTAAGTAAGTAACTTGCCTTTATTAACAGCGTGTGAAGCGCACACAGTACAGTAGTAGGCCTCTCCTAAAAGCTTTCCAGAAAAGACTGTCAAGCCGAGCTTTCTCTACTTTTGACAACTATCCAGATTGATTGAGTAAGGTTTAACATCCCACCAAACACATTATAGGTCATATCGGGGACGGGTTTTTACGGGTCAGATGACCCAACCAACAGTGTCAAAGCACTGAAGGAAGATAGTTCCTAATGATTAGGCTTCAATCCCATCTGGTCCACCCCACCATGCTCACAATAATATGACAACTATGCAGTATGAAACATAAAAACACAAATACATGCAAGCAGAAATAAATCTACGCACAGTGAAATGAGCCCAGTGTGACAAAACCAATCAAGAGAACTGTAAGAACTGCTCAACTAAGTGTGCTTATGACTGTGCACTGCTTCAGTACACAATACAACACAGAACAGTTCTGATTATCTCCCCTCTTACCTCCAGACAACTGTCCAGCATACAGTGTAAGAGCATAGGTAACAGCAGAATACAATGGCAGTAAATATAATATGTAAAGCAACATGCGACAACCCTTGCTTCTTCAACTGTGCAAGTAGATACATTCGCTGATTAGCAACAGTAAAGATGTGCTCGACATGTGTAACAGTGGAAAGGGACGCAGAAATATAAACTCCAAGAAGTTTAGTAACGGTGGTCTGTTCAATAATTGGTAAAGGTAATGAAAGCTGCTTATATGAGTGCGCTTACCTTTACCTTACCTTTATTTTTGGGGAGGACAGCATGCTGTCTAGCACTGAGGCCGTAGTTTGGCCCATTGCGCAGCCTCAGATAACCAAAAGGTTATATAAATCTCAAAGGGTGTATGGTTGAACTTGTTGAAGTTCTGTGATATTCATTATGATCCTAAAATGGTAAAATGGAGTGATGAGCCAATAAGTGTGCTTATGATTGGACACAGTTGTGGTAGATAATGCCATGCAAAGCAGTTCTGATAACCTACCATCTTGTGCTTCAGGCATCACTGCTTAGATGTTGCTGTTCGTGCTGGAGCCAGCCCGCTGTTTTTGAGAAACTCCTCAAATTGCCCTTTTTAACACTGCATTATCAATTAAGTATGATTATCAATACATGATTGTATTTAATTTTTTAGCTTAGAGCTAACATGCAGTGTAATGCTAGATTTATAGAAGGTTATTAACAGTAAAGATATGTGCCTTTTATATGGTTGCTACCATTTTTAATTTAGTCAGTTAATTGCTTATAATTGCTCATTGATTAGTTGATACAATTTTACAATAATGTGTGAAAAGTGTTGAACTGTATTACTTCTGAACTTGTTATATTTTTATAATGCACTGCTTACGTATGGTGTTTGTTGCTGCAGTGCATAGCCCTTAGAAACATTCTCTCATTTGAATGCTAACTTCAGGCAGTATTGCTGAGGAAATGCGGATTCTGTGAATCTAAGATAATTCGTCTGTTTGTTTCAATTTCTAGCTACCATTGATGTAAAGAGGAAAGGCTGCGTTCAATAAATTTATTGTCTGCACTGTCAGTATCCATTCTGTTGTGCATCCACTTCATTCTGTTTCAGTATCTCATCTCATAGTGTCTCATCATCCTGATCTCTTCATCTCACTGAAACATGGATGCAATCCACCACTATCTTTACTGAACTTACACCAAACTACTGAGTGTGTCAAAAACTGTACCATTTTTAACACTCGTGTAACTATCTTAGAGCATGCTGTTGCTAAAGGCCATTCTGTCTGCCCATCTGTCTGTCACACTCGTGTTCCATGCCTGAATGGTTAAGTTATGAAAATGTTTAAAACCATATGGTAGAGCAATGATGCTAGTTGCTTGACGTGAAATTTTGTAGTCCTGAGTTAGGGGTTTACCCCAAAAAGTTTGTTAGAGAGAGGTCAGCAACGAATATTTGACCAGTAATCTGCAATAACTTGGAAACAGTGCGAGATAGGAGCTATGTTAGCATTATTCACTAATATAAAGTCGCATACTGGCTTTCAGATGGTACCAGAATTGGCGACCTCCAGTGGCGTGATGGCCGTTACTTTGCATTATTACGCTGAATGCGTTAGCTTTTGATGCCAAATATGACAAATTGGTTGGAGTTAGACTCACAATGCCTGCAACATAAGTGCAGCCCAAAGAATCTAGTTTTTAGCAAGTGCTGTGTGATTTATGGCAATATTCAAAGTTATTACTGAGTTAACGAGCAGCACCCCTTTGGCAAAGACAGTAATTTCAGAAATACTGCACAGTAACTGGAAAACGGTGTGAGATAGGATGTTAGTTAGTGTTATTCACTTATATATGAAGTCACATACGGCTTTTATCTGGTGCCGAAATTAGTGATCTTGAACGGCGTAATGACTGTGGATGCACACTATCTATGCGGTAGCTGAGCTTCTTGTCAAAAGTATGTAACTTATGTGTAGAAAGCATCAGTTCAGTTTGTTATGCTATTACACTACAAGTAGCAATTTACGGCTTAAGTAAAGTGGCCACTTACCTGTGCTACCATGTTCATTGAACTGGAAAACTGGCCCACAAATAGTACAGACATCATCATCATCATCATCATCAATGAATTTCATCGTGACACAAGTCTTCCAGAACTTAGGGCCGCTGATGACCTCGATACAGTGTGGGGAACTTTGCAACAGACCTGAGATGTCGATCATCTAAAATACATTCTGTTAGATTGTAAGGATCAGAATCACAACACAATAAATTGGGTGATTGGCCAACTGCTAAAAAGAGCAGTGATGGTGACTAGGGCACATGAGGGATGTGCTGAATTCCGTGTTAACTGACAGATGTTCATGGTCAGCATTCATTGTGAATTTTAGAGAGAAATGTATTCAAAACTTAAACATCATTGCTGAAATAATTATTTTTAGTGTAGTATTGTTTCACTGAACTTGCACAAAGAACATTTAAATGTGGCAACATGCAGTATACCAGTGTTACTGATGATAAAGAGCTGATCAGTTTGATAGGTTGAATGCCACGTTTACTTAATCAGTTCTGATTCGTCTTAGTACATGTTACTGAGTTGTTTCTGTTCATTATTTGTACCATATTCTGTTTAAAAATATATTATTAATTTGTTATTGTGTTTGAAGTCTGATAGACGTGAGTTGTGTTATTAGAGCACTGATGATGTCCATATATGAGAGTTTGTTCAGTCGTCTTGAGGACAATGTGGCTCCTGTGCGTGAAGCTGCTGCCATTGCTCTTGGCTGCATTGTTTCCTCTCTTGGTTGGTGTCTGCTAGCTGATGATCAGTTTGTTATGACATTTTACTCAAAGTTATGCTTGAGCGTATTCCACATAATATATACATGTTGCACACATTTTGAAACTGAGCTAACTTCTTTGCGACACAAATACAAACCTTTTTTTCAGAACAGGTATTTTTGCAATCATGTTTTGTGTTAGATGACGGTATAGTACTGCTGCTGTACTTGGCAAAGAGGTTTCACTACTGTGCTATATAAATTTACTTCAATGTTGAGTAGGCAAGGGGTCTGTTGTTAGCATGTGCTATCAGCACACGGTCGAGTTAGCCTATCTCATAGGTCAGTCTCAAGTCATATTCTTGTTATGATTCTCCTGATAGAATGTCATCTTAGAGGTGTTGTTCGTAACGTAGTAGGTGCATTGTGAATGTCTGGTGATAGTGATGATTAATGTGCTTAGATCTGGTACATCCTTCTCTTCTTCAGAAACAAACAGTCATTAAGAGCGGTTTGCTGCTCATCTATACAACTTAATGCTTGTTTTTGTGATACTTGCAATGATGAGGTGCTGAAGCTCTGCAGCTAGTACTGGCTCACATCAAGCAAGGTCTTGAGGCTGTTGGTAAAGAAACATCAAGTGACATACATGCCACTGACAGCACTGCTCCACCTTCTGCTAGTTCTCAGGTAACATAAATGTTTACTGTTATTTCTTCTGATTAGTTGTGAAGATGTTGAAACATGCAGCAGTCAATGGACAGTAGGTTGACAATGTAGTGTCGCTGACCCCGCGCCACTCATTTCTCAACTACACATTGTCACTCAGTGCAGTATAAATATCATTCACTCTTCATTTTTGTATACTTCTCAAAAATATATGTGCCAAGATATTAGTTAACTATTTCATTTTTTTATTTACAGAATTACTACATCAATTCAAAGAAGTGTATTAAACTGTTTATCTGTCATGGCCTCCATAGCATTTTTGCATGTTTGTTGCTGGGAATTCTGTTTTTGTGACATTGTACTATTGTGGCCATAAGATGTAAACAAATCATGATGGCTTACTGTACAGTATGTGATGACAGTCTGCTAGACTTAGTTTATTCTCCAACAAAACAAATATGCTGTGATGTCTGCTGCAGACATGTGAAAGAAATGTCTCTTGATAAGATCACAGTTGTGCATGTGACATGCGGTAGATTCTGACTGTCTGCTGTCAGTGTCTTACTGTGTGTGTATATAACAGGAAGCTGCTGTTGGCATCAGTGACAAAGTTGAGTTGGCATTGGTCAATGGCATCTTACACTGCCAGAGGCCTGCAGAACCATGGGAGCTAGCTGATGGGTAGTTTTGTGTATTAATGAAAGTAAATAGATATGGCAAGAAATTAGAAATACAACATTCAGTTTCTTAAAGTCACCAGTAAGCATTGCAGGTGATATACAGGGTGGGCCAAAAAAACTGGACCATTTTTAAAAGTGTTTTTCATATAATGACATAGGAAGGCGTTCTATATATCAAAATGTTCAGCTCTTTATCAGGAGTAAAACTGATATTCTGAATGTCACCATATTTAAATATTCTTTGTGTACGTTTGGAGAAACTATAATACACCGAAAATACCAATTAATTTAAGCTATGATAAATCCGACCATATTTGATAGTCTGTAATTCGTGTACATGATGACGCAGAAAGGTGATCCATATACCAAAGCGTTCAGTACTTTATCTGAAATAATACTTATGTGTTGCATCTGGCACAGTTAACTATTCTTTGCAGCAGTGTGA
>Ga0209562_1000878_pt1 | contig 10920 bp, 9 predicted proteins | sample WorMetvacBELIZE2_FD_187399 | JGI IMG/M metagenome (GOLD analysis project Ga0209562, IMG submission 187399) | Marine gutless worms symbiont microbial communities from Max Planck institute for Marine Microbiology, Germany - Olavius vacuus BELIZE.2... | ecosystem: Host-associated > Annelida >...
GGTTAAAACTGTGTAGTTTTGTCAATTCTAGAAATATTTCAATAGAACTTGGTGATAAAATGTATATTTGATCGCTTAACAATCGTGTAAAATTTCGTACAAAAATTCCCATGCATTGCTGTAATATCAACAAAAGTCATAGGGGGGGATTTTTTTTGGTTCACCTGGTACAATGCACTGAATTTAGTTTACTAATTACTTACTGGCCGTCGTATTCACACCGTGTCGGCCTCTTAAGATTCATGTACTATCACTTAGACTGACAACATATATGCTTTAATTGAGCTGACGGTTTGAAAGTTGAATTTGGCTTACTTCTTAACAATGAAATAAACTTGCACTTACGTTGCTGATTACAGCTATTCTCAAGTTATCATGCTGACATCAATGCAAGACTGACCAATTGTCAACAAGATTGATTTCTAATCCAAAACCGACTACCCACAAATGCGTGCATTTGGATACACGTGGTCACTTCCGGTCATATGACAAAGATGGCGGTCACAACATTCTATACACCATATCCAAAAAAAACCCATGCTACACACTAACCTCGATCATGGCTCTATGTTTTACAGAAACAGAGTTATGGCCGATTGAAGTTTTACATTGCGGGAACAGGCATATTCCATCTTTTTGCTCCTGTGACCTTGACCTTGACCCGATGACCTTCATATACCAACCTGGCCTGTATTCCCTGGAGATACACTAGATGTGCAAATATGAACTTCCTACGTCAAGGCTTTCGAAAGTTATCGTCTGACAGACATACAAAAATTCATATACGTACATACAGACACAACCGAAATTATATACCACGTCACTTTGTAGGTGGTCAAAAATGGCATTATCATCCACATGTAAGTGAATTCATAATTTTGCCAATGAACATCTGATGTCCATGTAACTTCTAAAACATCAAGTGACTGAACTGGCCAACCTTGATGTAACCTTGAAGCACAATGTACGTGCACTTGTACATGTGTCTCAAAAAATCTCTCTCAGACTAAAAGCTAGAAGTCTCCAACTCATATTGATCTCCGACCTCAACGTCACTCTGATTCATTGCCCTGTAATCATGTGATTATGAATGGTCTAATACTTACACCCTTGGCATGATAAACAATTAGTTTAGGTTTACTTTGTAATGAGACATTTAACAAAATGTTACATTATACTCATGTTTGGTTGGATTTAGTTTCAAATAATCATTTTGAATATAAAGTTCAGAACAATATGTGAGATGCATTAACAATAAATACTAAGCTATCAGAGATGGGATGATCCGTCTCATGGCCAATCAAAGTGAGTTTTACAACATGCTAATTCTGTCCCACTGCCTATCTGTGCCATCGAACACGATTTGAACCAACATGCTACCTATGAAAACAACAGTTTAACTATATAAGACACTAATGCTAATGCCCAAGTTTTTAGATATACATCACAAGCCAGAGGCACATACGTTGGGCACATGAACCAATAAGGAGAAAACAGCAAAACACCTTCATAACAAGCATTCAATTCTGTTTCTGGGGATTGGACATCAAAGCATAAACCGTATCTTGCTGCTTGTGAAAAGTAATTGCTATACATTTAACGACTCGGTTCCATACTTTCACTGCGTATAATTTAGTCTTAAAAATCACCATATCACATAAACAAGCCACTGAACATGGTAACAAATACGGCTGCATACAACCCTAATATGTACAATTTAATGCTATATTTACAAAAAACAAGCCACTAAACAACCTGCCACCATTAATAGTGCGACCACTACTTCTAGTGCAAAGCACACAGCTTATCTCACAGTCATCATCATCGTCATCATCATCATCATCACTATCATCCAGTGGCATTTCTATACCCTGTACAAATGCCAACATCATGATCATCACAGACAGCACTCACAAACAGATTAGATAAATCTGCTGAACACCGTAATACATGTATTACAAGTTACACATCCATAACTAATGAACACTTAAATTCCAGAAACACTGATGCCCGTCTCGGTCAAATGCACATATTCACCATGCCATCGATAAAAGTCTCCAAAGCCTCTAAAACCAGATATAAAGCAAAACTCAGTTCTAGAATATTACATCGATATGAACCATTATGCAACATCTATTAAAATACTGAACTAAAGTACGACAAAAAGTAGAAAAAAGTACACATTGTTGTGGTACTGCTCCAACATGGCAACAATATGTCATCTCTGTGAAAGAATAACAACAATAGCAATGACTGACTCTTGACACCCATCCAAATATACAAAGCATACTAACAACTCATTATTCATATACAGGCTTCATCATGTTTTCTCTGGCTGCCCCACAAACTGACTCATCTACACATAACCAGTACCTTTATGATCACTGTTGTTCGGTATCTTCCAAATCTGGCTGTGTTATCTCGTCCGACGCTGTACTTGCGATGTCAGCAGCAACTATGGCATGAATATGCTGCGGATCGACTGGAGGCACAAGTTTCACCGGAGAACTCAAAACGTCATCAATGGAATGGCGGCGATCATCTGGGTCGGCATCAGTGGTCACCAGCGATGCAGGCAGCGTCTTGGCCGGAATCAGTGTTTTTGGAGGCATGGTTATGGCGCCCACTGCCCTCACTGCTGATGCTCCATTCACATCATCAGTTTCAGTAGCAGGCATTAAGGAATCAGTCTCATGCTGTTCTGATAAATGACTACCATCAGCTTGGGCCTGTCTGCCATCGACTGATGACTGATCGACTGCACGGGTAGAAGAAATGTGGTGGCAGTCATGTCCACGCGATGGCGATGTCTCGGTATCTGAAGATGAAACTGTATCGGCATTTGAGCTGACTTCCACAGCAGCAGCTGCTGCTGCAACGGCAGCCGCCTCACGCCGCCTCTTCTGCACCTGAAACGCCATCGACATTAACTTCTTCTTTGAAGCCGGTGACGTCTTTCCAGCTGAAGGTGATGATAGCTGCAACTCGGCCAAGTGTGGCATCGGCTCACAGCTTTGTTCCTGCTCACGAGCAGCTGAAGCACTGAACGCAGGTACCGAGTCAACTGAAGCGAAGACCGACTGCTGGACGTCAGCAGCAGATGACTGAGTGGCAGACTCGACAGGCCTCTGCACCATGTGACTTCGGCCTATACAAAACAATATGAAATAACAAACACTGCAATAATTAGATTTCTGGCATACGTGAGTCGGCTAAATAGGTTCACTTGATTTGCGATTGTTTCTTTATTTTTACTGTTCACATGCATGATCAATGGGTTTTAACACTGTTCTGTACACTGAATCACACTGTGTCTAACCTTGCTCTGTAGATTTAGACCATTTCAACAATCTGTGTAAGCAAAGCGATTCATTGCATTTTAGTGTATATGACAGATAGATCACTCTTCAGTAGTTATTAGGTCTCACTCACTTATTGTCAGTCATTTACATATTTTTCTTACCTGCATGGTGAATAAACATATTATTTGAACAATTATACAGTCAGTGGCTCACTCAACAGGATAATGTTAATAGGGATATACGAGTACACAGCAGATCTACAAAGTGCTGAATAACTGAATGCTGAATATTATACATTAGCAAGTCTACTACACATACCAACTAAATGCCAAACTCAAAATTTAGCAGGAGTTAAGAAACCGCATTACAAGTAAAGACGTATTACATAATCACAACGCAGCCTCTCGGCCTCAACAACCGCAGAGACAATATATCTTGGATCTTGTGCTACGGCAGCAAAAAAGTTTACTAGCTTCTTTTAATTTATTGTAATTTCCCTGCATACTGGATTAGCATCAGGCAGATAAATCGTTTTATCATGACTCTGTGGAGTCTGGAATTTAGCTGATATGTCTAGCAGAGTTAATAGGTAAGAGTCAGCCTTGATAGCAACTGCTGGCCTCAAATTACACAATCAGCATACATTAGCACAGTCAGGAGATGATGCAACTGCCTTTCAGCAACAATAGTGTACGTGTGACCTTAACTATACAATCTGTGACACATGGTATATTGCGGAACAACGTTTCCACCAAATTTAAAAATCGTGCGGCCATTTCTTAAACAGTTACTACATATTTCATGTCTCAGCTTTGTGAGGACTTGTGACCTTCACCTCTGACCTAAAGAAGTACAACCAGTGAAACTTGTCATGAGATACCTGTGTAACAAATATGATCGTTCTGTGACTTTTGGTCTGCAGTTTCCTGAGCAGGCACAGAAGAGACAGACAGACAGATAGAGAACAATGTTTAAGGCCTCATGTCTTATGCTGAAGAGGCACAACAGCTGCAAATTTATGCACATCGGAAAACATGCATTTATGTACACAGTCATGGGTTATATGAACATGGTTGCTATGACTAGTATTATTATTATTATATATATACACACAAATGCAATAGCTTCTGAATGAGTAAGATGTAAGCAAGCAATCTGGTCTGCAGATATGCTCAAGCAAATGTGGCATGCCAAAACAATGATTGAAAAAACGCATTCGCTCGGGAAAATTATAGTTGCACAAGTCAGCAAGCAACGACTAGAAACTATCACTTAATTATAACTGCACACTATCAATTCCGATATGCAACTTCCCATTATAATCCACCACACCATCAGAGATGGAGCAAAAACCTTAGTGAGAAGAGAAGAAACAATTTTAGTACATGAAGGAAAGATCACTGTTAAGACAAATGCCAATGATGTCTTTGGCTCAATGACCTTACTGATATTCTGGGCTTTAAATACTGCCACAATAGTATTATTACAGTGAATTATAATTCACTAAAAATTTCACAGCTAAACCTCACAAAGCCAGTTTAGTGCTATCATTTTCACATAATTATGCCAAACATGTTATACCTAAAGATTTGCACAGATAATCATGACATAGCGTGAAAACTAACAATTAATTCTTGTATACTGGTATTAGATGACAAAAGATGACAATGCAACACTAAAAAGAGGTGTATGTATTGTGCCTTCAGACTGAGGCTGTCTTAACATGTTATTTAATTATAATGAAGTACAATGATCAAAATTTTGCTTCAGGCACAGCTGAAGGGAAGACGTGGCGGCACAAGGCAAAGCTGGATAAAGACAAGCGTTCTATGGCCTATGTTCCACTGGAACCACAAGGCAAATGCCAAGTCAGGTAAATCTAATTCACAATGTTCACTGCAGACAGCTGATCAATAAGCTAATCAATGAAACAACGAAGAGCCAATGAAAATTAGCAGACTCACAAATACACACTGCAATCGGTTTTCCAAATTTTCCTTACCTATCTAAAGTTGGTACTAAATGTTTAAAGCTTACCTGCAGTCCTGTACCCACTGATAACTTTCACCGCAAGATGTACGTGCACAGCAGAAATAATATAACAGGTTAATGGGAGTAATAATAAGCCACAAACCAGCATGCGCATGCAGAATGAGATATTATGCTAACAAGCCGAGGCAACTGGCAGATAAACTTGAGCAAAACCTGCCACGGTGAGAGAGAACACTATGGGTGATTGGAGCTCGTGTCACGGCACGCCTTAGCCTGACCTGGGATAGCAGATGACGCTGATGATGGTTTAGTACGGCGACCATGTCCACCTGCTGTCGGCGCTCGTTCGGCACTGCTGGCCACTGGCATCTCAAGCAGCCGCGCTATCATCTGCATCTTGCGCTGGCGTGCACGCAGTCGGCCCTTAACAAGCCGCTGCCGAGCAGCCATGCAACGTATGTGATCGTCAAAGATAAACCGCGCGCTCAACAGCGGTCGCGGCGGAGGTCTCGAAGCAGATGCCGCTGCACCACCGATGATTGACGTTGGACGAAGCACATTTACGTGTAGACATCGACTATCATCTTTATCACCACTCACTTCTACATCCTGTCACATAGCACACATTCAGTACTAACATAGGCAATTGAAAATGCAGCCAAGTGAATTTCAGTGCAAGCTGCATAAATGGGTTACTTAAAGCAATCAATGCAGTCCTTACATGTAGCATTGATATGTGAAATGGAAAAGTCACCATATGCTTACATTTAAAAAATTACTCAGATTACACAAGAACAGGACGCAGCAAAGGTCTTTAACACATTTGTGCAGCGGTTGTTATTTAGCACAATATTGTAACTGCAGACACCATGTCTCCATGATTGGATTAATACTTTAACTCAAAATACAAGGAGTTGAAAAGAATCAATTAATCATTCAACAATCAATAGGTTGTTAATGCAAGAGAGTTCAGTTTCAGCAGACACGGCAGTGCAATCCATCAGTTTTAATGCAGTATACATAAAAATCATATGCTCAGTAAGAAATTAGCAGTGATACACAGGTTGAAACAAACCTGAAGAAATCCAACAAAGCGGACAACTCCCCAACCAAGTCGCTTCGAGTCCGGCTCGACCAAAATAAGCTGGAGAACATCGATCACGAGAAACCGACGATCTTTCTTGTTGCTAAAAATATCACGCTCAAAGAAATCAGCAAACTCAGTTAGATTCTTACTTTCACCAAAAACATATAATAATAGCTGTTAACTTAAAAATTTTACAGTCGAAAACTTGTTAAAAAGCTACAAAATAACGGCTACCTGTCTTTTGCAATGATTGTGCAGGCAATGAGGTCGCTGTTGTCTGAAAGAACATAACACAATCACACCAAGATTTCACCATCGTGCTCAGAACCATCACCACACAACTAAGTACCATTTAGCTTTTGAAACTTCATTGACTCAAATGGACAACTGCACTAAAACAGGTGCATGTAAAAGTCCATTCATTTTCGTCTGCATTTTCTTCCAGATTTTAACAAATATGAATTTGTAAATATCACAAAGTAGAACAGCAACACGCTTATGCAGTAGTGGGGAATATATTATGTGTGTTTTACTGGAAATTTTTTAGCGGTGAAAGAGTTTCATAAATCAGTTAACATTTGGCAAAATTACTGTCATTGATACAGGTTGTCTGGTTTCACTACGGGATACAGTGTATTTTGTGTCCACTACATAACATACAGCAACAAGCCAGAGGCAAGAACACATTTTCCATGATCACTTTCAAATTTTGTTACTTTCCAGGTTTTCTAGAAGGATGGCCATCTGACAAGCATGCAATAAAAGCATTTTCTAGAGACTTGAGACTCACTGAGATCAAGGACATCGTCGACACTGACACACTCGTCTTCTCGGGTCAATGGCAACTGTGTTTCACTCTCCTGGCGCAGTGTGAACGACAGACTGCGGATCAGGAAAAACACACGTATTGCCTATACAATGCACACCACATAAATACTTCCACAGAGAACAATCCACACTTATTTTACACTCCTTTTTACTGCTTTTCTCGAAAAAGAGCTCAGTTAAACATAATCCTAAAGCATAGCAGGATATTTGGAAAGCAAAATCTGTGAACTTCAGCACCATCTGTATGAAAAAGCTCCATGCAAAGCAACAAGTTCACCTTGCTACATACTCTATCACATATTTAGACTCAGTGTATCAACTGACATGTATCTGTGCCGTATCTTCTCTCATATGCTCATACAATTTTACAGAAATATTCTGCACAGACATAGCAATACTATCACAGCAAACCACGAGATTGAAATAGCAAAACAATGATTGTTGTAGTGAGTGAGTGGGTAGTTTCTTAATGGCACATCAGCACATAATAGTCCATTTCAGTGTCTTACAATGGTGTGAATACTGTAACAAAAGTGTGAAAATATCATCAAGGCTGTTTAGCTGCGATAAAAATGGAGTAACAAGAAGGATAATTGAAAATAAAAAACGAGGATGATCGTAAAATCAGTGGAAAAAGTAAGTTATAAACAAGGCTTTATTGCTGTAGTCAGCTTTTAAACTTCCTCTTCATCACCAAAAATTGTTAGCATGCAGAAACCGAAGCACTCACTCTTTTTGCACGTTCAACTTCACCGCACGGCAGTCGTCGGTCAAACTCGATGCCAGTCAGTGGTGTTCCAGTTGGCGGCAGAAGTATTGAAGCATCCATTGTCAAGTATTCCACATTCAACGGACGATTCTGCAGCGAAAAAGGAAATGTAAACTAATAAAATATATTAAAATCTCCCAAGTACATGTTGCCGACAAAACAGACAATGGATGAAAAAGTCAGAAGGTAATCATAACAAAATATGAAGGCATTATAAAGATAAAGCCAGATTAATTACAAGAAAGGAAGTCTTTGCAAGCATGTCAAAGAAGAGGAATGCCAAGCACTGAATACAAACTGCAATGTAACTCACCATCATTTCGCGATATTCGTCTTCGAACATATCCAGAAATATTTCTTCACTCTGCCATAAGCACACAAACACACCCACATACGATCATGCTAACACAATGCAATTAGCAGGAATGCATATCAACATAAAGTGTTTGTTTTCTTATATCACACATACAGCCTTTAACAATGAAGTAGCAAACTAGCTGCAGCTATATGACAGCTTCTTCTCTAACCTTTTGAAATACTCATCACATTGCACCTAGCTTGCTAATCAGCTGTCTGTGAACTAGAGGGCGGCATAGGCATAGAGACGATGGCAATACAGCAGTAACCGTGGTAATAACACGGAAACGGGGACGACATTAGCCTTAAATACTGCAGTAACTGCGGGATAGGGACGGATTATGCAGTAAAACTGTGGGTGGGTCGAGATCCCGTGGTATTACTGCAGCTGCGTTATTTCTTATGCTTATTGCCAATTTGTTTACAATGTGGTTTGTCATATGTAGGCATAACAATAAATGAGTATGCACTGTTTCCACTTAAAAACGAGAAACAGAGACAGTGAAGAAGTGAAACTGCACATGTAACTGTTGTACTATTAACTGTAGTGGGATGGGGATGGCACTGAAGACCAGTGGGGACGGTATGGAGATAGGGATGACTGCTGCGGGGATGAGGTTAGGATGGGAACAAACTCTGAAAATGTTGAGGAGATAGGGTGGGGATGGGGACAACAAGCATGGGCACGGGAACATTAAATGTAGACATAGAAGTATTGCTGTTTCTGGTCTGACCCTGAGGAACTTACTGCCACTGACTAAGCGTGACCCATCACTGACGGTGATTCAGGGTTCTGTATGCTCCTGAAGTCCATGCTATTTTGCAGAACCTAAATAACACTACCACAGAGCCTCCGTGACAGTTTAGTCTGTAACAACTACCGTGCACATAAATCTTCTGGCGTACTTTGCTTAGAGACCATAAACCACATCATTCTATGAGGAGGAAGCACACGGCTGGCTGGATATTACAACTACTACAGCTCTCATAAAAATGTAAACAAAGACCTTCTCCCAGACTTTGTAGAAATTACGCATCTGTAGCGTTGCTTCTTCACGAGCACCTTCAATGGCTGCCAGATGGTCGTCCTGCAGAAAACTGTGATCATCTGCCGAGTTGTATACAAGTGATTTCAGTAACAAGATGGCGAGCTCGAATGTCGCAAGTCGTACTTTACCAGCTGTCAACAGACATAAACACAGACAAGTACAGACATACATACAAGATGGCGAGCTCGAATGTCGCAAGTCGTACTTTACCAGCTGTGAACAGACAAGTACAGACATACATATAGCTACTTAGTGGTATGTATTATAATTATTATTAGTTTTAATATCTTAACATACAATTACAGTTCAATCTACGACTGCATGCAAATATTTTTATACATTGTTTATACACATCTGGCATTGTACGACATTATGCAACAAGGCAGAGGGGTGTTTGAGGAACACTTCGTTGGACGGTGTCAAAGGGGATATGAACAGTTTTAACCTGTCCGAAAAGGATACACAGATCTGGAACAAACAGAGAAGAAGAATTAAAGAGGGAACTGGCTAATGCAGGTTCACTCGGAAAATGGCCAAATAAACGGTGCACATATATATGTGTGTACATATCTGCAAGATATAGTTAATACCTGGCTGGCAGGCAATTGATATGATATGTATTAGCCGCTGTACAAGTGCCGTATTGTAATGATGTTTTGTCTAAAAACAACAAACACATGTTTCAAACATTCAATCGATATCTTATACACAGCAGCAAAATACTCATTAACACTGAATACATACACAACATGTATCATTAAGCAGAGACAGTAGTTAAATAGTGTTGACTGTAACGTATGTGCATGTGCACGAGAAATGAGCCAAAATGTACTAAAGGAGACACGCAGTAATAATATGAAGTTAAACTGGCGGCCAAACTGTGAGAATGAAATCCACATAAAACTGAGAAGCTGTGACACTGACCGGGGACTTGTCCGTGGGCATCATCACTGAATCAAGAAGCGCCTGGTCAACACCTTCATCAACAGACAGCAAAACAACATTGCACCATTCACTTTTCAAGTCTGAACATACACATACACTCTACAGGCATTATAATGACATACAGACATGCAAATGACAAATTACATACGTCAAATAATCAAGAATATACGTGAACATGAGCAACAGAACATATCAACGTACATACGGACGCGCCTCGTGACTGCTTAGGCTGTAAGGGCTGCGCGTTACAAATCTACATACATACATACATACATACCATCGTTGTGGCTAATGGCATACAGCAGGCCAAGAGCAAATAAGGCCTTATAGTCTCCATCCGTACAATCCAGCGCACTGAACACTGCTGACAGATATGGCCTGCAATTACAACAACGTCATAACATTCAAGATCTACTCTGTATGCTGTCGGTGACTGCTTACATTGGCATGATACACTATCAGCTAACTACAACAAGTTACAAGACTGTTGTGTATATTCTGTGTAATACCGTACTATTGCAGACATTAACTATAAAATATATCAGTGAGGCAGATGCAATTGTGTGGTTTTGATTAAGAATTCACTAAAGA
>Ga0209562_1000879_pt1 | contig 10919 bp, 11 predicted proteins | sample WorMetvacBELIZE2_FD_187399 | JGI IMG/M metagenome (GOLD analysis project Ga0209562, IMG submission 187399) | Marine gutless worms symbiont microbial communities from Max Planck institute for Marine Microbiology, Germany - Olavius vacuus BELIZE.2... | ecosystem: Host-associated > Annelida >...
ATGTATTTGTGCAATGAACAGAAATATGGATGGATGATTTGTTATTGTCCATTGATATCACAGTAGCTCAGAAAGACAGTTACTGTAAAACAGGAATACAAAGTCTTCTGTTGATCAGTGTAGGTAAGAACTTGTCAACTTTAAACTGTTTAACTGGTGGTCTTAGAAGATTTGTGAACTTAAGATTTTCGAACATAATGGATTAAAAACATACGGAATGATACATTTAACATACATTAGATTTGGCAATGGTACCACTACTGAACATTTTCTAAAAAGAATCTAAATTGTATATATATATAATATGTGCTATGTGAATGCTTTTGGTGTATTTTGGTAGTTGTATTATTTTGTGCTGTTTTGTGTTCGGGTGAATTTGACAGGACGATGCAGCTATCGCACAGTGTGCCATCCCAGAGCTGACAAAGTTGCTGACGGACGAGGATCAAGTTGTTGTTGGACAGGCAGCGACAATCTGCCATCAGCTGTCGAAACGCGAGGCGAGTCGGCATGCCATCATGATGTCGCCGCCGATGGTCAGTGCTTTGATTCACGCAATGGGCAACACGAATGACCTGGAGACAATGCGCTGTACGGCTGGCACACTGCACAATCTTTCGCATCACAGTCGTGGCCTGCTGGCTATTTTCAAGTCTGGTGGCATACCTGCACTTGTCAAATTACTGAGGTTTGTAGCTCGACCATTCTGCATATGTACATATTTGTTTAACTGATGGCTTGTCTGCCACAGACTATCTACAGATCTAATTAATGTGTACACTATACAGAGTGATAAAATAATAGAGTTAGTGAATAATGTGTATGGCACAAGTTGGTACCAGTAAGAAATCTTTGTAGAGTAAACCGATTAAAAAGCCATTTGCACACATTCATTCCTGTTTTTAAAACTAAACTGAAAACTTTGCTATATCGTGAAGCTTTTAACTGTTGAGTGATTCTAGCCATCATCTGGACAGTTGCGCCTCTGTAGCTTAGTTTACACTTTGCTCTATAGCGTGTACACAAATGTGACTATTATTATTATCATTATTATTATTATTAACCAAGTACCATAATTTCTGTCTCATCGCAGTTAATGGTATAAATTGCATAATTAATTCATGAGGTATCTTACTTGAGACATGTTGAATATTTGAGTTATGGTCTCGTAGAATGTGTTAATATCTTCATAAATATGGTACAAAATATAGACTTAGCATTTGTTTTGTAGTTAGCAACTGTTGGTATAGCTACACAACTAGCAATGTTGTTGACGTGTCTGCATTTAGCACACAAAAGACAGACAAATGTTGTGAATCTGTTTGCAGTTCACGAGTTGAGTCCGTCCTTTTCTATGCAATAACGACGCTGCACAACTTGCTGCTGCATCAGGAGGGTGCAAAGTTGGCTGTACGCTCAACTGATGGCCTCCAGAAGATGGTGGCCCTGCTGCAGAGCGTGAACGTCAAGTTTCTCGCCATTACAACCGACTGTTTGCAGATACTGGCGTACGGTCACCAGGAGAGCAAGGTACTTCTTCATACTTGCAGTTGATGTTGCAGTTAGACTGTTGAGTGCAGGCTGATGCTGTTGTTTTCAGTAGCTTTGTGGCTTAGTTCACTATTGGAGCTGAAGGAAGATGCAGTGTTTTGTGGTAAACAGAGAAGGTTTTTGTATAGTCTGATATTTTTAGCATGAATGCATTGCATATAGTAAGTAAATTTCCATCATTACTGGCAGACAGACAAGAAAACATGCTTGCAGTAAGAAGCTGAATTGTGAAATAGAACAGAAATATATGGAAATAATTCAAGAATACCAAAATATTATGCTATATATTATAATACGTGTAATACATAGCAATACCAAATTAACAACACTGTGCTGATACTGTAATGTTAACAATACTAGCTTTTAATGTTAAGTTATGGCAAGAATATTGTGTATGGACATGCCTTTCTGTGCTACCGTCATGGTGACCATTATGATAATGTGACAGAGTTGCATTACATGGTGGGCATATTCTAATATGTCACACATTGCAGTCGGGCATTTTGGTTCAAGAAGATGATGAACTGGGTAATGGTATGTCTATTTCAGTTGGCGATACTGACAAGTGGCGGCCCGGGTGAACTAGTAAGAATTATGCGAACATACACGTACGAGAAGCTGCTGTGGACAACGTCGCGAGTTCTGAAAGTTCTTTCGGTCTGTCCACACAACAAGCCTGCCATTGTCGAAGCAGGTGAGCTTCCTTGAGTCTCAAGTAGTTGATGGTCTGCTCATTTGATTTGTTCTGGAATGTAGTTACTTATGTTTGCATGGAATATTATGTGCAACCTGCTTGTAGCAGATTGTTTGGCAGCAGGTTGTCTGTATGCTGTCCCATAGCATAGCAGCTGCACATCATGACATTTAATGTTTTCTTACTTACTCATCTGTACAGGAAATATGTATTATTTGCATTTTGTTTGCTGGCGGACTTTATAAAAATTATAAGAATCTAAGGAAGGTTGCCCACACCTTTGTGGTTCTGTCTGATCAAGTAGTATGTAGTTTGGTACTAGTAAAAATAGCAGGCGAAGTAGTAGCACATTCTGGGAGTGGTGTGGTCTCTTGTACCTGTAATTGGGCATATCTTACTGCCAGCCAAGGACTGAAATAAGGATGCAAGTTACAGCCATATGTTGTCGAGATGTGAGAGTGCAATGCAGAATGCTATCTAGGTTTCACTTGCCCTTTTTTAATACAAAATGCGAATCAACACATTTTGTATATACACTGTATGCAGTACTGTGTATCGTGGCAGTAGTTTTGACATGATGCAATACGGACTCGACTTCACTCTGTAATCAGTAGTAAGTTAATGCATGATGATTGTGGAATATGCATGATCTGTTTTACTTTTTCTGCTGTAATTCTTAATTTTTTGCACACAGTGGACACTGGATGTGACAATTTAAATTGAATGCTGGCTTGTGAAACTGTGTAAAAGTACATGCTGCTGCTGATGTTGCTGTGCAGGAGGGATGCGGGCACTGGCTTTGCATCTGTCACACCAAAGTCTTCGACTGGTACAGAATTGTCTGTGGACTTTGCGCAACTTGTCCGACACTGCCACTAGAGTGGTCAGTTGCTGCTGCATTGATTTCTGCAAATGTTTTGTCTAATAATTGAGATCAGGTTTATTACACATTGACTATTGCTGCTGCTTTTGACATAGTATCAGTGTGAGTATTAGTTATGTTTCTGTGGTAGAGTCACCTATACCTGTAGCTGAAATGCTTTGCTGTCATTGTCGAGTGTGTGTGCTTGAATAGATGGCTGTGATACAGGGTGGTTGAAATCTTATTTATATAGCTGTTTCCCTTTCTTTCAGGCACCCACCTCTTATTACATGTTAATGTTACTAGAAATAAACAGTTTAAAAATCATATTATAATGGAAACTGATGTTGATGGGATAAGTTAAAATTTGGATGTAGAACATTTGCATAAATTTAAATGAAAAGTGGAAAATATGTGTGTTGTGTTACTTGCATTTTGTGTTGTTTTAATTAGATTGAAATGTACAGAAATCTGTCAAGTGATGAGGAGGTAGTAACTGGGCATGTTCTTCGTAATTTTGTAGCAGTTTTGGCAAGATATTTTCATACAGATTTTAACGGCATTGTGGTGATGCAATGTCATTTTATTTCATCGTAGGAGGGCATGGAGGGGCTGCTGATGCAGCTTGTTCAGCTGCTGACATCGCCAGACATCAACATTGTCACATGTGTTGCTGGAATCTTGTCGAATCTGACGTGCAACAATCAAGTCAACAAGAGCTTCGTCTGCCAGATTGGCGGTGTTGACGCACTTGTCAATACGCTGCTTCAAGCTGCAGACCGTGACGACATTACTGAACCCACCGTAAGTATATATTAGACTATCGTGCTTTATATACATCATAATATTTGGGCTTGAGGACAGAATTTACAGTTTTGCTGTTGGTTTGCAGCTTCATGTTAGTCTGTAGCATTGACCAGACATTACATAATAATAATAACAATAACAATAATACACTTGTTAGGTGCGCAGTGTCTGCTGTAAGACTGAATCAGAAGCAACGACAGTTGATAGGTGGTTAGCATTAGTAATGTTTAGATTTATTCTGCAAAAACCGTGTTATCGGATTGCATCAGTAATCCGGTATAGTCTTATGCCAAATGTTAATGTTATTAAAGGCGTCATAAACTGAATCAGTTTTTCATAACTGGAATATCTGTAGGCTAAGTGTGCAACACAATGCCAGCTAGGACAGCCGCTTTGTACTTTTAGTGGTGCAGTTGTATATTATCATTTCGCAGCATGTAAAATTGCCAGTTAAACGAATCGAACCAGTATAGAGTGTTGGTGAAACAAAGTGTCAACATTGGCCTCGATTTAAAAACATTACTAAACGGTCGTGATCTTACCTTTGAGATTATGGTCCACAGTTTGTGCAGATGTCCACATGTGTGTGGTCAGTTTGAAAGTGAAATAAAAGACAGCTATGTGCAGTGTGTGCTTGTTTTGGTGTGTTGCAGATCTGTGCTTTGCGTCACCTGACAAGTCGGCACGCCGAGGCACACATGGCGCAGAACATGATGCGTACACACGGCGGCCTGCCTGTGCTAGTCAAGCTGCTTCAGCCTCCGAGCCGATGGCCAATGATCAAAGCCGTGATGGGACTGATACGCAATCTGGCCCTGTCGCCTGCCAATCACGCTCCACTTCGCGAACATGGAGTCATTCCCGTCATCGTCCAGTTACTGATGAGAGCGCATCAGGACATACAGCAGAGGGTTTGTTCTTTTATTTTGAACATATAGACAGTCACAACAAACTCATTCTTATGTCTCCACCATTGTGATACTGGCGCCGGAGTCATTTTTTGTATGTACATGCATCGGTGTGCACGCATGCATAATCATATACAACAGGCTTTTAGCACGACACGTTATAAACCGCTCCTGGGAATCTCCTCACAGTTACAACATTAGTGCAGTTCGGGCAGAGATGAACCGAGTTCAAAGGGTCAAAGATCAAAGTCACGGCAAGACCACACGTGGTCAGATGAGCACTTTGGGAGGCATTTTCTCACCTGTCTCTGAAATGCATGGACATATTTTAATGAAACTTATCAGAATTACTCATTGTCAGGTACACATGACACTGGCGACAGGTCACAGACAGCATTTTCCATAACTGTACTTTCTGTTGGAAGCATAGTGACTTCAACCATTGAAGACCGTCTAGTTGCAGTCAGCTTTCAGTTTCATCTTTGTTATTTGCATTTTACTGTTGCTAAAACAGCCTTGTTTTTCATCTGCCTTTTGTCTGTATCCTCAGTCATACTCCTATCTAGTCGTCTGACAACATTGTGTGGCAGTGGGTAACCTGTTATGTGCTAATATACTATTTGAGAATTCTCACTCACAATAATGTCAATGTCATATACACTCTTAAACATGAAGTTCTCAGAGGAATGCATAGGCCTGTGTGAAGAGATGGGTCTACAACCCATCTCTGAACTGTTCACGACTGACGGAGGTTGAGCAATAATTATTTATTAGTGTGAGCAGTTTACATGTTTATTAATAATTGCACGGATGGTGTAATATTGCTAAAACGGAAGAAAATGGTGAGCATTCTGACTAATGTATACATTATGCAGTGAACGGTAAATGTTGTGAAAATTCTGACAGCATTTTTACGCAGCATTATCTTATTTTGCCTGGAAGTTTTTGTATACATAAACTGCATATTGATCAAGTTACGCTAGGGAGGTAATTATGAGTCGCTGTGTTTATTGGTTTATATTAATGATAGTTTTATGTATTATATCATCACTTTTTATCACACCTTGCTGTTCTTTAAAACAACTGTGGAATGTTGTATTTAAGCAAGATGTCGCTGTATAAGAATGTTTAATTGTGACAGACAAATTCTGCTGGACAGCCAGTGCTGGTTGACGGAGTTCGAATGGACGAGATTGTGGAAGGCACCGTGGGAACTCTGCATATCTTGGCTCGCGAAGCACAGAGTCGCAGCAGCATTCGTGCACTGAAGTGTATGCCACTGTTTGTGCAGGTAACCACTCCCGTATGTTTTTGTTCATAAATACTTCTGTTACTTCATCATTAATTTTTACATGTATTTTTCTTTTGGGGTCAGCTGCAACATTTTCAAAGCATAGAAATGGTACACTAGGGGAGAGAGGATTGACATATGCTTTTCAGAAGTCAGTCCAAACAACTATTTTTGACCGCCAGTCTTTGTAATATATATTGTTAAATCATATCATACTCGAACCAAATTAGAAGGGTGTTCTGGATTTTTGTTTTATTATGCAGAATTATTATGCATCCTCACCCATTCTGCAAGTAATGTTGCCATACCTCAAAGTTATTGTAAGCTAAAAATATTCATCTCCACATCCACAATCCATGTGGCGCTTCAGTATGCTGTGCACATTTGATGTAACTTCAGACAGTCCAGTGCAGTGCAATTAACACAGTATATTTTTGGTCATATTGCAGTATTCCTGCAAACTTTGTCTCCCTTTTTCACAGTATTGCCATAGAAATTGATCCCATTACTATCAGTAGAAATCTTGTTACCGTTAGCATGGTGTGTGGATGTGTTGCAATTCAGAATATATTTGGCAGTACTGGAATACTTTACAGTGTGAAATCGGGGCAGCTGTATGCCGAGTGCTTGCTGTTGTTGTCAGCTGCTGTACTCAAACAACGACAACATCCAGCGTGTGGCAACTGGAGTGCTGTGTGAGCTGGCGGCTGAGAAGGAAGGTGCGGATGTCATTGAGCGGGAAGATGCCGGAGCACGTTTATCCGAGCTGGTGCACTCCAGCAACGAGGCTGTTGGTGAGTGTTGCAATGTACATAGTGTTACTAGTCCGGGAATTCCTGAAGTTTGAATTTCAGTGAACCAAGATGGTAACTGATATGTCCGCTCTTCCACCGACATGATGCTGCTGTAGGTAAAACACACAGGGTTATATGCTTTTCAGAAGTTAGTCAAGTAGCTTAATTTTGAACTTCTTGTCAAGTCTTATTTCTGGTTGCTGTACTTGTCATCTGTGCAAAGCATGAGCTAATCTAGTAGTTTTTATAGTAAAATTGCATGGTCAGTTATTTTCAGTGACTGCACAGTCCCGAAAAACCATTCTTGAAGTTCACCAACGCCCCTCTGAAGTCCTTGAAATAAAGTAACTTTTTTCTTGGAGAAGTGTTGAGCTCTTTGTGGAAACACTGTATGACAGTGCTTGCAGCAGTGCAATGGATATAGTTGCAGTAGAAGATTAACACCGACTTACTTTTGCATCAGTATTAATTATACGTTTGTAGCACGTGCTATCTGAATTTTCGTAATTTGAATTGTTCTGTTGTTTGTCAGCCTCATATGCTGCTGCTCTGTTGTTTCGACTGAATGATGACAAACCACAGGAGTACAAGAAAAGACTTCCACCTGAGCTGGCTGGCCAGACGTTTCGCTGCGATCCCATGTCATGGAATGAGGTATGCACTGCAGAACTGTGTGAAAGCCCAGTTAACATCACTGTTACGTAACCGTGCTGCATTTTCTACTATTTGGTAGAAATTAATGAGTCACTACATGAGATTTAGTTTGTGGGTTCTGTGCGGTGCATATTTCAGAATAACAACCATTTCAATGGCCATTTTCAAGGTTTACGCAGTCACTTGTCCCACTTGTAGTTTCTACAGTAGTATACTTACAGGCCATATGCTGTTCTTACTGCTCGTCCCTATAAAGGCACTGAAGGTAGTCGCCAGCCTTCAGATCATCTGATAGAAGTACTGCTGCTTCTTTGAGACTTTTGAAAGTGTCACCAATCAAATCTTCCACACCATCATAAGGCACTAAATAGCCTTATACGTGCTGATGTGCCATTAAGAAACTACTCACTCACTCGCCAGTAAAACACTGCTTTTCGTGGATTATTTTCCACTAAACACTGCCTCTGCTGTAAGAAGTATGCAGTCGTTACGATCGCCATTGTCAGTGGCTGCATATACGTTGCATTATGGGCGTGGTGTGCATTTATTTGTCGCAGCCGCCGTCAATGGGCGATGTGATGCATGATGACGGGTTCGGAGGCGGAGTGCCACAGCAACGTGTGCAGTCTGGTGGATACCCACCTCCAGCTCCAGGGCCAGCTAGCCACGTGGCTATGGCTGGACCACGTAACCAAGGTTTGAAGCGTTCACTTATTTCAACTGAACAGTGTTGTCATTGCTTACTGTATATTTCTTTGGGCCTAATTACTGCAGAAATTAAATATGTAAAAATTGAAAGTATGTTCACAAAGACCCTGTAAGGGCAGTTGTAAAACAGACTGAATGAGATTTGCCACCAGTCACTGGTTGACAGTATTGATAAAATATGGACAGGCTGTGTGAAGATATGTTTTCAGACTGCTTTTGAATGTATCAATTGCCGAGGAAAGTCGTATGGCATCTGCAGTTTATGTATTCATGCTATGTTTTAATGTTGATATTTGCTTGTGCTACAGGATATGAGCCACAGATGCCAATGCAGATGATGGAAGGTGCGGCAGGAGGCTATCCAATGGACATGATGGACATCGGTCCAGCACCTCACGGTGGATATGGTGGCATGGGTCCGGGCGAAATGATGCATACAGCGGGTGGACCGCCGCCACCACAGCAGCATGCGCGCATGATGGCACCGCAGCAGCAGCAACCAGTCGGCCAGCGCATGGCAGGACACATGATGAACAGTGCAGACATGATGGGCCAGTCGGCGCCACACGACCAGATGTCTCCGTGGTTTGACGGCGACATGTAGACAAGCTGAAGGTGTTTCGACGTTTTGGACGCGAGGCTTAGTTTTCTTTTTACGGAGTTCGATATTTTCTCGCGTTGGTGTACTGTGCGCGTTGTGTTTTGTTGCGTTGCTGCACATTTCCATTGGACTGCGACACTTGTGCCAGCAGGTGTTCAAGGATAACGGACAGGTACTGCTGTATCGAAGTATTGGCAGTGTCAGTCGCTGACCAATTGATAGACTTCTTCAGCACCGTGATATTGGAAGCCGGCTTGCACTGAGCATGTCTCCTACAAATTTAGTTTTATTATTTCCCCGGCCCCGTAAGAGAGTATGTGCTAGTGTTAATTTTAACTGCAAATGGTGCATCTGCCTCTTAGCAGTGTTACTGCATTTGCCAACAAGGACTACTGCAAGTCAGACTAACCATCACGGTGACTACAGAATTCGAGGCTAGCTTCCAGTTAAATCTCTGATCATGTCGTGCTGTTTGTATACTATTGACATAAGACTGTGCCAATCTGTCATTTGCCAAAATGCATGTTTTGTACTTTCATTTTGGGGCCAGTTGCGACGGCGGGGTGTTGTTGCTGTCAAGCATGGGTGGACAAACTTATGCAGCCTGTAAATGTACTCGTGTGTCAATCTGTATGGTCTCCAAGTTTGACAATACCACATAGTGACTTTGCAGCCATTTCCCTTACATTGTGTACCAGATTTGTCTAATGCAGTGTAATAGAAACCGTAAGTGAACCTCGCGTGGAAAAATTTGCCGTCCTCCGTGCTAGGATTAACAGCCTGTAACAACTGGCCCCTTTAGTGACAGTTGTACTTTGTGCATGACTGTTTTATCGAAGTGTTAGTTCACGAAAACATTTTAAGATTAGAGAATTTATGTAGTTAGCAGCAAGTATTTTAGTGGCAGTGTTTTGTGACATATCATTGTGTTCTGCATTTTTGAAATTCTGTGTCTGAAGTTTTTATTGTGCATTGCACATGAAGAAAAATTAAAACTACAGTTTAAAGTACAATTTGACTATGCGACATTCAACACTACAAATGTGAAACTGTAATTATTAAACAATAAAACACAAATTGCAGCAATTAATACGGAAGACTGTGTTACATGATGACGAGCTGTATTATGCATCGATACCATGCAGTAAAAACATCGTAATTGGACTTCACCAAATGCAGTGTTACATTAGAAAGCTAATGCTGGCAGTCTGACAGTTCGAGGTAAGAGGTATTTTACCATACAAGTATGAAAAAAGGCGAGAGACGCTATCACAAATGTGGCATTAACCTCCATTGCATGGTCTGCCAGTTATGCAAATATGATACTAGTGATGTACGAAGCTGGTCAAATATTTTGTCACTGGGAACGTAATGCACTGGTTTAGGTCAATTAAAACACAGATTTTCCCCACAAATTCGCCTTCGACAACAAGGCGCTTAAAATAAAACATTCATCGAATTTCGAATCTGCTGAAAAGGTTCAAGGTTGTTATGTAACAGCGCCCATACTTCAATAATCCTGATGCCCTAACTGTTGTGTTGCCATGACTTGTGGGATGCTATAACTGGTGACGAAGTAAACGTCAGGACAGTTGAAATGGATCTATTATGACAAAAACATTTATTGCAGTTGCAAAATTGTTCAGAAACACAAGTATAGGTGTGCGGCCAAAAGATTACTGATACTACACCGAAAATAGCCAATTAATTTAACTGATAAAAAATCTGACCATTTTTGACAGCTTGTAACTCGTATATATGATGATGCAGAAAGGTGTTCCACATACCAAAGCGTTCAATACTTCTTCTGAAGTAAGACTGATGTATTGCATTTTGCCAGTTAAATATTCTTTGCAGGAGTCTCGTAAAACCTACTACACTAAAATGAAAATTAACTTATTATTCACCACTTATACGTTACGACCATTTTGTGTTCTCCAACATATCGGATTTCATCAAAGCAGGGTGATCGATATATCAAAATGTTCAGTGTTTTTACCGCGCTGCATGGAATGCAGTCGCGGTATAGCGATGGGAATTCTGTCTGTC
>Ga0209562_1000881_pt1 | contig 10912 bp, 5 predicted proteins | sample WorMetvacBELIZE2_FD_187399 | JGI IMG/M metagenome (GOLD analysis project Ga0209562, IMG submission 187399) | Marine gutless worms symbiont microbial communities from Max Planck institute for Marine Microbiology, Germany - Olavius vacuus BELIZE.2... | ecosystem: Host-associated > Annelida >...
ACTCTTACCAGAATCGAATACTCCCGCTATGGGCAAATATTCACAGAAACCTCACCTATGCAGCGACACATTATGAAAATATTCAACCTTGGAACCAAAACCTAGTTACAATTTCCGGGAATTCAGGATGCAAAGAGAACGGTTGGGAAGAGTGATGCTGGATTTTTTGCCTCCGTGAAGCAACTTTCTATTTTCACCTTGCTGCAACTATCCCTATACAAAAACAACTTTTTTTCTAGAATGTTGAAGGTTTTGACTCACATTCTTCTTAGCAGTCGAAGCTAAAAAATATTATGCGTCTATCGGCACAGATTGTTTTGTCTTGCAATGTTATCAAAAAAATTATAACGTGTCGGTTTTAGCAACGCTGAGAGGATAGGGATTTTCGTCCGCTCTCGTTACCGTTCAAAAATAAGGATCGTTGTTTGGGCAGATCAATGAGGAGGGTAATTGATGAAGAGAATAGTGCAGAAGTATCTAATGGGAATGTTGATATTCTGGCGTTTCCTGCAGGGAGGGGCGGCTTTTTCTGCGGGGGTCCCCGAAGCTGAGGAGCCCCATCCTCAAGTAGAAATCAACATTTCTGTAGAGGTTTACGAAGATGTAAGACCCCCTGAAGGTCAGAAACCTCAGAGCATTCGATGGTTGCTTGACTGGCTCAGGGAAGAAGATGAGTTTGGGCGTGCAAGAGCGCTCACCGTGAAAAAACATATCAAAGCTGTGACGGTCAACCTTGTCTCCGACGGGGAGAAGGATTGGTTGTGTCAAGATTCGTCCTTTCCCACAAGCGCAAATCATCATTATCTGAATGAATTTTTTGAGGACCTAAAACGTATAGAACAGTGGGTTCCTATCAAGCGTTCTTTCGGGCAAACCTCTACAACCAACTTTTTGCATCCGCTCATGCGCACAAAATGGGAGAGGTTGAATACGTTGGATCGAGATAAATATTCTACCCGGATAGGGGAGTGGAAACAGGCGATAGAAAAGAGGACAGTCTTAGAAGGGTTGCTGCTTCAACCTGGGGGACTTCCCCTCTCGGGCGTGGATGTCTTGTTGCCACAAGTGGGTCTAATGGGTGAGAGGAAGATTGATAAAAAAGGGAGATGGGCCATCTTGAGCGATGAGTTGCAGAAACTTGTCGACCCAGAAAAGGTAAGAGGGTCTGAGGCAGGTTTCTATGCCTGTCTTTCCTGCTCCCTTCAACAGGAGCTGGCCAGACAATGGATGATGGCGACTTTCCTTGCTAGATTTCCTTATCCTGAGGCAATCGCTATCCGTACAGACTCCCCTGAGCGTCTATGGCCCGATTCTTCTACCTGTCTGATGTTTGGAACAAAAGATCTGAAGTCCTATTTGCAAAAGGCGGAAAATTTGATGCCAATACTATCGTGGACGAAACGTTTAAAAGAGACGGTATTAAGTCACCTTGATTTTGTGAAGAAACATTCCACTCTCACATGTTATTGGGAGAATTGGCAGGATTGGGACTCTCATGGGAGAGCTTTCCCGAATCCTTCAAAAGACCTGCCAGGCCTCCCAGAAGACCTGATACGATTGCTCGCTCTCACTTCTTGTACGGTGGGGGGAATAAATTTCGTGCTGCCTTCTACAGCCACCCCTGAGGACTGCGTAGAATATTTCGAGCGTTTCAGACGGTGTGCATATCGCATGACTAGGGTGAAGGAAACCTTGGATTTGCCCAGGGATTATGGTCACTCAATTGCTAGCTACGAATGGTGTCCGGTGGCTACGGGTAGTCCTTCCTCGTGGGCCATCTCTCTGCTCTGTCCCGCTATGCCCCCTCTCCTTCCCCCTCCCCGCTCCGGGGCCCTCAATTTAAACTTACCCTTTTGGCGAAAGGCAGACCTTCCTCCATCTTCTACTACCCTCCCGACGTGGGGGCTGAAGCCAACATTTGACATCCCCCTTATGGGAACTAACACCTCATATGCCCCCCAGCCTGTCCCTCTTTCGGAAGAAACAGTAGCAAAAGCGATCAGGTTTGCCAAAAAAGAAAAATGTGGGTTGGGGTTTATCTTTCCCACCACAGCTCTTGCGGAATGTTATTTAGGAACAAATTTTGAGAAAAATCTAATCAAATGGGCCATTGAAGAATTCTTAGCGCCAGAATCTCCAGAGGAAATTTCAGAGGGGCCTGATGATTCACATCCCGATGGAACACTCAAAGAAGAGAAACCCTATTGGAACCATGCTTATTCGGGGAGCAACTGTTATGATACTCCCGGTTGCCGGGAGTATCATACACGTACATAGGGCAAATTGAGAGGTGTATTGTAAAGAAAAACAAAAAACAGACCCCGTTGGCTGTGAGCCATAATGGCAGCTTATCTTTGTTGAGCCTCGTTTTAAAATGCGTTTTCTCAGCATATTACATTGTCGTTTTGGCGTTTCTTGAAGAAAAGATTGTGAATTTGGATGAGTCCTAATAGGAGGGTAGCTGATGAAAAGAAGAGCTCAAAAGTTTTTAATAGGCATGATGGTTTTTTTGTGCTTCTTACGGGGAGGGGAGGTTTTCTCTAGGCCTGCGGAAAATGTTCCGCAGCTAGAGATCAATATCTCCCTGAGAGTTTATGAGGACGGGAGAGTCCCCAAGGATCATGAGAAGCAGAGCATAAGATGGTTGGTTAACTGGCTTGAGGAAAAAGATGTCACTGGGCAGCAAAAGCTGCTGACCGTAGGAAAGCACATCAAAGCTGTGACGATATGTCTTGCCTATGATGGGGATTATGATTGGTCGCTTCAGGATGTCTCTTTGAAGGGACATCATTACTTAACTCCAATCTTACAGGATCTGGAACGATTAAGAAAATGGATTCCTATCAAGCTTTCCTTCGGGCAAACTTCTACAGACAACTTTGCGCATATACGCATGCGCAGAGCGTGGAATATGGTGGATAATAGTGTGGATTCGACTGAGTATTTCTCTCGCTTGAGCATGTGGAAGGAAAAGTTGTTGAAGACGATGACCCTGGAAAATCTTTTAACACAACCTGAACATAACTTCCTTTTTTCAGGCACAGATATCTTGTTGCCGCAGGTAGGTCCTACGGGTGGAGGGCAACTTGGAAAGAATCAAAGATGGGGAACTTTGAATTATGCATGGAGTTTGCTCACCGATCCAGAAAGGGTGAGAGAATCTGAAAGCGCATTCTATGCTGGTCTGGGCCTCTCCCTTCAACAGTTCCTGGCCAAAATATATGCGGATAAGCGCGGTCTTCCATGGCTTGATTCTTTTGCCCTCTTCATGTTTGACATAACCGATCTAAATGCTTTCTTCACTCGTCAAGGATTGAACGAATCGGATAGGGAGAACATACAGACGTCGACGCTACAGATCCTAGAACAGGTAAAGGCAGGTCTCTCCTTTACCTATTGTTGGGAGAATTGGAATGATTGGGACCCGCAATGGAGGGGTTTGCCAGAAAAACTAATCTCCTTGATGGCCCTTACCTCCTACCCGGCGGGAGGGATAAATTTCGTCTTGCCCTTCACAGCCACCCCTGAAAATTGTTGTGAATACTTTGAGCGTTTCAAGCGGTGTGTAAGCCGCATGAAAGAGGTGAAAAGGGTCTTTAACCTACCCAAAGATAGGAACCGTTTATCTTCTAGCGATAAATGGTGCCCAACAGCCGAGGGTTCTCCCTCCTCATGGGCTATTTCCCTGCCCTGTCCCGCTAAACAGGGCTTGGCGTGGGGGGGCAAGTCATCGCTCGATATTCCTCTATTGGAGGGCGGCTTCACCCGCTTCGCGCTTCGTCCTCTGTCAAAGAAGACGGTGGAAAGGGCGATCAAGTTTGCCAAAAAAGAAGGATGTGGCCTGAATCTCATATTTCCAACCACAACCCTCGCGGAAAATTACTTAGGAATGGACTTTCAGGAAAACCTGATCAAATGGGTTGCTGAGGAGTTCTCAAAACAAGGGCCTCCCGAAGAAAAAAAAGATCCGCGTTCTGGTGAGGCTGAAACGGAGAAAAAAAACCTTTGGGGTCACGAGGGGAGTAATTGTTTCAACGTTCCCGGCTTGCGTGAGCGACAAACGTTTATACTCACAAGGTGAAAGCGGATGAAACGATGGGCTTGATTTTCAATTGGAGATATCAGTTGCCCGTTGCAGTTGAATGCGAGGCTTTCTCTCCATTTCGTTTTCAAAAAGTCTGAAAGTGAAGGGGGGAGATGGGGTTCTCTTCCCCTATGGTAGAAAAAGGGCTCAATTCACCGGATCCCATTTATAGATTACTCCCTCCTCCACTATCCCCCGGTAGACCCATATTTCTCCATTCTCTCTCAATAAACGATCGCATCCCATCAACCACCCCCTAATCGGCCCTTTTTTCTTAATCGCATCCCACATGTAGTTAGAACTGCTCGGACGAAAATGGCTGCGCGGTCCATCCACCGGAGAAATGATCCTCTGGTGAAAACGAATCACCTTTTCAAAGAACTGAGTCAACATCCCCTCCTCTTCAATGTATCGGTCTTCTTCCTCCTGCTCGAAAGGGGGGAAGGACAGTTCCTTCCCCCAGGGAACAGAGTAACCAACCGTTGCATGGAGCCAACCCCCACACAGGACAAGGCAGAAGCAAATCGTCAACACACCTCCCTTCACCGATCAAAACCCAAATCGCAACATAAAAATAGGAAACAACTTCTCCTTATGTAAAAGGGGTGTGAAGGTCCCCTCATAAAGCCTCTCATTGTACAATTTGGCCATTTCCCCCGCTCCATAGATTCCCCCAAAATACCAACCCGCTTCCAGAGTTGCAACGAGCGTTCCAGCAAAATAGTGTTGATGACGAAAAAGTTGATAGGCGGCTGCGGTGGTGATCACATTGAGAGCAAGGGCAGTGAATGCAGACTTGTTCTTCCCTAGATACCAATATCCTAATCCGGGGATCATATTGAGCGCTTGCGCTTTTGTAGCTGACTTTTTTTTCTGATCATACTCCTGCATCAAGCGCAAAACCTCTGACCGGGTTTCTTGCGAACTTGCCTTCTGTGTTTCCACCAGCTGTTTCACTTTTTCTTCTTTTCCATGAATTAATGCATTCGATAGAACCAGTTTGTCTGCATCTTCTTGGTTCACCTTTCTGAGCAAAGACAACGCCTCTTTTGCCTTCTCTTTGTGATGAAGGCGATGATAACTATCGAACAACATTATCAGCAGATCATGATAGGTTGCGAACGAAGGGGAAATGCGAGGCAGGCTGGAGTGAGTGAAGGTGGTTAATACCTCTTCATACCGATTCCCGAGATAATAGCAGAAGAGGGTATGGTATTGGGCCTCCAATAACCGGTCTTGCTGTTCCCTGGGGAGAAGAAACTCCGTGCGTTTGTAAGCGGTCACTGCCCGATAAAGGTCGAGCTCCTTTGCAAATCCCTGTGCGATGAGAAACTCTCTTCCCCAATGTTCCCGGCTCTCCTCTGGAGAAAGGGGGGGAAAGGCGGGGGGTAGTTGGTCCAGATAGCAATCCCGTACGTTGCAGCTGATTTTTGGGTCTAGGTGGTCAAATCCCCTGTGACAGGAAGAACAAACCAAAAGAATGGCGCACCCCCCCGCAATTTTAATCCCCCTCTTCATCCTCCGGAGTTTTAACCAGCTCAAGCCCTGCATCAAAATCTTCCGCGTTCGCTTCCTGCCTATACAACGACTCTTGATGATCCGTCACCTCTTGGTAAGTCTCAAAGGAGTTGATAATACAGGGGCGAATAAAGATCAATAGGTTATTATGACTTTTGTTTGTGTTACGGTGCTGGAATAAAGAGCTTATCCCGGGCAATCCACCCAAACAGGGCATATGGCGCGCGCGCTCCGTCGTTCGATGAATTTGTCCGCTAATCACAAGAAAATGTTTGTCTGGAAGGCTAACAACGGTTTGGGTACTCGCTCGACTTGTGGTAACCCCGCTCACCGCATCCCTTGACACGGAAGCCAATGTTGGGGACACCTGTTCCGTGATGTCTTGCACGATGGAAAGAGTTACAACTCCATGATGTCCCACGGTAGGCGTAATGTTGAGGCTGACCCCCACATCTCGATATTCTAGATTTGTCGTCGTTGTGGTGTTTGGTCCAATGTTCTTTATAACGGAACCTACATAGGGAATATTATGCCCGACAAACAGCGTGGAGTTCTTATTGTCTTGCGTAATGAGTTTTTGATTGAGCACAATCGTGGAATCCCTACATCGTTGCAGGGAGTCGACCAAAGAGCCCATGGTGATATGTAATTTGTTGTCGTGAAATACCATGTCCCCAATAACCCCCAGCCCAAAGCCATCGCTAAAAGGAATCAAATCTCCTGTGATTTTACCAGGCTCTGCATTGTGCAAGTTTTTATCGAAATCCACTTCGCTTTTTTCAGAGGCTGCGGGGAAGAGCCCTCCAGCAAAGGCGACTTTTCCGTCATAATTCCCCTTGCCTCCCCAACGCAGACCGAAGGAAGCAACATTGGTCGTAGAAGTCTCTATAACCAACACCTCTACAAACACCTGCTTTACAGGGATATCCACTGCGGAGATTAACTCTTTGAGTTTGTCGAGGGCAGCAGGATGTCCTGTGCTAACGAGAGAGTTTGTCACTTCGATGTATTGCAACGCCTGGATCGCTTCCATCAGCATTTTTTTGCTCTCATTATCGTGCGCCTGTATTTCTGTGCCGATCTGTTTCACAGCGGTGAGCACCTCCCTGCCGTGATGATATTCTAATTTATAGGTCAGCAGGGTGATGTCCCCGTCCTTCACAATTTTAGCCTCTGTAGTCCCGCTTAGGGATCCATCAAACCGCTGCAACAGATGTTCAACCTGTGTTACGCTGCTCTGGTCCCCAGCAATCAAAATGGTGGAAGTGGTCTCCATCCATTGTAAGCAGTCGATAGTCTCAAAAAGGATTGCGTTATTCACGCGCGATTCCATCAAATGACCCTTAAACTCTTTAACCATTTTAATGAGCTCTTTTCCTGGCAGGGCCCTCGGAGTGTACATCGCGAACACTTTATTTCCATCGACCCCTGACATCATGTCAGCCATATCTATTTTGGCTGCTAGGGCTTCCGCCTGTACAATCGCTGCGGCTGTTCCGGAAAAGACGATGGAGTGAGTAACAGCCACGTAACGCATCGAACGTAACGTATGAATGAGAGCCCTATTTCCGGATTTTGATTTTGAGAGCTCTTGTGCAGCCATACGCAATTTTTTCATCAAGGCTTCCCCAGAAAGATGTTGAATCTTGTAGATGCGATAATCTTTTCCCTCCTCCTCTTTGGAGGAGAGTTCGTCTTTCGTATCCAATACAGGAAGCAACTCTTGCAACCTTGCTAGGGATTCTTTAGTCCCGGTAAAAATCACCGCCTGGGCGTGGGACAGAAAGCGGGCGCTCTTCAAAGTATTTACCAAGGCGGAATCCATAAAGCGAGAATTGGATACCTCTTTAATAAAGGTTTTCACATGTTCCAAGAATTTTTCAACGGAGATAGCAATAGGGTGATAAATGTAAAGTTCGGTGAACGCATGTTCTTTAGTGTCCAAATCAGGCAATAGTTGTTTCAACAGCTCAATTGCTCCATTTGTTCCGGTGAACAACACCCCTGTTCCATGGGAAGTTAAGCTACTCGAATGCAGGGCGGAGATTAGGCTCTCGTTGGCAAATCCAGTTTTCTCCATCTGGGCGGCCATCTGATGGGCTTGTGCGATGATCGTTTCAGAAGATTGATGCCTAGGGGTATAGATGTAAAAGGTGTTCATTGCATCGTAAGAATCGTAGATGTTCACTAGGACTTTTACCTTCTCAATTGCAGTGATTGTCCCTGTAAAAGTCACATGATGTCGACCTTGATCAACTTGGGCGGAATTCAAGGCGCGAATCAGCTGCACATCTTTTAACCCGGCTCGTTCCATTTTTTTCGCGGCTTCCAACATTTCTTGTTGAAACTGTTCAACGGAGGTTGTTTTTGGTTTATAAATGAACAATTCAGAAAGGGCTGAAGGAGAGTGGTGCTGGTCAAAGTTTTGAACCATCTCTCTTACCTTTTCCATACTATTGGCGGGACCGGTGAACATAAGGGTTTGGCCATCTGATACGATGGCCACCGATTCCAGGGCATGTATGAGCTGAGTGTCTTCAAAACCCACGGCTCCCATCTCCTGGGCAGCTTGTAGGACTGCCCGTTGTAGCTCGGTCGTTGAAAGGGCATTGGGTTGATAAACAAAGAGTTCGTTTTTGCTGAGCTGGTTGGCCACCTCTTGATTGTCCAAGGAGGAAAGAATTCCCTTTATATATTCGATGACAAAGTCCGCTCCTTGAAAGACAAAAGAACGAGTTTCTTCGAGAAATTGCGCTTGCTCGATGGTTTTGAAAAGCAAAACATCATGGGGAAGGGCTTTAGCCAACTGTTTGAGCCCTTCGAGGATATAGGTAGGGGGGGAGAATTGCACCGGATAAACAAAGAGCTGACAGTGTTCAGAAAGGATGAATGAATGGTCAAGGGTTTGGATTAATCCTTTAATTTTTTCTAGAGACTCTGCGTTACCAGCTATGACTAGGGTCTGACTAGAATCGATCCACTTCACCGTGTTCAACACGTTGAGGAAGGTTGTGTGCGTTAGATGAGCCTCATGGAGAATCGTATGCAATTCCTTCAACTGTTGACAGAGTTCCTTTCCTGACTGATGTTTGGGCCGATAGATAAAAAACTCTTGGATGAAAAGGGATTCTTTGGACTCCGATTCCACATCAAATACTGGCAGCAATTTTTCCAGTTGAGCGATTGTGTCTTTATCTCCGTTGAAGTTAAGGGTATGGTTTTCTTCAATCCATTGCGCGGACTGAATGGAGTGGATCAAACGATAATTGGGATTTCCTGCTTTCTGTAGCTGCTTGGCAAATTTATTAAGAGATTGAATAATTCGTGTTTCGTCGGCTTTTTGAGCGTGGTAAATAAAAAATTTATCTCTCAACAGATCTTCTGAGGGGATGGGGATGTCGAGGGAGGAAAGGATAGAATGTACCTCCTTTAGGGTGGTAGGGCTCGCCACTACAAAGAGAGAGTTTGTTGCTCGAACATAATGGATCAGCTGTAGGGCCTTGATCAGGGGACCAGAGTTAGGGTTAAAGCGAGAGAGGTTGGTTTGAATTTGTTGCAATGCGGTTTGCAATATATCGATCGTTTGATGTTGGACAGGATAGATCAACACATTATCGCTGTTGATTGGACCCTGCGCCTCTCGTAGGGCGGGAATTGCATCCAACTCCTTCAACACGGATAGGGTTTTTTCAATCAGTACCGGGGTGGATACGATGAAGAGAGTTTGCATTTGATCTGAAGGGATGATCGTCACCGAGACTCCGTCCGCCATGGAGGCGACCAACTGTTTAGCCAGGGGTGCTAGGTGCTCGGTGTTGTGATATTGTGGTGAGTAAGAGGCCAATTGAAAAGTGCTTGAAGGCAAGTCGAGGGAGAGGAGTAGTTTATGAATCTCCTGAACATTAGAGGTCGTATCTGTCACGATCAGATGGGCCGTTTTTTCTGAGGCCTCTATGATCGCATCTGGGGATAAGAGAGGTTTGATCAGCTGTGCGAGTTGATTGGGGTCAGCATGGTGTATTTTAAATACTTGGGTGATGACTGGCGGAAGAACCTGTCCTTGTTCGCTCAAAAGTTCTGGGGAAACGACGGGGGGAATCTGCTTAACGGTGCCTACTTTGGTCACCATGAATTGATGATCCTGTTCGATCAGGCTGAACCCATTAACCTTTAAGATCTGGGCCAAAGTGGAGAAGACTTCAGAGCGTCTCATCGGCTCTTCGGAGATGATAGTGATATTGAAGGTGAGTTCTTCTTCATGATAGATGAAGTTGAGGTTGACGATCTTGCTCACAAATTTGATGTATTCGATGATCGGAATATTGCGAAAGTTGATAGTGCACTCATCCTCTGCCTCCTGATCTTCGATGGAGATCGGATTTTTTTTAACCTGCCTCTCGGCCTGTCTAGCAGCGAGTAGATGACCGTACGAGAGGGGAAGGAGGGTCCAAATACAAGGGAGAAAAAGAAACAAATTTCGTAGCTTATGAACCATACATGCCTAACATGGATATTGAAGGTTGATGGCCTCCGAATATCAATTCCCCAAATCAACCATTTCGTGTGAGCAAGCGTCAACAATGCATCACAGTTATAGAACATTCGTTATGATTGATCACGCGGATAATTTCCTTACATATCAGAGACAACTATTACTCTCTACTTCTTTTATCGCTCATTGAAGGTCAAACAGGAGAAAACTTTGGTTCTAGGTCTCAGCTTCCCGATAAAGACCAATCTCGTTATGACGCACCCCTCATCTGTTTTGTCCTGTCCAAAGAACAATATATTATAAAGATAATTATAGGATCATTGCCATCCTTTTTTCAAGCTTGGATAAAAATGCCAGCTCAAAAATTAAATAATAGGCATTAAAAATTAAAAAAATACTATGACATCGTCTTGCAAAAGGCACATGCGCGTTCGCGGAAGTAACAAATCAATCCGGAATATTCGACCAATCCAGTATTCTTTTGGTTGCGACCGGCAAACAACACTAACTAGGCTCTATTTTTATCACCCTTATCAAATTTCATCTAATAGGGAGACAAAAAAATTTTTTGCACACTGTGGTTCTTTGGTCTAGGAAGATCAGCTCTGAGAAACTGTCCAGATAGCGAAGGAAAGGTTAAGACCGTTGCATAACCTCTAACCGTCTGGTTTCATTCAGAAAAATCTAAGTGCTTTTAAAAAATGAGCTCAAAGTTTAAGAATTTTTGGTCATTTTCGTGTACAAGACTCAAAGATCCGTCCATCGTTTCAGCAATTTGTTGTGCTTATCCGGGTTGGGGGATCTACTTTTTGACCATT
>Ga0209562_1000882_pt1 | contig 10906 bp, 3 predicted proteins | sample WorMetvacBELIZE2_FD_187399 | JGI IMG/M metagenome (GOLD analysis project Ga0209562, IMG submission 187399) | Marine gutless worms symbiont microbial communities from Max Planck institute for Marine Microbiology, Germany - Olavius vacuus BELIZE.2... | ecosystem: Host-associated > Annelida >...
ATCAATGACTATTACTCTATCTATACAATGACGACGTCACCCTATTTATACATTACGACTATATACAGTTACTGGCGTACGTCACCATGGCTAAACAAGCTATACAGCTATACAGCTATACAGCTGCAATATTTTCGGGCTAAATTCTTTTACAGTTATCCCTCTTACATATAACCCCCCGACGGAAGTGTTACCCTGGGACGCTCTCCGTAAAATTCAGCCTTGTTGTCAAAGGATGGCTTAGTTTACAACTTAACAAATGGCGTAGAAACGTTGCCGACAATTTCAATCGCCTGAGTATAGGGTGCACTAACGTTACCGACAGACGGACGCACGACGACATATAGATTAACTAAAAACTCAAAAAAGTTTTCTTGTCTCCTCAGACAGCCTGACCTTACCCCTGTAGCATCTTATACCCGAAAATAACACTACACTGATGAGAGCACCCTCGCAACAAAAAATACTGGCTACGCCTATGTTCAGATCCACAATAACATGTCGCTGTCAATGAGTTTTTACCGAAGTTTCACTTCTCAGGTCGACTTAAAGTCGAAAGTCGATTGTTTTAGCTTGAAGTCAAGTCAAGTGACTCAAGTCGTTTTCGTTAAAAGTCGTTGACTTTAAGTCGACTTCGGGTCGTTTTAGGCTCAAGTGGGGTCGGATGTGCTGACAGAAGTGACTCCCAGGTCTACTTTGGTTTATTAAATACCGAAGTAGCTAAGCCAGTTCAGTACACCTAAGTGACCAAGCACCAAAATTACCAACGATTGAATTGGATGTACAGATTGGTCTCAGGACTGAAGTGTCGAGGGACTGAAGTGACCAAGGGCTGAAGTGGCTGCATACCGTTTGCTTTAAATGAATTTTTTTCTCGATTATTGTTTCATGATGTCACAGTGACAGTTGGTTGCTCAAACATATTCGGCTGTTGTGAGATTGATGCGTCAGTCAAGGCGGTTGGTGGAGGGATAGGCCTACAAACAGACTGGACATGCAATTGGATACACTGCCTGCACATGTGGTTGGCTAACTGCCATTTACTCTCCCACGAGATCGTCATGTTAATAGATACCTTACCTGTAGAAACCCATACCATGACAGGCAGCAAGCCTCCCTCCCTTACACCACCAGTGAAACAGATGTGTCATGGGAACTTGCAGTCGCTGCCAGTCCGCCTGCTCCATCTATTGACATTGACATCTGCTGATAATATCGTTTGGTTTGCCGCATGCAGACAAGGTCATTGCCTCTCTGTCTCGTTAGGAACTTGATGATCACACGCTCCGGGCCTCTAAATACTCTGTTAAGCCACTTACATTCGTCCTCTGTGCCTAGTCCCTACAACATGCAGACATGTCATCCAGTTGAAATCTAGTACTAACTAGACAACAACTGGTGCAACACACACACACACACACCACAGAGTGGCACAGACTCATACAGACTTCCTTGGACCTAGGGTTAAGTGCATTAGGGTAGAACTAACAGGGCCTCAGCACTGGAGAGTAAGCCTAGCTAATACCTCTACTCCCTACAGGTATGGTATGATATGGCAGTGTGCCAAAATGGACGACAACCATAGAAAGACTATAGACAATTTGCTATGTGTTACCAAAGCATGTGAATGTCACATGTGCAGTTCAGTAAATAAGGAGTTCAACGTTTAGACCTCAAGACACTATGATCTGATATATATGGATATCTGTCCTGTTGTGTGTTATGACTTGCCATTGACTTGTTTTGTTAAATCTCTCCCAAACGGTGCTTATTATTATTTTTTGTTTAATTTTTGTACCATATGTTATGTGTGTAGATAATTGCAGTGGTGAACTACCAGGTATTACTGGTGGTTGTGTATATATATGCATTTAAGACGTCCGGTCTTTCCATCTCCTGCTGTTACTACTGCAAACCCACTTAACGTGGCCACAACCTGTCAGTCGTTAACGTGCACTAGCAGCTGTGTTGGTCGACCAGTCAGCACATCAGTTCAGGCTGATTCAAGCATTCGAGCTATCCAACCAAATACGGTAAAAAGTCGTGCACAAGCATTTGAACAGAAGGACACTGATGTGAGAAAGGACGTGTTACGGTCAGCAAATACAGTGGTCCGAGGAAACTCTCGTTTTAGAACAAGTGTATCCGCACTGTCAGTACCAGTAAATGTAACCGTAGACAGCAGCCATTCACCCGTGCAGCAAAGTAAGTCTGATGACTGCTTAGAACACGCTGGTGTTTCTGGTGTAACATCTGTAAGACTGAGAGACGAAGATACAAAATTAGCTTTCGATATGGACAAGACTTCCAACTGCCAAAATCCGCCATCACCTGGACACCGCAGTGTGCATCAGGCGTCTTCAGTTGGTGGTCTGACACATTCGCCAGTAACATCATCTGATATAGTAACACAGCGATTACAAATGTTTGACAACAAGCCAGTCACGTCAAATAGACCTCCACGTTTACCAAAGCCAAGCAGTCCTCACTTTGACTCTGGTGCAAACCGTGGTAGCGTTTATCGCAGCAAGAGTAGTGATTCTGTTGATACTAGTAGCTCGGTTAAGGCATCATTTCACGCTTCTCCTGGCAACAGATTGCAGGTCCATGATAACCCATCAGCTTGCATCTCTTGTCAAGACGCTGCCCAAGTGGTGCCAGACAAAAGTTCGAACATTTCAAATTTGCATGCTGATGATGTAGGTGCTAGGAGAAAAAGTGCTGCTAGACAGGTAAGAGAGATCGTTGTTGTGAATCCACCGTCATCGTCTTTACAGGTAAATGAGACAGGTGTTGCCAATCAACAACTGTCACCTCCCGTTGCAGAGAGCAGTAGAAAAGCATCTCAGAAGCGACAGGTAAAAGAGGTCGTTGTTTTGAATCCATCGTCGTCGTCTGGACAGGTAAATGAGACAGGTGTTGCCAATCCGCCACCATCATCTTCTGTTACTGAGAGCAGCAAAATACTGCTGCCCAAACTACCACCACAAAAGCCACAGGTAAGAAGTACTGGTATCAGCAGTCTGTTGCCATCACCTGCACCCACAAACCCATCACCATCTTCTTGTGCTGAGACGAGCCGAACAGTTTCACCAAAACCACCTGAAAAGCCACCGAGAATGGCTGCTGCAAGTTCTGTTACAGCAGCACCAGTACATGATGACTCATATGGCCTGCTTGTGTATGCTGCTGGTGCTGCAACTCCGTCGATACATGTTGAGAAACTCAGTCCTGATGTGGATGCACCGGCTGAACCACCACGGCGGAAAATGTCCGGTAAGCGTGTGGCTGATGCGTGTAGTCGTCTTGAAAGTCACGGCAAAGGAAGTCCGACTTGTCGTGTGCCAGGATCTGTTCTCAGTACCAGTCGGATTCAGAATAGTAATGCACTTCACAGTCACGTGGCATCACAGGCAACTTCCGTCTGTGATGCTTGGGACAAGAAGTTTATCAGAGCACCGAAGAAAACTCCGGTTGTCAGCAGTAGGGGTAAGAAGGAAAATTTTGTGGGCAAAAGACGAATGAATAATCCTAGCTACATGTACGTTTCTGTGCACACAGACGATATCATTTTTTCCAAACAGAAAAGTGCTGCAGAGAAGCACACCACTTTGACGCGATACCATAGTGATGATATGCTTAACAAACCACCAGCACCATTACTGCCAAACCCCAGGTCACCAGGTTACAAAGAGCCAGTGTACGCTGTTCCGTTTGAATTCACTGATAATGCAGCATACACTGCAGACCAAGTTGTGATTGATTCCGATGGATATGCTATGCCATACGCAAATACTCCTCAGTTCAAGGTAACTGCCTGTTGTTATATTGCAGTTACAGTCTACAGAATCTGTCAAATATTTTCAGGATATAAAATGATGCAAATTTGTATATTTAGCAGTTTGGCTTAGTGATAGTGTCTTGGTATCAATTAATTAACCCTTTAACAGCTAGTGGCAATATATTTGCCACTACGTAGTGGTATGCCTAGTGGCTGTTGGCAAGTATGTTGCCACCATATGTGTTATCCAAATAGCCAGTGGCAAGTATATTGCCTCTGTTTATTTTTTGCTAATTTTTGAAAAAGAATTTTACATATGCCATCACTTGCTATAGCTTCTAGTTAACTAGTACTAACATTTGTTGTAACTGCTTTGTTCGCTTATGGCTGCTAAAGAGTTGTGGTTGCTCTGTCCTGATTAGTACTGGGGTGGGTGTGCATTTGCGGGAGAGTAAAACATTTTAGTATATAACTAGCCTGGCTGTCCTTGAGTAGTCATCAGCAAAAACTGGGAGTAAACAGACAACATGATATTACCATGTTTGAACATACTCTGCAGTGTGAAACAGGCACAACCTTCACACTGAACTGAAGGACATCATTTCAGTCGGCTCCGTGTAGTAACTTACTAACATAAATACTTTTGTTCACTGGGTTCAAAGTCCAAACTGAATTTAAGCGGTATTGCGTATTAACTGATTTAACTGTTTTATGTGTGATTATTGATCGTCTGATTTTTTTGCATGTTGGGGTCTAGTGTCTAGTTATTACATGTGTTGGTTTCACAGTGTGATAAAGATTGAAAACCACTTCACTATGTAATGTGATGTGCATCTGGCTGAGAGCTAGAATCTCGAGAGCAGCGCTGCCCAGTGGGCTTATGTAGCATTCAAGGACTTTGTGCCATCTTTACTTATACTGTGTACATCACACATCATTCTGCATCTATGTGATTCAGAATGACTGTGGTGTTGATATGGCGAACATATGCACACTTTCAAAGATCGTTTAGACAAGTTTTGGTCCAATCAAGATGTGTTGTTTGATTACAAGGCAGATGTCCATGGCATCGGGAACCGTAGTATATCATAACTATTCCGAGTATATACAGTCAACTATTTCAGTGTGATTTCTCGGATATAGAGGCCCTTGGGCCTGCATTCGTTTTCTCCATGTGATGTGATGTGATGTGATGATGTTGTTAATAATTACAGCGTGCTCCTGAAGTGCCACCGAGACCGAGGAGCTACGTTCGTCAAGGCATCACAGCACAGCAGCGGAACAACGTATGTCACAGCTCTCTGTGCAGTTGAAGCTGTCATTATGACGGTAATATTAACAGCAGTTATGTATAATGCGCTCCCTACTAAATGTGCCGGGAGTGCATTACATAGTAAATGTCAATAACTGTCATTTTTACCGTACGGCTGTATGTAATGCAATGCGTGGTCTTGCTGTGGGAATTCTGTCTGTCTGTCCATTCATCTGTCAAATGCATGCATTGTGAAAAAAACGAAACAATCATCAGTCATTATATCAACACTGTACGAAAGAGCAACCTCTGTAGTTTTTTTAACTTTAACTGCAGTTGCTGAGGATGATCACCTGCCATCTGAAATATTGGCTGAAATTGTCCCATCCGTTTTCAAAAAAAGCCAACTTTGATATATTCCTACTTGTAGTGTCTTAGTTGTAACAGCTAGCGAACAAAGTTCAGTTATCACTGATAGGAAGCTTTCTAACAAGCTACAGGTCAGGTGCGTACGTAACTCATAAACACAAATTTACCATTTTGTGAATAGAACTGGATTTTGCATGTAAAAGTGTGCTACAAACTCTCGTTGTGTGAATACTTTGAGCAGCAGAGTCGTAGAGCAATCATTTCACTATCAAATGGAGCATAAATATTCGTTGAGGTCATCCCCTTCCACTTAAGATGCTTGACTTATCCCCTCCCCTTCAAGAACGTGGACTTTTTAACATGTTGCTGCTTCAGTGAGCCTATAAGCACACTGCGACCAATGACAGCACCGCCACATGATGTCAGGTCTAAAAATAGCTTGCAACCGTGTAGTACAACTTAACACAGTGATTTTCAGATGCAGACATCTCACACTGCATCATAAGCAAACACGGTCAAAACTCGCTATTGAACTTGAACCACTGAAGTTGTAAGAAAGCTCGGAAAAGTGTACAAACTGAGTCTAACAGTGAGTTGTCAGAGCTGATAAACTTCGTTGAAGTGCTGCACTGTTGCAGTATCGGCGTTATATGGCTCTGCTGTAAGACCCTGATTTCACTGTTATGCAGCAGTCGCATGGTCTCTTTGCGATAGCTAACGCTTCTTGTTAGTATTCAGAAATGATTATCGGTAGCATAGTACACACAATTATGATACTGCATTTTACCATTTTAGATTCAAGCCAAAGTCAGCAACGCATATTCGATTCTTCGTCTGAATTTCACATCACCAGATATTTCTGACACATCTTCTAGTGCTGATTTCGTTTCAGGTATCGCCCATTCTTCATTGTTTTATGTTGATCTTTAAAGTGTATACGTAGGCGTAATGGCCAAGCTGTGCTCATCAGCTCTCACTGTAGTAATAATAGTGAAATTTTAAACTGTTATTTTAATACAGTTACAGCTTGCAGTGCAGTTACAGCTTGTGATGGTCTAGTTTGTCTATTCTGCATGAGAACCCAGGATTTAATACCACCATCGGTAGTTTGTGTGTCACAAAAACCATTGCAACATTTTATACAGCTTTGGGCACAGGTTGCACACACTTTTGGAAGTTGACTCAGTCTCCTGCCCTCCATGAAATAGTAAAATAGTCATCAGTTGTCGAGATGAGTAATAAGTAATAGTAAGTGGCAGTAGTGGGTATAGATGATAGCAGCTTACAGGGAGATTTATGCCAAAGACAGTTAGTTCAGTCTGCTAGTTAGCAGCCTCTTGGAACTGTTCTGTGTTCATCAGATGAAGGGGCCGAATTCTTGCAGTGATTTTCTCATGATGACATCGCCATAAAAATATTTTCCTGTTTTTATTACCTGCAACTGCATGTAATGCAATGCAAGGTATTGCTATCGAAATTCTGTCTGTTTGTCTGTTAAATGCGTGCGTTGTGACAAGACGAAATAATTGTGTTCAGTGCATCAACACCATATGAAAGAGAAACCTCTGTTTTCTTGAGTCCAACAGCAGTTTCTAGAGATGGTCATCTTCGCGTGAAATATTGGCTGAAATTGACCCACCCCGTTAAAAAAGACCCACTTCGACATGACATTGCGAGCGACACAGTGCTGCATGTCTGTGATTGGCTGTTGTCGTATCACTGTGCATTTACAATTGACTTTGTATAAAGTCATCGCGTTAAAAATAGCTTTCTCACTGTGACACATTACATGTGAACTATTACTGGCGCCATGTATCATATCTCTTTACAATAGCTAAACTTCTTGTTAGTTAGTTGCATTAGTTGAATTTGATGGCTGAAAATGACATCGTTTAAGTTCAGATTGAAATAATGTCACTTGTGTAATATTTTTTCTGTATTTGCCAGAACATGAAAGTGATGGAGAAATCAATTTAGAAGAACATTACCAACGTATACATTATGTGTCAAAAGTGAAAGAGGCAACGGTCTGTCATACTTCTAATTATTATCTTATTTGCGGATTTCGTGCATAAGGTTTATTTTTTATTTAAATAAGTGTTATTATTACATTATTAACATTATTGAATATTTAGTAAGTGATTGTTGATTGTAGTTAACTAGTTGTGTCCTGTAAGTATGTTGAAATTAGTTGCCGCATATTTTGAAGTTGAAGCCCTGTTTAGTCGTCGGCCATTCACTGTGTCATGATGTCCACAACAGTTGCTATACTTTGATGAGCTTGGTATTCCAGTGTACAACATATGCATGTGATGTATTTGATATTGGATTGTAACACTGATGCGTGCTTTGATTTCCTATTCAGGTTTTGCTGTACATGTTAAATGTGAGATTTCTTTACAACCAGTGTCGAGTCTAAGCACTTCATTGACAACTTATCATATAGACGTGGTAAGAGTTTTGGTAAGAAGTGGCTGTCATCAGCTGGCTGTGTACTGTGTTGTTGCCAGTACAAAGACGTGTCCAACTATGAGAAAACGAGACTCAAGTGTGACGACATGCGTCTGTTTGAGTACGCAATGATCGTCACTTTGCAAGACGGCGATGTTGGCTTACAGCCGCGTGTGCTGTTTTGCTTTCCACATGAGGTGATTCCTTTCTCGTTTCTCGCATTTCAAATCCACACCCAAGTTCTGTATGTATCTGTGATAATTTCTAGTTTTTTTATCTAACTACATCTGGTTTGTCTTAGGGTGATTTTTTTTTGTTTTGTGTTGTGTATTTTCTCTTGAGAGTAGTAAGTTGATTGTCAGTAGCAGTGCAGTCTTCTGTCCTAACTGATTTGTTCTGTGTCAAGTTATATGTGAAACTCTGCTCACTCACTCACTCACTTATTTGCACTATAGGACATTGCATGTTGTAATTTTATTATGTTTTTGCTGGCATTTGTGATTATCAGGTGTCAGCCTCTGTTCAATTATGTCCATATTTCTGTTTTCCTGAAGCCGATGAAATACAACCAACGTGTAGCTATCCTGGGTGAGTATTCATTTGCCAGTCTCGAATATTGGTAAAAGTACCATCAAAGCATTTTAATCAATATACTGTGGACTGGTTATGCTTTATTGCTAAATTGTGATGCAAACAGCAAAAAAATTTGGAATGCACGTTACACATGCATTGTATTTGTGTCTGTATTTGACATGCATTTGTAGTTTGATGAGTATATTTATGTTTGAACTGCACAGATTAACTGCAACAAATAAGTTACTAACTTGAAACATGATTACTAGTCATTTTGAGTTTATCACAAAGTAATAATTGCAATAATGAATTACTAGACACCTGCAACTGTACATTTGCTACTTTCAGGTTAAAGCATGAATGTTTCTTTTGTCCCTGATGTGTTATGAAATTAAATTGCAGATGTGTGTCAGATTCTTCAAGCTAAATAGATGACCTGTATTATAATACACGTAAAATACTGGAGCATTGTTGTGATATTTTCTCTGTCTGTTGTATGCTGTTTGAGTAGCATAGCAGTGCAATGATGATAGTCCATCGAACTTGCGATCAAAAGTTTGTAGGTTTGCCTTTCAGTTTGAGTACTGCTGTGGAACAGTTTTGGGCAAGTTGTTCGCAATCTGATGTCTGTCACAAAATGTTGTTCAGATAGTTTGTCTGGAGTAAGATTGGTGGTGTTCTTTCTGTTGCTTGGTTTAAATATTCATTGCACGAGCTCAGTGACACTGTAGCACACTAAAATAACAAATAATTCAAACGATGATGTGCATTTTGGTACATGTATAAAAACTCTGAGGGGTGATGCTGACAGGGTCGCATTTACCTTAAATTCTTAGATGCATGTTGTTTTGCATGCGCCCATGTATGTTTAGTGAGCTGTTCTCGTTTCTGCTGACCAACGAATCTGGTGGAAGAAAATATGGCTGGTGCTGTCGATATCTGGTATGTCGGCGTAAACTTTCTGTGGTTACTGCTCAGTATATAACTTATCACTTATGCCTGTTACTGTTTCATTGAATATATGTGATTGTGTTAATAATCAGTATTTAGACATTGGCTGACATTGACATTGACCGACGTGTGCAGTAAGGTTACGCCTGTGAAAAGTATCTACCTTCTGAATGTTGTTGTCAAGCAAGAAAGTTTAACTAAAACATAAGAAACAAAACAGGCGACGTCTTGTCATGTTACATGCAACAGAGTTCCATTAATTACACGCTACTGTATATTTATTCACGTACGTCGTATATAATACACAAAAATACACCAACGCCATACATCTGAAGATATAGACAGTGACATGCATTCGTGGTCTCGTCGGGAGTTCCAGTAATGCAAGAGCGCTGTGACCGACTGCGATCAGTAGCCCGTCGACGATCGGCCTGCTCGAGAGTCTCGCAACTACGCCTCTGACGATCACGATCACGCTGTGCCGACTAACGCGATAATCTGGCCGTATCAGGGACGACGGTGCAGTAACCTATATCTAATCGGCCCTCGTTGTTAAGGGCGTTGTGATGACATCATAAGAATAAACGCGACCGTATCGCGTATTTACTCTTATGACGTCAGCGTGCCGCGGTCAAACATCGACGCTACGAACTTTTATATTAAGATTTAGACATTGGCTGTTCCCACTCTTGGAGTCTTGGTGGTCCAAATATTATGCAGAATAGATCCTGGCTCACCATCATGAGAAGCGGCTGAACCATTTCAGTTTTGCAAGTCACTGTCGTTTCATTTTTTGTTTTGTGGTTCTTTCTTATTATACTGCATTGATTAATGTCAGTTCTTTGTGTGATTTGAAATTCAAATGTTTCCAGAGTGACCAATGTTGTGTGAGTGTGTTGTTGGAAACATGAGAACATCAGTATGGAGTGATAGTAGTATGTTTATGATACACTTGTCACTTGAGGAAATTGGAACCAGTTTTTACAGGCCCGATGCCTTGTCTGGCACACAACCAACATAGTCGCTGCACTGGAAGCAAAAACACACTGAATGCAAAATCAAAACAGCTTGTGACTGAATGTTGCCTGGTGTGTGCTTGATTCTGTATGAAACGCTTTTGCAGAAATACATCGGTATAGTTCCGTTACAAACTTGTTGTATATTTGTGTGGTCATGTGCCTGGTGACTGACCGAGGCTGCACCGAGGCAGCTGGAGACATTGGTCACTGTGAGTCAGACTGTGTGTGTGTGGTCATGTGTTAGCCGCCTGGTGACGGACCGAGGCTGCTGGAGGCATTGGTCATTGTGAGTCAGACTGTGTGTGTGTGGTCATGTGTTAGCCGCCTAGTGACGGACCGAGGCTGCTGGAGGCATTGGTCATTGTGAGTCAGACTGTGTGTGTGTGTGGTCATGTGTTAGCCGCCTGGTGACGGACCGAGGCTGCTGGAGGCATCGGTCATTGTGAGTCAGACTGTGTGTGTATGTGATCATGTGTTAGCCGCCTGGTGACGGACCGAGGCTGCTGGAGG
>Ga0209562_1000883_pt1 | contig 10904 bp, 8 predicted proteins | sample WorMetvacBELIZE2_FD_187399 | JGI IMG/M metagenome (GOLD analysis project Ga0209562, IMG submission 187399) | Marine gutless worms symbiont microbial communities from Max Planck institute for Marine Microbiology, Germany - Olavius vacuus BELIZE.2... | ecosystem: Host-associated > Annelida >...
AAAATGTGTTTGCCGAATCATCAATAACTCAGTCGCGTATTGCCCGATTGCGCTGAAATGAATGGATGAATGAAATGAATGAATGAATGAAAGTGCATTCATATTAAGTGCGTTCGAAAACCGACTAAAAGCTGGCTTAATCTAACACACCATGCAAACACATCCAGCCGTTGAGCAGAATAAAAACACAAAATAGTCCGAGAGTCCGTGAAATCAGTCCGGTAGAAAAGAAAAAGGTCTATGGAGAAAAGGATTTGCCGAAAATCTGGTGTATGTTGTGCGTCGTAATTAAAGCTCAGACTACTGACGTTGGGCAGCCTCAAGTTGCAGTGCATCGCAATTTGCACCTTTTGTTGTTATTATTACGACTACATGTATTATGAGAAATAAAGATAATTAGGGGCAGTGCTGTAGGGTAAAAATAAGATCCAGAGCACTTACTAGCGATGAAAATGGATTTATATACTTTGAGCTGTTTCTTATAGACCGATCTGTTTCACATACTGATATGTTGACGAACATAAGGAACATTCACCAGCGCCCGACGCTGTTGTGGCATGTCTGTGATTCCGACGCCGGATACAAAACTCCAGACTTACTTACTTACTTACTTACTTATTCATAGCCTCGACTATGATGATTATTTTTTATAAAAATTACAAATGACATTATACAAAACTTATATTGCTATACAATTTGATTACGCAAGTTTTGCAAACTAAGTGACGCTACTCGTGCCGTCAACATCGCGAACCAAACTGGGTGACCGAGCATTTCCGGTGGCCGCGGCATAGACCTAAAATTCACTTCCGGCGTCTGCCAGAACATTTGACAAAGCATGCTTCGTAGACAATTTGACATGATTGCGTTAGTTATAGCTGAAGACGTGTGACAGTACTTCTTGTATTGTGTTTCTGCAGCACTTCAACACAGAGACAGGGTTACTTTCATCTCCGCGTGTATGATTATGATGATTACGATGATAATGATCATTTTAATAATAATAGTAATATTTTACATGGGCCCTACAAGTTACAACAGTACAACGCTACTGCGCTGCCTGTAGCAGTAGTAGTAAGCTAGGAAGGGTGACAAAATAGGGTTACATTTAGGGTTGTAAATTTTCTGCAAATTTAATATTTCCGGAAATTTCTGGAAATTTTCGGAAATTTCCAGAAATATTAGCGAAAGCCTGCAGGTTATAAGGTCTGTGAGTTCGGAATCGCTAATATTCTTGGGAGCCGTGCTAAAAACAAGTTATTTTATTCTAAACATAATGCAGAAAGTTAAAACAGAAAGACATGGAGAGTTGTTTGTCAAAAACATGCTTATTATTTATTTTTATATGGTTATAATTAAAACGTATAAAGTGCAAATAACATTGTTTAACAAATTTGCGGAAATTTCCGAAAAGATTGGAATAAATTTCCAGAAATTTTCGGACATTTTCCGCGGGAAATTTCCGGAAATTTTCGAACTCAAAACCAGTTACATTGCCACTTGAAGCCGACCGACGTCACACTAGTCATGATTCTGCGCTTTAATTAAGAGATCTGTAATGCTCAGCCTACAAATCGGACAGTGCCGCAACCTCTGCGGAACCATACTGAACCCAAATACCAAATATCAGCGAAATCAAACGATTTGCAGCTGAGTAATTGATGGGGCCCGAATGAGCCAATAGTTTTCAGAGTTGGATTGGCCGAATTGCGCCACATTTATCCAAGTTTGTTTTAGCTATCCGCCATGTTGCTCCGTTTCGAAACCAGAGCTGCTCAACGGCGACTAAGATCGCAAATCGACGCCAAATTTCGAACCTTTTGACCCCGGTAAAAATTAATGGAGGGAGGGGCGAAATGTCTGGACCAGTTTTTCATGCCAGACGTATATGACTTAACCATGGCAGGTGGTCACTTTCTGTAAAGTTGGACTGACTGATTGATCGATTTAGTTCGTATCGCACGATTACTCACACAGCCAGACGTATGTATGGAAGGCCTTTATGTTTTGCCGCTGAACTTTTTCGTCATCCAGACTGTAATCTCCCAGACGACCGATCGGCATCCTGTCGAAAGTGTACTTTCGACAAAAAGAAGTCCAGCGGCAAAACATAAAGGCATTCCTACTTACGTCGGGCTGTTTTAATAATCGTGTGATACAAACTAAATCAATCAATCAGTCAATCCGACTTTAAATTGCCGCTTACAGAAAGTGACCCCCCCCCGGCCACAGTCTACAATACAAAACCGGAAGCTAGAGGGTAGCAGTAAGTTGGCGGCAGTAGGTTTAATCGAAGAATGGTTTTCGACTGTATACGGTTTACCGTCGTTGCCTGATCGCTAGCTGTCTTGCGACGCGCGCGCGCGGCGTGTACCCCGTTCACAACGCGTGTCGGTTGTAGCGCATAGACGAATGGCGACCGATTCCGGCCAGCGATGTCTTACCAGCAGGATTGACTGCGATTGCGCTTTACGATCGAACCGAGAGTTATCTCGGGCGCAGTCTGACGCGGAATCGTCCGCCGACCGAACGGCCGACCGAGCGCCTATCTCGCTCTTTTCCATGGTTTACGATCCGTCGTTCACAAGCGGTCACCGTGTCGTGCGGTTGTCGAAGCTGGATTGCGTAGATCTGCCGACGGTGCTCACGCCGAGTAACTGCATCGATAAATGGCTTTACACGCCTTGCCGGTTTGTATTTTTGCCGTGCGACGCCGCTCTGCAAGCGCTGTCTATACAACGTCAGCCATAAAAACGTGCTACTTTTTTCGACCAGAACGATGGGCGATTTTTACGATTTATATGTACCCAGTAAAAACAGGAATAAATACTCTACAGTTTACTTACTTGATGTTGATGACGTCATAAATGCGTCATATCACATCATGCCGTGCAATTTCACTTCATGAAGTTACTTCTTAACATTAAATATGCTGAGTTCTGGAGATAAAATTTTGATCAAAATTTTGATCAAAATTTTGTGGGAATGTAAAAAAATTCCTGCCCAAAGACCGGTAAAAATTGTTCAACAAGAATTGGAAAAGACGAACATTCGACCACTTTCTGCTGAAGTTACGGACAAGCGTTTCGATCGAACGCACTCCAGGAAGCAGTCGGCCACGGTTGTCTCCATTATCGAACTGAAGACGACATCGCAGCAGTGTCAGTTTCATGACACATAATGTGATGCAGTTATGACCTCACCAAGCCGTTAAGTAAATAAAGTGTAGAATATTCATTCCTGTTTACACTATACGCAAAACTTGCCTTTTCCATAAATCCTTTCTACCGCAGTCTCTTTCACCTTTTCAGACAGATCTCACGAATTTGTATGACCATTTCGGGACTTAATTAGCTCATCTGTTTTGTTTTTGTTTTGCTTCTCTCTCTTTTCATCTTTTTTTGTTTGATTCGGGCACGATGAAAGAAAGACGAAAGAAAGACTAAGGTGATTTAATTAGCTTTTAAATTTTGCGTTAAAATCCCGCACTTTTCTTTCCTTTTCCTTTGTATGGTCGAACACAAAGTGGCAGACGGTTGCGGTTGTGGAGGCTGGATTGTGTAGATCTGCCGACGCCATCGTTTTAACTGTCGTAATCGAACCGAGGAACTGCTCAAATGCATTTTACTTTCAAGTAAGCTGTTACAAGTTATTCGACAATCAACCAAAAAAAATTCTCGGAAACGATGTGTGTGAGAAATGTGGTTACGGTAGATTACTAATAGAAAGTTTGACGCGCTGTGTGGAATGCCGATGACCGCTGAATAACCTTTGAAGGTTGTTTTAAAGTTTTAAAGTTCAATAGTTCTACAATTGTAGCGTATAATGCAGTATAAAAATAAAACTGTCTATGGATAGAAATTTATATATCTTCGTGATCGTAATTATTTGTTCAAGGTCATTAAAGGTCATTTGCGGTCAGCAAAAAAAGGTTTAAATAAATAAGCAACGTTTTGTGCCTCTTTGTGCGCAAAACTTTTCTTAGTATTATGAAGCGCAGAGCGTTCTTGCGAGTAACTTAACTGCCATACGGGAAGCCAGAGGAAACCGCGGAGTACGAGTAAGCCTCTGACACTAGGACTAGGAGAGCTTGCAGCGTTCTGCACTGATTGTAGCCGCTTTATCTAGACGTCAGCTGGTCGTACCAGCCACAGCGTTGCAGTAATCCGTTTGGCAATATATGAACGCTTACAGCGGTGCCCTCGACACGTCGTTTGTCAAATAGAACAACGCTGGACTAGGTATTAACTACGCCTGGACTCGGCCACATAAACACTTCCTGCAACATAAGATTCTACATTAGTGCTAGCATGAGGCATGTGCTTAGAAACGAAGTCTTACTGCGAGAAATTATTGACGGAAGAATGAAGGACAAAGCATCCCGCGGAAGAAAGAGACTGCATACGCTGAGTAACCTTATGTCATAAGCAAGGTAACCGGAAGTGAAAAGGGACAGCAGAAGATCACGAAAGATGGAGAGCTGGAAATAGAAAAGGACTGTCGTAAAGCTGCTACACAGCCGATCATTGAAAGAAGAAGAAGAAGAAGCTCACATGATTGTTTTAACCTAATTCTAGGCGTATACAGCGTGGACGGAAAACGTAGGTGTCATGATGTTTTTACCGTCGTCGGTAACAGCGAATAAGCACAACAGGACATCTTGTGACGTCCGTTAATTAGGCCGTCCGACGATTATCGTGTTTTATCGCCAACTTGTCTTTCTTTTTTGTAATCCAGACTCAAATCTCTCAGATGGTCGATCGGCGCCCCGTCATGAGTATATCAGCCGTTGGTCCAATGTCTAAAAACAACTGACTGACACATTTCGCCCACCTTATAATCCATTATTTTTGCAAGGAGTCAAAGGGTCCGAAATGTCGCCTCTACTTCGGTCTGGTTCCGAGAGGAGGAGCATGTAGGAAATTTAAAACATGCATTGGGACAATAGATGATTGTTCTGAATATTGGCTTTAAAAATTGCCCATCGTTTCCAGTAATTAACAGAGGGGAAGGCGATCAAAAAGTGCGAATTTTAGGTATTTAAGGCGCTTCGGTTTCGAAATGGAGCAACATATTGGATATACGCGTATAAAACAAACTCGGAGAACGCCTATGATGTGCCTATAAACTGTCCAAATTTGGTGTACCATGTGGAGCAAAAAAACTGCAGCAAATTATTCTTCTAATAACTGTGTCAAATTTCAATCTATTATGATAAGTTTTAGCACAAGTAGGCCTATACTATGGTTAAATTTGCTATAATATGTGTGTTTCATATTCTTTATAATATGGAAACAGGGAACCAGCTTCTTAAGATTCATTTAGTTCACTTGTTAGCAGATGAAAACGAATATATTGATGGCTCATTAGTGGTGGATTTAAGTCAGAAAAGATTTTAAAATTAATTTTAAAAAACTTTTCACATATATAAATATCTGCTACACGTAATTTAAAAATTTGCAGAAGAGAGCTGCAAGTTGATAAATTTGTATTGTTTGCTTAAGAAGCTGCATTTAACAGGACGCGTGCCAGCGCACCGTGCACACACGACTGTCAAGCTGTCTGCACGACGCCAGACTTTCATAGCAGCACGTGACTGCTATTCTGTCTGTTTAAAAATGCAAAATATGATAGTTAAGGGGCCACATAATGTTTAACTATCGTACTATGTCTCCATATCTTTTTTATTTTATGTGATTTTGATATTGCATTTCAATATTCGCGACAATAATGATAACGTTTAAGCTAATGTGACGTCGGTGACGAACACGTGCATGCACGCTGCGTTTCACAAAGCACTGTAAAGAGATGCTTCAAGAGAGGCTGTGGAGTTGTTAAACATGTAGTCTGGTGCATCGATGGCCCCCAGTACGACTAGAGCGACGTCGGGTGCCTTCAAGTAGCACTGCGTCCCAATTGCCATTTGTTTCCTTTGTCATTAAGAAGGCTACGGCGGAGGCAATTTATTTTTTCGGTCATTCGGCCGGCCATCCGTCCGGCCGTTAACACGTACGCGATAATGTCTGTCTGTGCGTGTCCACTGACACTGACTCAGTTCTGTGAGCTTTTGAAGACTGTTATTCTGCAGAGCATGCGAAACACTAGCATAGCACCTATACGTGACAGCTTAGGCGCGAACACAAATTTCCTTACTTACTTAATTACTTACTTGCTATTCAGTGGGGAGGTGCGAATGGGCGCCTCCTGAAACTCAGTAAAGATAGGATTATACACAGCTGGCGTATGTCTCTGGAGAGTATCGTAGGGCTTTGTCGGCCACTGGTGCACCTTAGCACGCTTTGCTAAAGAGTGATGACTATAAAAAAGACTGAGGAAAAATTCACACACCCCCTAAGTTGAAATTCTGAATACGCCACTGATGTCTGTTTCTAACCTCAGCGGTAAAAACGTGGACGTATTTCAACGAAACTCATTATAATTACTCACTATCAGCTCCATATTTGACATCGATGATATTTCCAATGTCATGTCAAAGGTCAGGGTGATGACCAGATCAATTAACCTGTAATTACGGAGACAACGATATATATAAATCTTTATTCACCAAACTAGTGGTAGCAAAGAAAAAGAAAAAAGAAAAACACATACATACATATAAATACGGTGAAAAGCAACAAAAACAAAATACAGCAATACAGCGAGCAAGTATGCCACTCTGTTGCGATAATGCAATAGCAGACACGTCATTACTGTGCTAACACAAATTAAAAGGAATACGGTGTAACTTTGCAGAAAATATTCTCGGAACTGGTGAATTTTATATCAAATGACGCGGAGTGTTTTTTTTCCATAAAGTGCTTGGTATCTCGAAATTGAAGTACTGTTGACAAGTTTTAACAACATCTATATTATTAGTTTTGAAAAGCTTCATGAAGAAGCGGTTGACGACAAAGTCAAGAGACAATAAATCTGATTTCACCAGTGGGCATGCTTCCAAACCATACATGAGCGAGGGCAAACATTTACTACAATTGTAACACAACATCTTCATTTGCTACTCTACCGACTTTTCCAAAGATAGCATTTGCTGAACGGTAAAAACTTCTTTTAGCATGGTCCAACGAAATCTTAAACACTCTGGAACAAATAAGGATATGTGGCATCTAGGCTCGTATGTTTCTAGTTGTTATTATGTTATAAGTTTCGTGATGTTTAAAGGGCGTCGTTACGCAAGAGTGTAATCAAACAAACAGTTCGTTCTGTTCAGTAAGTAGCAGGCAACTCGCGTTGTTTGGATACATGCGGTGGCGTTGATATATTACAAGCGATGTACAGAGTCAATCAATCAATCAATCAATCAACCAGCCAGCTATAGTCAGGCAGTCAGTCAATTTGTTTGTCGATACAAGAGAAACAAGAGCTTAGCTATTGCTGAGATGACCGCGCGATGTTGCACAAGTCGAATTTTTGCTTATGAGTGGGGCTAACTCTCTTTAACGCATTCTTTCTCAGTATCTCTTAAGATTATTACCAATGTCATGCTGAAAACTAGATTCTGTGGGCAAGATAGATATACAGGGTTTTTGTTAACAGCATTCAACGTAGTCAGCCAGATTTGCTCCGTGTTTTTGAAGTGTACTGACAAAGCATTAGACAGGATAAATGAGCAGTGTTCAGAGATTCGCGTAAATCGCTTCAGTCTTTATTCTTTTCGCGACGCTTTTTACCGCGCTGCATGGAATGCAGGCGCAGTCTAGCGATGGCAATTTTGTCCGTCCGTCAGTCTGTCCATATGTCAAACGCGTGCATTGTGACAAAACGGAAGAAAGATATGTTTAGATTTTTATACCATACGAAATATCATTTAGCCTAGTTATCTGACTAGAAGAATGGTTGGTAGGGGGCGACCCTTTCTACCTGAAATTTTGGGTCAACCGGCCCCCGTTGGAGCGAAATCGCCGATGTTGAACCGATATTTGCTCGTAGCGCCTCAGCCGTAACACCTAGCGAGAAAAGTTCAATTAACGTTAATAAGAAGTCCACTATGCTGTTTCCAATGAGCCTAAGGTGATCATCCTACGTTGCCTCTAAGTCCCAGAAAGGGGGCTCAAAAACGCAAAAAAGCCGATTTCCGTCTAAAATCGTACTTCGCTTGAAGAAAGTCTGCTACAAAGTTTTTTTGTGTGCAAACTGTCAGCGACAAAGTTGTAAGGCATTCATTGTCCTAACTAACCATGCGAAAATGACTAATGGGGGTGACCCCTTCTACCTGAAATTTTGGGTCAAACTGACTCCGTCGTTGGAGCGAAATCGCCGATTTCGCTCTATTTTCGCCTGTAGCGCCTCAGCCATAACACTTAGCGAAAAAGTTCAATTAACACTAAAATCAAGTCCACTATGCGCTTTCCAATGAGCCCAAGATAAACATCATACGTTGTCCCTGAGCCCCCTTAAGGGTGGCTCAAAAAAGCAAAGTATCCAAAATTTGAACAATAAGCTGTGATAACTCCGAAAGGGTACGAGATAGGATGTCAGTTACTATTAATCACTAATAGGATGTCGCATACGGGCTTTTTTATTGCTACCGACCTCGATGACCTTGAATGATCTTGAGCGGCGTAATGGCCCTTATTTTGCGTTTTTATAACCGAATTCGACTGCTTTGCTCTCCAATTACGTAACAGTGATTGAAGACAAACCTATAATGTCCGTAAAATATTGTCTCCCAGTTCCAGTCTTCCATTTCTGGCCATAACTAACCCACCCTGCAGCGCGGTCTCTTTGTGATAGCTGAGCTGCTCGTTCTGATTACAGAAGCTATATAACTACCATTTAAGCTGGTTAGCGACAGGAGGCCGACACAAGGCTTCGGACTGTAATTTGTACCAGTTCTTTAACCAATGCCTTATTTACGCCAGTAGATTACGATGTTTGTAGTATACACGCCACGCATTCGGCTGACAGTCGATGAGCAGTTTCACAGTCATATTCTCAACAATTAACCTTGTTTTATATATAGCGAAAACCTTACACGGAGCACAATGAAGTCGTGACGTGTTCGACAGGCTATCATGACAGTATTTAGTAATAGCAATAAGGGCGGTTCAATGATAGCGAAGAACAGCTATATTTTCCCACAGCATGTTTTCTGGGTGGCAGTTTATCCAGTGAAATTTTTCCAGGGTGGCGTTTTATACCGCGACATTTTTTTCCGCGTGACATTTCGTGTTAGTCCCGAGATTCGACGGACGGACAGACAGTCCGATAGCAAACGCCGCGATTTACTACGTTGCATGGCCACTGACGAGTTACGTGCTGAAAGTCTGTGTAACAGAAGCTTATTAATGCTTGTGTGTTCGTGTCTACAGTACGTCTTATTATATTATCGGTTTCCACATATATGGTTGTAGCAGTCGTTCTTCATCCGTATTACACATTGCTAAGAATACCAACACGTACGTGCTACGAAATAACGGATGTCTTATGGAAACAGAAGCGCTGGTTTCTCTGCAACAGTTTGCTGAGAACAGCGTAGAGATCGGTCAGTTACTGGCCAATATTTGCCGATACCTGAAAACAGATGTAGTCATTATTCTCTAGACAGTGTATAGAACTAAAAGGCACTCCCACTCCATCAAGCCGGACCAGTGTCGAGGTCGAGAGTACCGCTACGGCAATAGAAGTCAGCCAACGCCGCGAAAGCTATATACACTTTATTCGGATGACGTCAACGGAAATCATTCTGTTTTCGATTGGCTGTGCTGGAGAGTTGCCGGCGACGTGCTTTTGTTAGACGTTGTACTTAACAATTTTATTAGCGCGCATCTAACTCGGTTAGAGCGAGCTCTTGCTATATGGCTTCTCTGTCTGTCCGTCTGTCTGTCAAACGCGTGCATTGCAACAATATACGAGTATCAACACCATACGATAAATGGATTTAGTTTCTTAAGAGCCACATTTTATGTCACAAGTTTAGAGGTTCACCCCGAACAAGCGTGTTCAAGACAGGTATCCCCTCCCTGTCGAAAGCGCAAATTTGATCAATAATATGCAGTAACTTTGGAAACGGTGCGAGATATGATATGTTACGATTAATCACTAATATGAAGTTGCACATATTTGATTGGTGCCAAAATTGGTAACCTTTAATGCGCTTGGAGGTGTAATAGCCCTTATTATGTGTTATTTCACTGAATTCGGTAGCCGTGGGGGCCGATTACGTCAAAGTGGTTGAAGATAGACCCATACAATTGTAGTCCAAAGAATCTAGTTTTAGCGATATATCATTTATGGCGATATTTGCAGAGGTTATACCGAGAACGAGTGCGTTGCCGAGATGCTCCTGCGCAATATAGATTCATTCGCCATTCTAGTGTTGATTACATACACATACATACATACATACATACATACATACATACATTACAGATCAAACCATTTTCATGAAGGCAATGCCGCCATTGCAAAACAGTTTCCAGCAGTTAAGTAAAAGAAAGTTAGTTTGTACTGCAAGAAAACAAGCTTCTGGAACATGTCCCCGGTCCCCCACTTTACATCAGTGGGGCTCCAAGATCTGTCCACCACAACTGAACAATCGTTCGACTGCAGCACTGCTCCGCAATAATGAGTTGTACTTCATGCACCTATTTTTCTAAACAGTTAGGATGACCACACTCACTTTTCTTCTCTGTACTTGGAAACTGTTCTGTATACTAAAAGCGACAGCTGCAATAACGGCGACTCTGTTTGATGTCCAGTAATCTCTCTCCTTAACTCGTGTCATCGAACAAATAACCAACAGATCGATCATTGCCACGGAAAAATTAAGTCGGCCGGCAAACCTACAATTGGACGGTATCAAGTCGATTAATCAGATCGGGCTACGGATTACTCGGGCCGGAAGAGCTGTCACAACCGCAGATAGATTTGCTGCCATCGCCAGT
>Ga0209562_1000884_pt1 | contig 10902 bp, 4 predicted proteins | sample WorMetvacBELIZE2_FD_187399 | JGI IMG/M metagenome (GOLD analysis project Ga0209562, IMG submission 187399) | Marine gutless worms symbiont microbial communities from Max Planck institute for Marine Microbiology, Germany - Olavius vacuus BELIZE.2... | ecosystem: Host-associated > Annelida >...
GTGGGGAAATAGTGAACGGCAGCGATTTGGATTTCTTTTTCAGAATCGATGGGGGGAGTACTACGAATCACCTCTACGCGGCCCGCTGCGAAGATGATACCGCTTCTAACTGGTACCGGCGCATCCGTCCCTGGTCAATCAAGATCCGCAATACAATCGATCAGGCTGGGGCTGTCTCGATTCTGAACAACATAATCAACCCGAAAAACAACGAGAAAACCACCCTTCAATACCAACTGAGTTCCAGAGGAACGGTTACCATCCAGGTATTCGATCTCTCCGGCAACATGGTTGAAGTTCTTCAGCGGGGTAGTCAGAGCCCCGGTAGTTATACGGTGTCCTGGGATGGGCGAAATCATGCCGGCAATGTCGTCGCTCGGGGTATTTACTTTATCCGTTTTGTGGGACCCGATAGCATCGACCAGATAAGGAAGGTGCTGGTGGTGAAATAAGGGCCGCCTGGTTTCTCCTCTGAATTTCTTAATCAGTCTCTCGGCATGGGGCCGTTCGGCAAACCCACTCATACAGCGCTCTCGCGGCGCCATACTTCTCAAGCCTCCATGGCAGCGCTGGCTAACAGCGTTCCTACCAACCACAGCTATCGAGAAAATCTCAATAATATTCATGCATTCACTTTACATCCCCATAAGGCTGTGACATAATAACGCTGCGAGTTATTAGCGATTCAGGAGGATGATGAAATGAAGAAACTATGGATTGTAGGCGTTGTATTCGGCCTGTTCCTTCTGGGATGCTCAAACCCAAGCTTCCCTGGTGGGAATAACATTCAGCAAAGCGCTGAATCGGTAGAAGCGAATCCCAGCGTGACATCGCCGAATAGTGGTACTTTCATTACCCGCTGGAAAACCGACAACACTAACAGTGGTGAGCCTTTTGCGGATGTGTTAGGAGAATCGGGCCCCAATCAAATTACGCTGCCGCTGCATTCAAGTGGAAATTATAATTTCACTGTCGACTGGGGCGATAACAATCAAAACACGATTACCAGCCACAATCAGGCAGAGATCACCCATACTTACGCGACCAGGGGGGAGTACACCGTCACGATCAGCGGCACAATCGAGGGCTTTGGCTTTTGGCACGATGCGGAATATACGGGATCTAGAGAAAGAGTTGTAGGAGACAGCGCAAAGCTGTTGGATGTGGAGAGCTGGGGTCCGGTGAGACTGCATAATCATGGCGGACAATTCATCCGCGCGAAGAATCTCAGCGGCTTCTCGGCGACAGACACATTGGATGTTAGCAATGTGACTGATATGAACCATATGTTTTATGATGCAGACTCGTTTAACGGAGATATAGGTAGCTGGGATGTCAGCAATGTGACTGATATGAGCTCTATGTTTTCGAGTGCAAACTCGTTTAACGGAGACATCAGCAACTGGGATGTCAGCAATGTGACTGATATGAGCCATATGTTTTACGATGCAAACAGGTTCAACCAGCCACTTAATAGCTGGGGTGTCAGCAATGTTACTGATATGGGCTTCATGTTTAGTGGTAACACTCACAATGAAACCTCGTTTAACCAGCCTCTTAACAACTGGGATGTCAGCAATGTGACTGATATGAGCTCTATGTTTTCACATGCAACCTCGTTCAACCAGCCTCTTAACAACTGGGATGTCAGCAGTGTTACTAATATGAGCAGTATGTTTAATGGTAGTATTGAAAATGCAACCTCATTTAACCAGCCTCTCAATGACTGGGATGTCAGCAGTGTGGCTGATATGAGCGACATGTTTGCCAATGCAGGCAGGTTCAACCAGCCTCTTAACAACTGGGATGTCAGCAATGTGACTGATATGCGCTTTATGTTTCGTGGTGCATCCAGGTTTAACCAGCCACTTGATAACTGGGGTGTTAGCAGTGTGACTGATATGAGCTATATGTTTGCACAAGCACGCTCGTTCAACGGAGATATCAGCGGTTGGGATGTCAGCAGTGTGACTGATATGGGGCATATGCTTCACGGTGCGGTCTCGTTTAGTCAGCCACTCAATGACTGGATTGTCAGCAATGTGACTGATATGAGCGGCATGTTTGCCCGTGCATCCTTGTTTAACCAGCCTCTTAATAACTGGGATGTCAGCAGTGTGACTGATATGAGTGCTATGTTTTATGGCGCATCCTCGTTTAACCAGCCCCTTAACAACTGGGATGTCAGCAGTGTGACTACTATGAGCTCTATGTTTAGCAGTTCACGTTATACTAGAGAACGTGGAGCTCCATACTGGTTCAACCAGCCTCTTAATGACTGGGATGTCAGCAATGTGACTGATATGAGATTTATGTTTGCCAATGCAACCTCGTTTAACCAGCCTCTCAATAACTGGGATGTCAGCAGTGTGACTAATATGAGCGGCATGTTTTTCACTTCTATATCCTCTAGACCTTCGTTTAACCAGCCTCTTAACAACTGGGATGTCAGCAGTGTGAGAAGTATGTCCAATATGTTTCATGATGCAGACGCGTTTAACCAGCCCCTAAACAACTGGGATGTCAGCAGTGTGACTGATATGGGCTCTATGTTTGAGGGTGCATACGCGTTCAACCAGCCTCTTAACAACTGGGATGTCAGCAGTGTGACTGATATGGAAGAGATATTTAGACAGACAACCTCGTTTAACCAGCCTCTTGATAGCTGGGATGTCAGCAGTGTAACTGATATGAGCTCTATGCTTTATGGTGCACGTGCGTTCAACCAGCCCCTTAATAGCTGGGATGTCAGCAATGTGACTTATATGAGCGGTATGTTTGAAGGTGCGCGTGCGTTCAACCAGGACATCAGTAGCTGGGATGTGGATCAAGTAAGGGACTACTACAACATTTTTCATGACGCCATCATGATGAACAGGAACCCTCATTACAAGCCGCCACGATTCCGTTAGAAACATGTTCCGCCCGCGAGGTCGGGGGCAGTCTCCGGAGCTTCGCGCTAAGTCTTTATGGCCTTGGCGGGCCCCTTCGGGGGGCCATACTTCTTTGCCGGAAGAGGGGGCGCCGGGACCCTAGATGCCCCGAAGCGCCTCGTTCAATCAGGACATCAGTAACTGGGATGTGGACCAAGTATGGCGCTACACAGATATGCTTTCTGGCGCCACCAAGATGAACGCTAACCCTCGCTACAAGCCGCTGAGGTTCCGTTAGAAACATGTTCCGCCCGCAAGGTCGGGGGCAGTCTCCGGAGCTTCGCGCTAAGCTTCATGCCCTGGCAGGCCCCTTCGGGGGGCCATACTTCTTTGCCGAAAGGGGAGGCGCCGGGACCCTAGATGCTCCGAAGCGCCTCGTTTAACCAGGACATCGGTAGCTGGGATGTGGGCCGGGTAAGGTTCAATTCTTTTATATTTTCTGGCGCCACCATGATGAACGTTAACCCCCATTACAAGCCGCTGAAGTTCCGTTAGAAACATGTTCCGCCCGCAGGGTGGGGGCGGTTTCCGGGGGCTTCGCTAAGCCTTTATGGCCTTGGCGGGCCCCAGCTCATGCTTCTTTGCCGGAAGAGAGACCCACCATAAGTCCCCCCAAATTCCCTTTACTTTTGGTAAGACTATGGTATAATAACGCCGCAAGTTATTAGCGATTCAGGAGAATGATGAAATGAAGAAACTGTGGATTGTAGGCGTTGTGATTATTCTATTCCTTCTGGGATGCTCAAACCCAAGCAACCCTGGTGGAAATAGCAATGGTGAAAATGGCAATCAGCAAAGCGAAGAAGAGGAAGAAGAGAAGCCGATGCCGAGGGGCAATGAGAATGTCTTTACTACTCGCTGGAATACCCGCAACACTAATTACTCCAGTGCAAGTGAGGAATCACGTTCCAATCAGATTAAGCTGCCGCTGCACCCAAGTGGGAATTATAATTTCACTGTCGACTGGGGCGATAACAATCAAAACACGATTACCAGCCACAATCAGGCAGAGATCACCCATACTTACGCGACCAGGGGGGAGTACACCGTCACGATCAGCGGCACAATCGAGGGCTTTGGCTTTTGGCACGATGCGGAATATACGGGATCTAGAGAAAGAGTTGTAGGAGACAGCGCGAAGCTGTTGGAAGTGCGACAGTGGGGTCCGGTGAAACTGCACAGTCATGGCGGACAGTTTATGAGAGCGAGGAATCTCAGCGGCTTCCCCGCGACAGACACATTGGATGTCAGCAATGTGACTGATATGAGCTATATGTTTTATGGCGCATCCTCGTTCAACCAGCCTCTTAATAATTGGGATGTTAGCAATGTGACTGATATGGGCTATATGTTTTATGACGCAACCTCGTTTAACCAGCCTCTTAATAATTGGGATGTTAGCAATGTGACTGATATGGGCGGTATGTTTAGTGGTGAGACTCGCATGGAAACCCCGTTTAACCAGCCTCTTGATAACTGGGATGTCAGCAATGTGACTGATATGAGTGAGATGTTTAGATATACAAGCGTGTTTAACCAGCCTCTTAACAACTGGGATGTCAGCAATGTGACTGATATGAGCGATATGTTTAGAAACGCACGCGTGTTTAACGGAGACATCAGCAACTGGGATGTCAGCAGTGTGGCTGATATGAGCACTATGTTTTATGATGCAACCTCGTTTAACCAGCCTCTTAACAGCTGGGATGTTAGCAGTGTGACTGATATGAGCTTTATGTTTAGAGGTGCATACAGGTTTAACCAGCCTCTTAACAGCTGGGATGTCAGCAGTGTGACTGATATGAGCGCTATGTTTGCTCGTGCATCCGCGTTTAACCAGCCACTCAATAGCTGGGATGTCAGCAATGTGACTGATATGGGCGTTATGTTTAGAAGTGCATCCTTGTTTAACCAGGACATCAGTAGCTGGGATGTCAGCAATGTGACTGATATGGGCGGTATGTTTAGATATACAAGCGTGTTTAACCAGCCTCTTAACAACTGGGATGTCAGCAATGTGACTGATATGGGCGGTATGTTTGATCGTGCGCGCGCGTTTAACCAGCCTCTTAACAACTGGGATGTCAGCAGTGTGACTGATATGAGCAATATGTTTAGTGGTGTGTATAGTGAATACTCGTTTAACCAGCCTCTTAACAACTGGGATGTCAGCAATGTGACAGATATGAGCGGTATGTTTAGAAGTGCAACCTGGTTCAACCAGCCTCTTGATAGCTGGGATGTCAGCAGTGTGACTGATATGGGCTATATGTTTTCTGGTGCATCCTCGTTTAACCAGCCTCTTAATAACTGGGATGTTAGCAATGTGACTGATATGAACTATATGTTTTATTCTGCAACCTCGTTTAACCAGCCTCTTAATAGCTGGGATGTCAGCAGTGTGACTGATATGAGTAAGATGTTTTGGGGTGCATCTTCGTTTAACCGACCTCTTAATAGCTGGGACGTTAGCAGAGTGACTGATATGAACTATATGTTTGTGCGTGCATCTTCGTTCAACCAGCCTCTCAATAACTGGGATGTCAGCAATGTAACTAATATGAGTAAGATGTTTGCGGATGCATCCTCATTTAACCAGGACATCAGCAACTGGGATGTCAGCAATGTAACTAATATGAGTAAGATGTTTGCGGATGCATCCTCGTTCAACCAGGACATCAGCAACTGGGATGTGGACCGGGTATGGCGCTACACAGATATATTCTCTGGCGCCACCATGATGAACGCTAGCCCTCGCTACAAGCCGCCGAAGTTCCGTTAGAAACATGTTCCCCGTCCGCGAGGACGGGGGGCGCGGTCTCCAGGGCTTCGCCCTAAGCCTTTATGCCCTGGCAGGCCCCTTCGGGGGGCCATGCTTCTTTGCTGGAAGAGAGGGCACCGGGAGCTTAGATGCCCCGAAGTGCCTCGTTTAACCAGGATATCAGTAACTGGGATGTGGGCCGGGTATGGCGCTACACAGATATATTTTCTGGCGGCACCAAGATGAACGCTAACCCTCTCTACAAGCCGCCGAAGTTCCGTTAGAAACATGTTCCGCCCGCAGGGTGGGGGCGGTTTCCGGGGGCTTCGCTAAGCCTTGATGCCCTTGGCAGGCCCCTTCGGGAAGCCATACTTCTTTGCCGGAAGGGGAGGCGCCGGGACCCTAGATGCTCCGAAGCGCCTCGTTTAACCAGGACATCGGTAGCTGGGATGTGGGCCGGGTAAGGTTCAATTCTTTTATATTCTCTGGCGCCACCATGATGAACGCTAGCCCTCGCTACAAGCCGCCGAAGTTCCGTTAGAAACATGTTCCCCGTCCGCGAGGACGGGGGGCGCGGTCTCCAGGGCTTCGCCCTAAGCCTTTATGCCCTGGCAGGCCCCTTCGGGGGGCCATGCTTCTTTGCTGGAAGAGGGGGCGCCGAGAGACCCTAGATGCCCCGAAGTGCCTCGTTTAACCAGGACATCAGCAACTGGAACGTAGGCCGGGTAAGGGACTATTCTAACATATTTCATGGCGCCACCATGATGAACGCTAACCTTCTCTACAAGCCGCCGAAGTTCCGTTAGAAAACATGTTCCGCTCGCGAGGGCGGGGGAGCGGTCTCCGGGGCTTCGCTAAGCCTTGATGGCCTTGGCAGGCCCCTTCGGGGGGCCATACTTCTTTGCCGGAGGAGAAACTCACTATAGGTCCCATAAATTCCCTTTACTTTTGGTAAGACTATGGTATAATAACGCCGCGAGTTATTAGCGATTCAGGAGAATGATGAAATGAAGAAACTGTGGCTTGTAGGCGTTGTATTCGGCCTGCTCCTTCTGGGATGCTCAAACCCAAGCAACCCTGGTGGAAATAGCAATGGTGAAAATGGCAATCAGCAAAGCGAGGAAAAGGAAGAAGAGAATCCGCTGGAGTGGGACAGTGAAAATGTCTTCATTACCCGCTGGAAAACCGGCAACACTATTGGCTGGTTTGCAAGTGGAGAATCGAGCTCCAATCAGATTAAGCTGCCGCTGCACCCAAGAGGACGTTACAGTTTCATTGTCGACTGGGGCGATGGCAGCAGTCGAAGTTCGATTACCAGCCACAATCAGGCAGAGATCACCCATACTTACGCGACCGGAGGGGAGTACACTGTTACGATCAGCGGCACAATCGAGGGCTTTGGCTTCTGGCGCGGTGCGTCTCATTCGCGACTTTGGAAAAGAGCAGTAGGAGACAGCGCGAAGCTGTTGGATGTGGAGAGCTGGGGTCCGGTGAAACTGCACAGTCATGGCGGACAGTTCATCCGCGCGGAGAATCTCAGCGGCTTCTCGGCGACAGACACATTGGATGTCAGCAATGTGACAGATATGAACTCTATGTTTTATGGCGCATCCTTGTTCAACCAGCCTCTTGATAACTGGGATGTCAGCCATGTGACTGATATGAGCACTATGTTTTTGGGTGCACGCGCGTTTAACGGAGACATCAGTAGCTGGGATGTCAGCCATGTGACTGATATGAGCACTATGTTTTTGGGTGCACGCGCGTTTAACGGAGACATCAGTAGCTGGGATGTCAGCCATGTGACAGATATGAGCGGTATGTTTGATGGTGCATCCTCGTTTAACCAGCCTCTCAATGCTTGGGATGTCAGCAGTGTGACTGATATGAGCTGGATGTTTGATGGTGCATCCTCGTTTAACCAGCCTCTCAATAATTGGGCTGTCAGCAGTGTGACTAATATGAGATATATGTTTAATAATGCACACGCATTTAACCGGGACATCAGCAGCTGGGATGTCAGTAGTGTGACTGATATGAGCTGGATGTTTCACGTATCTAAACCTTCTATATCCTCGTTCAACCAGCCTCTTAACAACTGGGATGTTAGCAATGTGACTAATATGAGCTATATGTTTAGAAACGCACGCGTGTTTAACGGAGATATCAGTAGCTGGGATGTCAGCAGTGTGACTGATATGCACGGCATGTTTTGGGATGCACGCGCGTTTAACCAGAACATCAGCAGCTGGGATGTCAGCAATGTGAGGCAAATGCAACATATGTTTTGGGATGCATCCTCGTTTAACCAGCCTCTCAATAACTGGGATGTCAGCAATGTGACTACTATGAGCTCCATGTTTAGAAGGGCATCCAGGTTTAACCAACCTCTTAATAGCTGGAATGTCAGCAATGTGACTACTATGAGCTCTATGTTTAGAGGGGCATCCAGGTTTAACCAACCTCTTAATAGCTGGAATGTCAGCAATGTGACTTATATTAGAGAAATGTTTAGTGGTGCATCCTCGTTCAACCAACCTCTTAATAGCTGGGATGTCAGCAATGTAACCGATATGAGCGGTATGTTTGCCTTCGCATCCTCGTTTAACCAGCCTCTTGATAGCTGGGATGTCAGCAATGTGACTACTATGGGAGATATGTTTTCTGGTGCATTCGCGTTTAACCAGCCTCTTGATAGCTGGGATGTCAGCAGTGTGACTGATATGAGCTCTATGTTTGCAAGTGCACAAGCGTTTAACCAACCTCTTAATAGCTGGGATGTCAGCAGTGTGACTGATATGGGCCCTATGTTTAGAAGGGCATTCTCGTTTAACCAGCCTCTTAATGACTGGGATGTCAGCAATGTAACTGATATGCGCGGTATGTTTGGCTACGCGCGCGTATTTAACGGAAACATCGGCGGCTGGGATGTAAGCAGCGTAGAGGATATGTCCTATATGTTCCGATACGCGACCGCGTTTAACCGAAACATCAATGGTTGGGATGTGAGCGGCGTAGAGGATATGTCCTATATGTTCTTGGAAGCATCCTCGTTTAACCAGGACATCAGTGGCTGGGATGTGGATCAAGTAAGACGCTACAGAGATATATTTTCTGGCGCCACCATGATGAACAGGAACCCACTCTACAAGCCGCTGAGGTTCCGTTAGAAACATGTTCCGCCCGCGAGGTCGGGGAGCGGTCTCCGGGGCTTCGCTAAGCCTTTATGCCCCCTTCGGGGGGCCATACTTCTTTGCCGGAAGAGGGGGTGCCGGGACCCTAGATGCCCGAAGTGCCTCGTTCAACCAGGACATCAGCAACTGGAACGTGGGCCGGGTAAGGCGCTACACAGATATATTTTCTGGCGCCACCATGATGAACAGGAACCCTCATTACAAGCCGTTGAAGTTCCGTTAGAAAACATGTTCCGCCCGCGAGGGCGGGGAGCGGTCTCCGGGGCTTCGCGCTAAGCCTTGATGCCCTTGGCAGGCCCCTTCGGGGGGCCATAATTCTTTGCCGGAAGAGAGGGGCGCCGGGACCCTAGTTGCCCCGAAGTGCCTCGTTTAACCAGGATATCAGTAACTGGGATGTGGGCCGGGTATGGGCCACCGTAGATATGTTTCGTGGCGCCACCATGATGAACACTAACCCCCATTACAAGCCGCTGAAGTTCCGTTAGAAACATGTTCCGCCCGCAGGGTGGGGCGCGGTCTCCAGGGCTTCGCTAAGCCTTGATGCCCTTGGCAGGCCCCTTCGGGGGGCCATACTTCATTGCCGGAAGGGGAGGCGCCGGGACCCTAGATGCTCCGAAGCGCCTCGTTTAACCAGGACATCAGTAGCTGGGATGTGGGCCGGGTATGACACTACACAGATATATTTTCTGGCGCCACCATGATGGACGCTAACCCTCATTACAAGCCGCCGAGGTTCCGTTAGAAACATGTTCCCCCGCGAGGGTGGGAGCTGTCTCCGGGGCTTCGCGCTAAGCCTTGATGCCCTTGGCAGGCCCCTTCGGGGGGCCATGCTTCTTTGCTGGAAGAAGAGGGCGCCGGGACCTAGATGCCCCGAAGCGCCTCGTTTAGCCAGTCACTTAATAACTGGGGTGTGGGCCGGGTATGGGACTTCTCAAGCATATTTCTTGACGCCACCATGATGAACGCTAACCCTCTCTACAAGCCGCCGAGGTTCCGTTAGTAAACATGTTCCGTTCGCGAGGGCGGGGGGCCATACTTCTTTGCCGGAAGAGAACCACTATAAGTCCCCTGAATTCCCTTTACTTTTGGTAAGACTATGGTATAATAACGCCGCGAGTTATTAGCGATTCAGGAGAATGATGACATGAAGAAACTGTGGCTTGTAGGCGTTGTATTCGGCCTGTTCCTTCTGGGATGCTCAAACCCAAGCAACCCTGGTGGAAATAGCAATGGTGGAAATGGCAATCAGCAAAGCGAGGAAGAGATTCCGCCGCCGGAGTGGGACAGTGAGAATGTCTTCACTACCCGCTGGAATACCGGCAACACTAATGGCACTGATTCAAGTGGAGAATCAGGCTCCAATCAGATTAAGCTGCCGCTGCATTCAAGTGGACAATACAACTTCATTGTCGACTGGGGCGATGGCAGCAGTCGAAGTACGATTACCCGGCACGATCAGGACAAGATCACCCATACTTACGAGGCCGCGGGGGAGTACACCGTCACAATCAGCGGCACAATCGAGGGCTTTGGCTTCTGGCGCGAAGCGGGAGCTGAAAAAAAAGTTGTAGGAGACAGCGCGAAGCTGTTGAGCGTGCGGCAGTGGGGTCCGGTGAGACTGCACATTCATGGCGGACAGTTCATCCGCGCGGAGAATCTTAGCGGCTTCTCGGCGACAGACACATTGGATGTCAGCAATGTGACAGACATGAACCATATGTTTTATGGCGCATCCTCGTTCAACCAGTCTCTTTATAGCAGCTGGGATGCTCTTAATAGCTGGGATGTTAGCAATGTGACTGATATGAGCTCTATGTTTAGAGATGCATCCCGGTTCAACCAGCCTCTTAACAACTGGGATGTCAGCAGTGTGACTGATATGAACCATATGTTTAGAGATGCATCCCGGTTCAACCAGCCTCTTAACAACTGGAATGTCAGCAATGTGACTGATATGAGTTCTATGTTTTATGATGTATCCTCGTTTAACCAGCCTCTCAATGACTGGGATGTT
>Ga0209562_1000887_pt1 | contig 10888 bp, 6 predicted proteins | sample WorMetvacBELIZE2_FD_187399 | JGI IMG/M metagenome (GOLD analysis project Ga0209562, IMG submission 187399) | Marine gutless worms symbiont microbial communities from Max Planck institute for Marine Microbiology, Germany - Olavius vacuus BELIZE.2... | ecosystem: Host-associated > Annelida >...
ACGCGCTTTCCAATGAGCCTAAGATGATCATCGTACGTTGCCCCTAAGTCCCCCAAAGAGGGCTCAAAATGCAAAACGGCCGTTTTTCCTCTAAAATCGCACTTCGCTTGAAGAAAGTCGGCTAAAAAGTTAATTCGTGTGAAAACTGTCAGCGGCAAAGTTGCAGGGCATTCATTGGCCTAACTATCCATGCAAAAAGATTGGTGGGAAACGTCCCCTTCTACCTAAAATTTTGGGTCAAAGTGACCGCGTTGGCGCAAAATCGCCGATTTTCGATCTATTTTCACCCGTAGCGCCTCAGCCGTAACACCTAGCGAAAAAAAGTTCAATTATCACCACTACGCGCTTTTCAATGAGCCCAAGATGAACATCGTACGTTGTCCCTAAGCCCCCTAAAAGGTGGCTCAAAAACGCAAATGTCCAAAATTTGAACAACAATCTGCGGTGAACCGAAGTTATACATCGGCAAACTGGGTATGCGTCGCCAGTTGGGAGCGCAGTACTCTCCGAACAGGGCAATAATTACTCGTGTCTTATGTCATGTCATGTCCAATCTAGAGAGTTAGTTCGAGAATAAACGGCTCAGAAGCTCCTAGACCTACCACATTCTGTCATGTTGAGCCACCAAATATCATCGTTATGCATATTATAACCGTGTTACATTTTACATTTCACATTTATATTGCGTGTTACATTTCACTGGTGACATCAATGGTGTACCTACACCGATACATGGAATTGGAAAACCGAGAAAGCAGCCTAAACACTTGTAAAGTGTTATAATTGACGAGCGTATCGTCGTGGTGTGAAGGTAGGATAAAAGCCACCTCCCGTCGTTTGTCCGGACACCTAGCCTAGTGGTGTAGGCCTAACTTGGATGGCAGCCGCGTAAGCCTCCACCGGAGTTCCGGATAAGATGCACTTAAGCAAAGTTTGCCGGGACCAGAGTTAATATATCAGCTTTATTTCGCTTCAAGAGCAGCGCAAACGCGAGTACTTAATACAAAAACAACTCAGCCTCGACGCCGCACCGTCGAGTGGTGTACCTCCGCCGCACGGACAACGGACGGACGGCCGTAAATCTCTACTCTCGACTCTCGGGTATCCCTCAACGAGAAAAGTGCGATTGCATCTGGCTTCGCTATGACCTTGGCCTTGACCTGCTGAAAGGTTTTCAAGGTCAGAAGCTTGAAACCTTTCAGCAATTCCCACTTACACGAGGAATATTTGCGGCAAGTTTATTCGAAATCCCTCCACCAAGTAGGCCTAGAGGCCAACGTAGATAATCGCGTCACGCGAAATGTTATCGGACGGACGACCAGCCGCATAGCCTAATGTCTTTCGCCGCCGCCTAAAAGGCATAAAAAATAAATACAGAAATACAAACGAACCGTACACTGTGCGTTATGCTCACGCCGATGGAGGACACGTTACAATTTGCAAGTTTTGCATTTCGTTTTATTATACGCTGCTTTTGGGCGCAACAGACGAACAACGATGACAAAATACTGACTGATTCTATAGCATACTGGTACTCGCAGCTTTAATCAAACAAACTGATTAGCAACTTTGCATAGTCGCCGAAGGAGTAGGATGTATTTGATTAAAAACTGCGTAATTTGGCAATTTAGTGGACAGTGTAAATGTGCGACCTACACGTCGCATAACCGGCGTTAACCGCAGACCGAGAGAAACAGTATCGTGAAAGACGTTAAGCCGGGCCGGCCGGGTCACAGTACAGTGCCGCGCGACGGAGATCTTGAGCATGCCGGACCACCACCATTGTCCGTGCGACGTGGTATGTCGAACTTGTCACGTGACAGAGCACGGTGCCCGCTTTTGTCACGCGTCTCGTGAACTTTGACCTCGGCAACTGTCAAGGGGCTCGTCGATCGCTAGCAATGACGGCCATGGTCCCGTAGATTTCAGACCTCGACCGACCTCGCTTCATCTGCCTTGTCGAGTAGATAAACCTGGTCGCCACTCACCTAGGCCTGTGCTTCTTCAGAAATTTTACATGCATTTTGCGACAAGAATTACTTACGAGTTACAACATCGTTTTATCACAACAATCACTGTGACCAGTCTAGCAAGATACATGTTCTAAAGTGGCGTCACTAGGGTTGGTGTCACCCGGGGCGGCAACTGATAATATGGGTGTCACCCTATTTTTTTTCTTTTAAAAATCTGACGATCTTTTATTAGTCATCGCCTCTGAAAGTTTCTTTTATAGCTGTCGTCTCCTCACCACTCCCATATCTTCCCACGTCGTTTATCCAGTGTTCTTTGTAAATTCAACCACAAAAAAATTAATTTTAGGTCGGGTGTCACCCTCTCCCCTGGAGGGTGTCACCCGGGGCGGTACGACTCCCCTTCCCTTCCCTAGTGACGCTATCGGTGTCTACTCAGACTCGTACCGTAGGCCTATACGAAATTTATTTGCCCATTCTAATCAGTAATTTCGGCTTAGCCAAATTTTGTGGTAAAATGTGAAATTTTGGTCAAAATTACAGAAAAAAGAATATATAGAAAAGGTGGAAATTGCGAAAGCCGCTGACGTAGCGCCAGTCGTTGTGGGCTGCTTTTAAAGGTTAATTAGTAAGTTCCGGGCAAAATTTTGAACCGCCTACAGTATTTCTGAGTGTTGGTATACAGCACAGACATCACGTTATCGGCGACCGCGATCCCGAGTTTGTTTCACTTTGGCCTACATTGCTTCATTTCAGAACGAGATCGAGTCAAAGTCCAAATTTGGGCCAAATTTCGCACCTTTGACCCCACTGTATCGTATCGTTAGTGGCACTCGGAAGTTCGACTGCGGCTTGACCCATTAGCTACACTCCGAGCTACACTGGCTGGACGTTCCTGAACGTATCCAGCACAAACTTGGAGTAACAGTGCATCGATGTCTTCAAGGCAAGGCTCCGCAGTATCTATTCGAATGCTGCACTCCAACGTCAGAAGTTGCCAGTCGCCAGAGGCTCCGTTCCGCCAGCCGCCATCAACTCGTTGTGCCACGTCACCGTCGCAGCAAGTTCGGCTGTCGGGCGTTCTCTGTCGCTGGTCCGATTGTGTAGAACTCACTGCCTGATCACCTCCGGGAGTCCGGGACCCAAGTAAGTAAGTAAACGCTTGGCTCTGACTGTTTCAAGTCACGCCTGAAGACACACTTGTTTTCGCTGTATTAGACAGGCAGTGCACTAGAGGCATAGCGTAATGCACTCTATAAATTGACTACTTACTTATTTACTTGCTTACACTGTATAAATTAGGGGAGAAGTAAGCTAATTTTGACCAGCTTCGTCACATCACTAATCTACTGCAGTCTTTTGTAAATAAAATTTCTTGAAAAAATAAAATAGATTAGGCAAAAAGCAACATTTGACTAACAAGCAATCATATATTGGCTGTCACTGTTGCAAATCACAAATATGACAATCTTTGAAATGCAGAACATATGTTCTCTTAAGGCTGATCTGTAAATCGAGAACAAGTGAAAACATAACAGCATGTGCAAAGGAAATGGGACAATGCAGTAAAATGGTTAGTGAACCGGTGGAGTGGAAATATAGTGGTTTCAGTAATAGTTAATGTTGCAAACTTGGCGAATAACATTCACACGACAAAAATAAATTGCCTATCAACAATTCACAAGTTCGTTCCTGCTACATCAACTGTCAGCATCACATGACGTTACAGAGTCATCAATATCGTCATCGTCCAATGTGAGGTCGTCAATGTCTTCAAACAAAGACTCGTCAACTTCAACGACCTCACCACCTGCAACATTCCAACGACATTCAGTAATCAACAGTTAAATATGTTATTTAGAGACCAACTAGACAGATATTAGCAATCCAGCCACAATAGAAACAAGTCGCTCAGCTATCGCAGAGAGACCGCGCTGCGGGGTGGGTTAGTTATGGCCAAAAGTGGAAGACTGGAATTGGGAGACAATATTTACGGACATTATAGGTCTATATTCAACCACTGTGACGTATTTGGCCAGCAAAGCAATTCAATTTGGTGAAAAATGCAAAATAAGGCTACTACGCCATGCAAGGTCATCGAGGTCTGTACCAATCGAAAGCCCATATGCGACTTCCTATTAGTGATTGATAGTAACTGACAACCTGTCTCGTACCGTTGCGGAGTTATCGCAGCTTACTGTTCAAATTTTGGACACTTTGCGTTTCGCAGCCACCTTTGGGGGCTTAGGGACAACATATGATGTTCATCTTGGGCTCATCGGAAAGCGCATAGTGGACTTCCCATTAGTGATAACTGAACTTTTTTTGCTAGATGTTACGGGTGATGTGCTCCGGGCGAAAATAGAGAGAAAATCGGCAATTTTGCTGGACGCGGTCAGTTTGATCCAAAATTTCAGGTAGAAGGGGACATCCCCCACCAATTATTTTTGCATGGATAGTTAGGCCAATGAATGCCCTACAACTCTGCTGCTGACAGTTTTCACACAAAGAAACTTTGTAGCAGACTTTCTTCAAAAAAGTGCAATTTTAGAGGGAAAACGGGCGTTTTGCATATGAACCCCCTTTTGGGGGACTTAGGGGCAAGGTACGATGATCATCTTAGGCTCATCGGAAAGCACGTAGGGGACTTCCTGTTAGTGCTTATTGAACTTTCGCTGGGTGTTACGACAAAGGTGCTACGAGTGATTATCGGTTAAAAATCGGCGATTTTGCTCCAACGGGGCCGGTTTACCCAAAATTTCACGTAGTAAGGGTCGCCCCCACCAACTATTCTTTTTCTCAGAAAACTAGGCTATATGATTTTTCGTATGGTATAAAAAATCTGGCCTGATTTTTCTTCTGTTTTGTCACAATTCGCGCCTTTGACAGACGGACGGACAGAATTCTCATCGCTAGACCGCGTCTGCATTCCGTGCAGCGTGGTAAAGATGGATTCTTCATATTCAGTTTCTGGCACATCTAATTCAGTCTGGCTGCTGACACCTGTATGTGTTAAATGTTAAAAACTGATTTATATAGCGCCATAAAGACCGAAGATTCAGAGGTGCATGTTTGTATTGTTGTTGTTGTTGTTGTTATTGCAATTGCTACTACTACTACTCAGTGTTGTCAAAAGTAGATGACTTTGCTAGTTTCAAGAAAGTAGAATTACATGCCAAAAATTCTACTTATTAGAAAGTAGAAATAGTGAGAAATTTTCTACTTTCTAGAAAGTAAAAAGTAGTTCCAAAAAATCTACTTGAGTAAGTAGAAGTAGAATGTAGATTCAAATGTTACACTTATGCAGGAATAAAAATAAATTGCCGATTTTAGCGGTAAATCGGCACCCTGTCTGTAAGGGCCGAAATATTGCTAGTGATAAAATGGCATTTCTGTATGCATTTGCCATTATCACAATAAACAAAGATTGGGTCAACAAACTAGTGCACTACATGCAGCTACAGCTGACACTCACACTGTGTAATCTGCGCCCACAAATCCGCAAAGAATTTACTACGCACTGATTTACGAAGTAGATCTACTTCGTTACTTGACAACACTGCAACTACTATTACTACTACCTTGCATAAACCACAAGTGACTCAGCACGAAATGTTGCTATTTCAGTTCTGACAAATAACAACTAAACTGCAGGATATAACATTATGCAACAGCAGCGTTACCTTCTTCTAAGAACTTGACATCAGAGTCATCGAGGCTGTGATCAGTCATAAACAATTCTTTGCCTGCAACATCGACACATTTCACAGACTACAAGACAGACTGCCACAACTACTGGAACAAAGTAAGATAAACTCAAGAGGGGAAATACAAAGTTCTGACATAGCAAATACCAAGACAAAACACTATCAGTCAAATTCACTGCTGTACCATGGCAACATCAAGCAGTACTAATCAATTAATGTTACTTATTTAATGAATGTCAATTTCTACAATTTTACAGAACTAACTAATAAAAACATAGACCTGGAGTCACTTGAGTTTACGTTCATGACTTGACTTGGCACAAAAATGACTTGAAAGTTGACTAAGTCACCACCTCATGACTCGACTTGACTTGAAGTTTTCATGACTTAAGTCGGCGACTTGCACCATGACTATCATAGTATAGGCCTATTCACGATTGCTTTTCAGCCTAACTTATTTTGGTAACTGACAGTTCGATAATATGTTCTTGTTAGCAGTGCTTGGCAGTTTTTTTTCAATTTATAAGTGAAAATAAATTATATTATATATAATTTGCGTTTCTTGTACAGTTGTAATATGAGATATTTAGTTCTATGCTAAAGATTTGGTCATTTGGCTTGCAACTCTGCCATGTTTACGGACAATTTTCAATTGTTTTAACTGTAGTGTGACACTGTGGCAATACTTAGGCTTATAGTTTTAAAATTTGTCTTGCAGCTGTTCGCATCATTAGCAGCAGGTAGTATAGAGCTAAGCTAACCTCAGAACGCTGTCGGACAATGCTGGTACTTCCCTTCCTGCCGATGCCAGTCACAATGCGCAAATCCAGTATGGGATGACATTTGGCACGTGAAAGCGCCGACAAGCATACAGTTTGGTTACTCTTAACTAGTTTAACCAGTATGACTACGTGATGCATGCTGTCTATTGCAAGTTCACACTGTATTTTGACCGTAAGTCGTGACTTGTATCCTAAAATTCGTCGGCAATTTGAGTGGAAAATTTCGGCGGCAACTTGGAACTGAAACGACTTGACTTGACTTGGAGCAGCCAATTCGACTAAGTCAACTTAACGGCGGTGACTCCCAGGTCTATAAAAACATAAATAGCATTATACCGTACTCTGCAATGCAGCCATGTGATAACCCAGTCCTCATGCATGCCAAAGTTACATAAGACACAGTTAGTCTGAAATGAATCCAGCATATCAACAAAAAACAAAGTCCGCACCCGTTAATTTTTTATTGCTTGCATCGTCTTTTCCTTTCTGTCCTCGAAGTTCTGCTAATTCATTGTCGAATTTAGCTTTCCATACTAGAAACGTCTCGATTGTGACCCGAGTGCCTTCGAACCGTTTCTGAAAAATCAAAGAGATCAGTATCATCACAGCCTTTAAAACACTTAGAATACAGACAGCTGTAACAGCTAGTAACAACGGCATGAAGCAGTTAACACAACTCTCGTGAAAAGTTGCAATACAAAAATTAGGGCTTTTGAAAAAATGCCACTCAAAAGTAAAGGAATGCTCAAGTCAAAATTACCAGTTGTATCTTATTCGCATGCAAAATAGTTCCAAAAAGTTTCAATCACATTCAATTAAACTGAATGTTCAGTAATTACAATGCATTAAATATTTTCACTAGTTTCATGGAACAACAGTAATCGAAGTGGAATTTTAAGACCTATTTAAAGACAAATTTATCTAGCAACATACCTGTTCAGCCATTTCAGCCTCTTTCTCCAACCGTTCTTTCTCTGCTACTCTATGTTCTTCAGCAGATTCTACTATGTGTGTAAGCTTTTCTTGCACAGAAGAGACAATTGTGAAAACCATCACAACTCCAAGATTTTCTTCACCCTAAACAAGATAAGCACAGCTACAGAACTGCAAACTAAAGGCATAGATTTTTAAATGAAAACTTTATGGTATTTCTATTCACCAATGTGCCCATGCCTGCTAATATGACATACATGAATAGTTTATACAGACTTCCAGAATATCGATGGCAAAAATCATAACAATTGTGGCATTCAAACTTCAAAGTAATAAAAATGCGGCAACTGAGTGATCAAAACTCAATTATCTTTAAGTATTTTACACGAACGGCTGTAGAAGTAAAGCTGTGGATGTTACCAGCTGTGTCATTAACGATAAGACGCTATCGACAGACTCATCGTCCAAATTTTCAGAACTTAAAATTTCGATGACGGGCAGTTCATCCGGATATCTATCAGTGTATGTAAACTGAATGTTGCAAGATGCTAAAAAACAGCAAACACACCCACAAACAACTAAATATTACATTAACAACTGATTAGTGCTTCAGAATAACATATCTTTTAGCACTCTTTCACCTGAAATAAACAAACAAACAACTTATAGCTTTGCTAACAATTTCACGGCCATTATCAGTTAGTGACAAGAATATAAGACAAAATACACAATTGGAAATTAACAGTACAAAGGAAATGCTAGCATAGTTTACATTATTAGTCTACTGTTTAGATGTACTGCTGACTGACTGAATACAATAGCAACGCCAAATGTACAGTTTATTAAGTCATTTTCACCGTGTTAGACTTAGAGGCTTATTACAAATTCATAGTACTGTTAAAATTAATTCTATTTATTAATTCTAGATGGACCAGTGTGACTGTGTTGTTTTTGAATATTACTCATGCGAATGTTGCATTGTAGTCAATAGATGGCAATTGATAGCAGTGTATATCAGACCAAAAAGAATCAGCAACTGGACTTCGAATCATCATCATCATCATCACAGAATTTCTAGTGCGCCTATTACATCAAGAACATAGGTGCATTAGTGTCACAGAAATCTGCGGGCTAAAAACTAACAGGTAGAAAATGCTGTGTTAAAAAAGTGCATTTTCAGTAGTTTCTTGAACATAGCGGCAGCATAAATGTCAGGTGGCAGTGAGTTCCATGCAGCCGGTCCGGCATGTGAGAAGGCGCATTCTCTGAACTTGGTTCGCAGCCATGGCATCACGTACATGCTGCTGGAAGCCAATCACAGGCCAGTACATGTTGCTGCACTGCTGGACGTACGGATGATGTCTTTCAGATACGCTGGGCATCTGCCAGTGTGTATTCCGTACATAATCGTACATAGTTTGAAGTCAATAGTCAATACGACAACGGATTGGCAGCCAGTGCAGCAACATCAGGCTTGGCGTGAAGTGGTAGTGAACGTTCAGCTGATGAACGAGACGTGCTGCAGCATTCTGGATGCGCTGCAGTGGTTCGAGTGTTGACTGCGGGACGTCGGCTAGTACTGTGTTACAGTGTGAGTAGTGACAGCTCATACTAACAACACAACTTACAAAGAGCACAATAACCATAAAATAATCATTACAAGAAAAGTGCAGGCCTACCATTTTCGACATTTTCATTCAAGCACTGTGATTTAACTTCTAATTGAAAGCAGTGTCGGGGTTCAGTTGATATCACTACAACAACATAAGAAACCCAGTAACAATGCATTCAACACATTATCAAATCAGACCTGTTAAGTAAATATTTTAATGCCTCATCACGGAGTTCCACTGACAGGTTTTAAACCTTAAAACCTTAGACCTGCAACCTACAAAGACTGGCTAAATAAGCCTAATCTAGCATACTCTAAAATATAACAGGAATTGTGACACTGAATTTACCTATGACCTAAAACTGTGAATCCCTGATTATTCAGTACACGACTAATTTGGTCAGCTATGTTTTCTGTTACTTTAGACTGTCACCAACACAGCTGTACTCAGCCACATTATGGCACCTTATACACTATCGTACGATTATTATAAGTATTATCAGAATGCCAATTCTGTAAAGTGAACAACATGGAACACCGACCAGTCACAATGCTAACTAAGTTGCCTTCTTAAAGCTGTTACTGTAGCTGTCACATGTCACACATAGAATTATTTTCGCGGTGCTCTCAGAACAGCAAATGCTACAAGAATACTTTGAAGCATTTTGTCTACGACTCCGTGGCTGACACAAGTGATGCAAATACAAAAATGCAACAGACTTTTGAAACTATAGTTTGTTATGTAACACCATATACATCTTTGATGAATTGCTGCTCAGTGCAATTACTGATCACTCTGTACAATGGTAACTCAAGGTAACCTATCTCATAATAGGCAGAGTTTAATTATCAAATTAGTGCGTATACGGTTTGATCAATGGTAACTGCATGTATAATGTTCACCCTTTACTAGGAAAATGAGCTAGACAGTATTAGTTACAGCTTTCATGTCGTTAACATGACATATTATGCTCCAATACTTTAACCATGTTCAGCGTCGAATTGAAATGAACACCAATAACTAATCTCAACTCATTATTCATTGCGGCTATTAGTGACTTTCCAGCTGGTCGGCATTCCAGTTAGTCGGCATGTCCAGCAATGCCACGCCTTGCCAAATGCCAATGTGGCCAGTCCATATAAATCATGCACCGGCACACCGGCCACACACCATCCGAGAAGGTCAGTCGGCATCAACGTACCAACTGTCCACCAACTTCTACAGCTTAAAAATGGTCTATTCTCATCGTGTAAGACATATAACAGTCATAGCTCCCAGAAAGTGGCACTTTCTTTCTGTCTGCGCTCTGGACAGCTGCTGCGCGAGTTCAATGCCGGTTTGTGATGACCGGTGTTCTGTGAATTCTATCTGACGCGCAGAATTAAAGTGTTTACTACGGCAAGAATGGTTTTCATTTAGAGTTATATCTGTAAGCTCTTTCTGACTACAGTGTGTTCCAAAAAAAGTGACGCCAAAATAGAAATCACAATAACTGCGACAAATCTTATCAGAATTAAATATCCTCTTAGCAGCTTTAATTATCACCTTTCTGGTGCAAAAGTTGCAAATTTCAACAAAATCCACTACACAGTTTTTCAGCAACAGCTGTTTGAAAAATGGAACTCAAAAACAGAAGTTTCCAATATGGAAAAGTCGCCTTAGCAGTTCGTACGCAATACCATCAGTTACAGTTTGTGCTCAAAGTGGTCGCCATTTGCACAGACACTTGCATGTCTCTTGTGCAGACTGTACGTTCTCTGCTGTTGCCGGACTTCCTGTCTGCAGACCCTGTAGCATCCATCTAGGGTTCTTATCGATTAGGCGATATCGCGATATCGATCGCGGATGCGGCAACACTGCGATTATCGTAGCGCCGAGATATC
>Ga0209562_1000888_pt1 | contig 10886 bp, 6 predicted proteins | sample WorMetvacBELIZE2_FD_187399 | JGI IMG/M metagenome (GOLD analysis project Ga0209562, IMG submission 187399) | Marine gutless worms symbiont microbial communities from Max Planck institute for Marine Microbiology, Germany - Olavius vacuus BELIZE.2... | ecosystem: Host-associated > Annelida >...
CGTGCGTGCGTGCAGGGGGTGTCGGGCACACGACACGTTGGCCTGTGGTTGCGTTGCGTCGTGCATCGTCGCCGCATTCGACGGCCGCGGCCGGTGTATACAAGTCGGGAATCCGAAACCGAGTCCGAGTCCGCGGATTTTTTCACGAATCCGTCTGAAACCGTCCGCTTACCAGATTTTGAGAACCGTAACAACACTATTATATTTATGCTTTTACCCCTGGTAGTATAGGTCCAGGGGTTATTATTATTAGTATTGATTCTTATTTATTGTTATAAATGCTTAATATTGTTTGTGTGTGGTTTTTTCTGCTCAGTATGGATTGTGCGGTGAAGACATTTTCAAAAGAAGGCTTTTTTGGAATGTACCGAGGTAGCTATTGATCTTCTGCCGTAATTTCACCCCTTGTCTATTGTAACCAGCCATGCTCCCTGACTGCCATGTTTAGACGAACCTTGCTATATGATTGGTGCTGGAATAGAGTGGATTTGAATTTGATTCCAACTCGAATGCAAAGTTGAATTGCCATTGATTTTCTGTTGTAAACCTTTGAGCTCTGAACCATTTGAACAGACTGTGTTGTTGTCGGCATATCAGTACTAATGTAATACGTTTTGTTTTAGTGTTACATGCCTGATGTTTTTGTCTGTTTGTGAACTGTAATTTGATGTTTCAAAATCTGTCAGGTTCTGGTGTAAACCTTCTGTTAATAACACCAGAGAAAGCAATCAAACTTGTCGGCAACGACTTTTTCCGTCATCACTTACAAAAGCCGGAGTGAGTATTTGGCCGTCTTAAACTTGGAGCTTTTCTTTAGACTTGTAATGATAAAATCACTACCAGTATATTTGAGTTTTTAACAACTAATATTAGACATATTAGATGAGTAATATTAACAGTAGTAGTAGTGGCGATGATGCTGCTAGCACCAGCAGCAGCAGTAGGAGGAAGAGGATGAGTAATTGCTGTTGGATGTGATAGAGTATTATACAGGGTGACTGCTTAATTAATTGAGCACACAAGAAGTGGCATGCTCTGTAGTTTCAGTCGATTCTCTGCGTCAGTCTGTTAGACGATAACTTTCGAAAGACGTCACGTAGAAAGATCATATTTGCACATCCCGTGTATCTCCTTGCAGTATGGGTCAAGTTCGTGTATGAAGGTAATCGGGTCAAGGTCAAGGTTACGTGACCGAAAAAGGTCCACAACATGTACAATGGATGCTTGTGTGAATCGGTTCCCGCGAGGTGTAAAAATTCCGTCGCCAATAAACGCCCTCTTTGACACACAGAGCAGTGAAGTGTGCGTGTAGCGTAGGATTTTACCTACAGCGGATCAAATGGTGTCACTGCATCTTTACAAGTCACCGGAAGTGAACACACGTAACTAAATGCATGCATTTGCAGGTGCTCCTGCCTTAGATTAGAAGGCACACTTGTTTGAAATGGTTAATAGTACTGATAAGGATAATAAGGGGTGGGCATGATAACAAGTAATCGTGGGATTTTATCACCAAATTATGATTAAGGTCGCATTACTAAGAAAGTGACTTGACTTTTCAGTTCAGCTGGATATATTGCCAACAAACAACCATTGTCTCTTTCTCCAGATATTTTAACAGTTTAGTTCGTTCAAGAGAACAGATGAGAAGTACTAATTGTTCGTGTCGCAGGAGTTGTAACAAAACCGGGTTTCATTGGCTGATTTGGTTCTTTAATTGAAATCAACAATTGATTTCCTCCTCCTTCATTATTTTTGTCAAGTCGGCGGTTAAAATTTGTTTAATTGTCTACAGCCACAAATTACATCCTACCGTCATGTGGTAAGCTGAGAGTCGGCAATGGTTGTGAGATTATAAAGGACACCGTCGTACCCTCCCGTACCTATGTGAGTGCCGTCATGTGAGTGTATGTTGTCGAATGCAGCGGTTCGTTGACCTACTTCCGTGAGATGTTATCTGGTGCCGGCGCCGGCATGAGTCAAATCATAGTCACGACACCTATGGAGCTGCTAAAGATTCAGCTGCAGGATGCTGGCCGCACCGGTCTGTTGTAACTTGTCACCGCTTCTTCTTGTCTTTTCGTGCATTACAAGTTGTCGTTATATTTTAAGACTTTTCATCCATTATGTTTTTCTTCAAATCAGTTGTGCTTTATGGTGTGACCAAAATATTGTAAGTTCGTGATCTTTACATGTCCTGGCCGATTTCTTGATTATCCATTTTTCCTGGTCCCGTTTGCTAAACAAACAACTGACTGCCCTGAAAATGACAGGTATTTGCAAGATACTGTTGTTTGACACGGCACAGATTTATTTTATATTGTTAGCTATTGTAAGACACTGGCCAACCTTCATTGATCAGTGCCTTAATAAATTTAAATGATGAACATGATGATGCTGATGATGATGACAGCTGGAAAATCGAGTGGCAATCCCGGCATTGCAGCCAGTGCTAACGGAGTCGTCCGTCTCTCGGCATCAAGTCTTGCATTACAGCTGTTGAGACAGCGCGGCTTGTTTGGTCTGTACAAAGGCTTCGGCGCGACGGCCGCACGAGACGTCACTTTCTCCATCATTTACTTCCCACTTTTCGCAAACCTTAACGCTCTAGTAAGTCGGCAGATTTCTGTCACATGTTGAAAATGTGTGTATGTTCGGTGAACGAAATAATGCATTTCGAAGAGTGTTTATTGTTGTCATTATATCGAAAAGCATTTCTTTTTCTTTTCAAAAGGAGCAAAGGTAAGTGATACCATGCTCCCACCAACGTGTCGGCAATTGCTCATCTCCCTGTAATTGGTCTTGAGCCAGTAGGTGGATATACCACAAAGTGCTGTGTGTCACCAAACCTACGGTCAACTTCCCAGCCACCACTGTTTGACTGGTATCAAGTTACACTGCTTGGTGACAGAAGCACACGGGTGTAAGTAACTTGCCTAATGCAATGCTGCCGAGGCAGGACTCGAAATAGCGAATTGTGTATGATAAGGATGCCATACCAACAGTACCACCGCGCCACTCGCAAGCTGCATAGAACAATGTTAGATAAAAGTACGAGTATTTATTATGTGTTGCTCTCGTGCTTGTCTGTTAGTTTATAGGGGTCTTGTTTCCTGAAGTAAACGCGTTCATTCATTCATTCATATCAGAGGTTTGCATGTCAGTCCTTACAGCCTAAACAGTCACTGTAGTGGCAGAACAGCATGGTCTTCAAGAGCACCCAGAAACTGAGTTAATGTAAGGAAAGTGTCGCACACGGTTGTACTTGACCGTCAATGTCAAGTACTTGGCCTCGGACTTTATTGCTTGTAGACTACACTGTGTCCCAAAAAAACGTCCACCTTTTATTTTTCCAATAACTCTGTCAAAAATTAACCGATTTTAATGATTTTTGTTGTGTTAAATCCTGATAAAATTTGACATCGGTAGCTTGTACATTTGCCCACCTCACCTGTATACTGTAGCCACTTTACCTTGAGAAATCCAAAAAAGTCTCGACGGTATTATTCATACATACTTCAGATTATTTATGTTATCTCAGAAAAAAACAAACTGTTACCCCCTTACTACCACACCTGACTGCAGATAATGTTGTGTTCCTCCAAATGTTGGTGACTCTGCAAAGAGCCGGTTGTGGGTTGGCATTGTTGGCTTTGAAAATGACTGACCAAAGAGATAAAAACTGACCATAGAATAGGGCTATGCAGATAATAGGAAGTAGTAAACAACCGTATGTAAACAGATCAGCTGCAGTACAACAGTAGCAGTTTGTTTCTTCTGAGATATTGTAATAATCTGAAGTCTCTATGAGTAATACTGTTGAAAAATGACTTTTTTGGATTTCCCAAGGTAAAGTGGTTACAGTATACAGGTAAGGTGGGCAAATGTACAATTTATCGATGTCAAATTTTCTCAGGATTTCACACACCAAAAATCATTCAAATCGGTTAATTTTTGACAGAGCTATTTAAAAAATAAAAGGTGGACGGTTTTTGGGACACACTATAGACAGCTGGAGCCTACACTGTTGTGAAATGAGATGTCTTGAATGACAGAACTGTACTGTATGCAGGGCAAACGTCGAGAAGGCAGTGAAACCGCAGTCTTCTATGTATCATTCGTTTCTGGTTTTGCCGCCGGCAGCTTTGCAGCGTTCTGTGTAACCCCACTTGACGGTAGGCCAAACTTTTCTTTGATGTGTGATGTAAATAATAAATTATTAATTATATACTGTATATCCTGAGAATTTGTTGAGCATATGTGGAAGTTCTGCTAGCCATAGTTGTGTGTGGGAAAATACAAACTAGTCTCATTCATAACTTTTTTTAAAGTCAAAAACTTCATCAGACATCAGACAGGACCTTTCTGCTACTGCAAACAAGAATCTTGTGAAGGCAGTAATTTAGTTCATGCATTGAGGACCACCACTTTGGATGGAAAAGGTCCCACCATTTCAACATCTAATTGCGTTCTGTCAGAATGTTGAAAACGTTTATTTCAGCTTTCTGTGTAGTTGGATGTTTCTGTGTAGAATTATTACTGCTGGGAATTTTAAAATGCCTGGACAGTGGTGATGCTACTGCTGGAGCAGTAAATTTTTAGAAGACTGAATACCAGTTAATTGCTAGTGTCCCACGACCACGGAGGCAGAGTTCTGTTGGGGTACATGTACCTCGTTGCCCACATTGGGATGACGCTGATCACAGTGGTGGGGATACAGGAATTCAGCGATAGCAGGCACTGTGGTGACATACATTTACTTGTTTAATCTCCATCCCCATTGCACATTTCACATTTCTCACTGAAGCATGTGAAACTCGGAGGGTTCCTGGGATGACCCTTGGGACTCTCCACCCCCTTTACAGTTACCTCATTTTGGGGACAGTTTCATTGTTAATAAGCATATCATGCTGATGTGATGTGCAGTTGTAAAGACACGACTGCAGACCATCACAAAGGCACACGGTGAGAAGGTGTACAGTGGCATCTTGAACTGCCTCGTGTGAGTTGTACAGTCTGTTTTTACTCCTTACTCTTTTGTCTGTTTTCTGTAAGTTTCTGATTCTGTTGTCCATTAGCCATCTGTTCTGTTCATTGCTTTGATGACGTTCTACAACCATCACAAATAATATCGTCATCTCACACATTAGACCTTAGTTATTCCGGTGACTATCATATCAGTCAGTACATGTTGGTGGTCTGGTGTAGTGGTTAGTGTGTTGGCTTTGATCAACAAAGTTAATCTACGTCTGGCTCGGTTAGTACTGAGATGGGTGACCATGTCCGGGTTCAGTTCCTGGTGCCGGTATGTAACCAACCAGCCACCCAAAGCCAACTCAGCCTTCCCTCCCTCTGGGGTCGGTAAATGAGTACCAGCTTCGGCTGGGAAGGCTAAGGTAGGTATGGTTCATTCTATTTGCAGATGAACGTGGGGTGTGCAGGTAAAACTGCGAGATCCCTTGAGAACGCGTTCCATACCTGAACTGAGCACCTTAGAGGCGTGTTCACGACAAGGCGCTATACAAATACACGTTTACCTTTACCTTTACCTTACATGTCTTCCACACTTCTTTGTCAATTTACCTTGAGACGGACATCTATCCATGTCGTGGAGAGATGGTATTTAGCCTGTAAAAGAAATCCTGCTTTGGTCATGTCAGTGTGAAACACTCTGATTGGACGATAATGTCCATTTGTGCTGCTGCTGTTGATTTTTTTCCATGACATGTGAATTACTGTTTTTTTTTGTAAGAAATGTTACCATTTAACATTACTTTTTTGCAGTTTCCTGACATTGTGCTGTTACTTAGCATGTTTCGTTCGTTTCTTAAATGTGAAATTTAACAATAGTTCATTCAACAGTGCTAAATGTTCGATATAACACATTTTCAGTATTTCCTAACACCCTGTCCTGTGTATCGTCATCCGTGTCTGATAGAGGCCTTGCAACAGCCCAGCATTTATGAGGGTAATATGGAGGTTGGAATACAGGAACAGTACACCTGTTATTAAAATGCAAGTGTTCTTCACGAGTGTTTGCTTTCAATTTGTGGCATAATGTATCCTACATATTTCCCAGTTTCCTGTCGTGTATTTTATTATCCGTTGTCGTCAGTGTATGATAGGAGTCCTGCATTTATGATTGACATACTGTTACAGTACTGACAGGTGATCATAAGTGAAAAAAACATATTTTGAGTGAATGCGAGAAGAAGTTTGTACCACTGGCATAATTTGAGTAACTTAAATTAAATTTATAATTTAACACTGCAAGAAAAGCACTTGAACTACCCATGTTTGTGTGTGATAAGAAGCCAGATTTATTCACAGTGTGTAATATGACATTTTTACGGTTTGCAGCCTTCTGTTATTGGAAGGAAAACCTGAAGGTCAGAATACGTGAACTGTGTATGTTGTATATTGTGTATGTGTGCCTAGTGGTACATTCCGCACAGAGGGCTGGCGGGCATTGTTCAAGGGTGGCTTCTGTCGAATGCTGGTCATGGCGCCGTTGTTTGGCATTGCTCAGATGGTGTACTACTTTGGCGTCGGTGAATTCATTCTCGGCATGCCGCGGCAGTGATACCGGTGGACTACCAACTTTCGGCCAGCATTGGTGGTTCTATGACATTAATCCATTCCCAACAAAACAGTGCTTTATAATGGGGTTAAGAACACTTTATATTCAAGTGCATCTTGTCACTTTAGCTATAGACCAGTTGTCCAATCCATTCATGGACATTTTTGCCACACCCATAGAATATGCAATTTAATTTTGTTGTTGATCTCCATGGTGTATCGTCTTCAACTTTATACTGTTTCGTCGTATTATTGCAGTTTTTTTCAGCTATTTTATATCTACGATGTCTATGCAGCAGATATTAACAGTATTGCTAGTTGACGTGCAGTATCATTATTTTAACGTAGTGATTCTGTAAGGTAATCGATTTTTCGACAGATGATACAAGATAGTGATCAACAACAAAATTAAATTGCATATTTTAGAGTTGTGGCAAAATGCCTATGAATAACATAGGTAGCTGGTCTATTATGTGTAGAAACTATCTTGTCGTCAAACTGCTGATGGGTGCTGGCGTTTTGTGTCACACGTGGTGACTAGTTGTAGTAAAACCTGGAAATATCTGAGAATTTGACAGCTGTCGGGAAATGTTATGACATGAGCTAGTTGCCTAATAAATTTGTAGACATCTTGTCACAACCCTTGAATATGTAATTTCATTAATTCACTGATCTCTTGGGTGCATTCGTTTACTGAATCATTTGTTTTTATCTAACAGTAATGCTGTCAAAAGTGTTTGGCAGGCCTTTGAGAACTATGTCACTGTGTAACTGCTATTTACTGTGTGTTTTAACCAACTGTATATAATCTGTCTCTGTCTTTCTGCCTTGTTGGCGAATAAACGTGTTCATTTATCCAACACTGACAACATTTCACCATTCAAAAATACCACTCCTCTTAATCTGATCAACCTGCTCTGCATTCTTTTATTTTGACCGTTTTATTCTGATTAATAGGAGTTGTATTTTCAAACAGTACAATGTTGTCGGTGTCAGAAAAATATGATTTAGTAAATGAATGCACCCAAGCAATCAGCGAATTAATGAAATTACATATTCAAGGGGTGTGACAAAATGCCCATGAAATTTACTACTGGCTCACTGACCAAAACTCAGGGAAATGTTGGGGCATTTTAGAGTGACCACGAAACTTAGCGTACCGGTACTGTTAGATTTAGATGCGTTACTGATCATTAGCGTTTCAAATTTAAGTACAGGTTTATTTTACGACCGACACATTTGGCTTTTTAAAACCGTTTTCAGGGCATATACACAGCTGCAGTGGTGAAAAAGCAGTTAGTCTACGGTGGTGAAGTATTGAGCATTATGACCTCATTGCTGGCCTGCTTAGCTGTCTGCTCTGATCATACCGTTACATCACATTACATTAGAGTTACTTGGTATTTGGTGTGGCCTACAATACAAGATTGCTAAAACACTACACGGTGACAGAACTACTGTAATTGAACAAAGTTAGGACACATAAAGTTTAGATTTATGGTAATAATGTGAAATATTACATATGACAGTTACTTCGAGTACACTGTTTTAAAATGAAATTTAAAAATTCTGCAAATTTGGCAACTTAGTAACAGTCTGTGGCGTGACGCCACCTCGGCTCCAATGCTGACTGTTTTTTAACCACCTCAAAACTTACCTCATTTCCTGCTCGTTTCCTTCCTAACTGTTTTCGGTTTCTAGTTCTGTACACCGTGTATAGTAGTGGGTTAGCAGTCTTGTACTTAAGCCACTCTAACTAACTCTAATGTAATGTAATGTAATGTAATCTAACTTTCAAAAATTTTAAAACTACCAGTTGCAACATCTTGCTGTCTGATTTTCAGTAATCAGTATTACTTGGAAATAATTTGTCTCTGGATGTGCTATTTATGACCATGTGTATATTTAGTGCTAGTTTAGAAAACTGTGTATATAGCAGTGTTGTTTTTAATTAGATTATTGGCTAATTAACTAGAATTAGTGTCTTCCATTGCAGAATAATTAGAATTAGTTAGCCAGCTGATGTGTCTAAGTAATTAGAATTAGCAAGAGTTAAATTAATTAATTAGATTTTTAATTAGAAACTTACTGCCAACTGTCACAACTTGCAACACGTTAATCCAAAAACTGTTTTTTAAGAAATAAACTGAAACTAGAATGGCTTACTGCTGCTGCAGTAAGACTGTAAAGTCCGTACACTGTTAAATTATTAATTTTCAATTACTGGGAAACACACACACACACACATAACAAATAGTGCGATGTGGTATTATTTTGATTGTCAAATATATCTAATTAAGCTTTTAATTGGGACATGTTAATTAAAATTAGCTCAGTTGAAATTAGCGCATAATACCAAATTAATTAGAATTAGCTAGCTTTGTATTCTAAGTAATATATGAACCACTGTAGTTGGCAAGCTTACATAAAAGACTGTTGGATGATACTGTCGTGGCAGTGATGTCAGTATGGCTGGATGTTTAAATCTTTTGCGCTTCCAACTTCTGCAGCCATTCTGAATTAATACTGGTGGAATTGTTTTATGTGTAGTTTTTGTTATGTTTCGACATAACCGACTTTGAAAATGGCGGAAATAATTTTACAGGTGTTCAGATTCTCTTTTTGACAGTTAATTACTTAATTGTTTGTTTACTTGTTGAAAATTTAATAGATCGGTATCATTGGGCTTTGTTTTTTGGTGGTTATTTTCATGCGTTATTCTGTGCCTACGTGCACATGATGTATCGTATGTTGCACTGTTTATCTGGCAGTGTTGTTTTAGAAACTGAAACTGTCCGTTGCTTTTCTAGTTTTAGTTGCAAATTAGCATTTTCGGATATAGCAGCGAGCGCAAAAGTGTGTATGAATTCCGAGTCACACTGTATGCAGCCATGCTGACTTTGCTTCTTTTATATATATATATACAGAGCAACTGTTAGTGCAGCCTTGCTGTCAGGCCGATTTTGCTATTTGCGTTGCGCTGATTGATTAAAATCCGGTGCCAAGTTATAAACAAATAAATAAATAAAATCTGATTAATAGCGTTTAATATTGCGTGGAATGGATTCAGCCGTATATTTTTGTCACATTACCGGGACTATCCACTGCCCACTGTTGGTTGGGTCATTTGACCCATAAAACCCGTCCCCGACATGACCTATAATGTGTTTGGTGGGACGTTGAACCTTACTCAGTCAGTCACTCAATCTGCCCGCTTGAATTAATTTTTGTCTCTGCGGCAGAAATTGTCCGCATCGTATTTGTGCTTTTAGCGACGTAGCAATCACAGCAGCGTACATGAAGCTGTGATGCATCAGGGATTAAGTAGCATTCATGAAGCAAGCGTAGCTTGTTCATCAGTGATAGGCCTATGTTGCTTTGTTTCGTGTACGCTGGTCATTTGCTGGTTTATCTACCAGTACTGTACCGGTGAGTTATTTTTACGTTCGTTGAGACATTCGGTTGCATGCTGCGAGTATTTTATGTTTACAACTGTAAATGTTGCTCTCAGCCGTCGTATACAATCTCCGATAATCTGTCATCAAATTAAGCTGTCTGACAGGCATCGAGAATGGCTTGGCTGCCTCTAAACTAATATGTACTGTAAAGTTATTTCTCCATTGCAGGATATACGTATTTTCATTATAATATATTAATGTAATTTTTTTCCTGGTGTTATAGATCCCTTTGTTAAAAACAAAAAAAGGTTGAAAAACATATATGTGTAATGGCTGGAGGTGCAAATCATAATGCCAAGTGAAGTGGTATTATTATAATAATATTATCATTGTTATTTACCATCATTTGACCAATGAAAGTCCCACTGCTGCAGTCTGCAAGGGTTTTGTTTGAGAATTTTGTTGACCTGAGGGGAGTTCTAAACTGGTTTGAACTCCGAAGGAAATTGAGAAGAGTTAGCGGCAGCAGTATTTTTCATGATTGCCAGCAGGTTGTAGATAGTTTAACATCGAAACGCTGCGGGAGGAAGTCTTTGTTTCAGAATTAAAACCCGAGATGCAAGTGAATTGGAGGCACTTGTACAACCATGGTCTGTTTTTACTGTGAAGTATTACATATTTGTGTTGTTGTGACTTAAGTGATATTGCTGTAAGTGACTGATTTTGCTGCCGTGACCCACCGGCTTATAGTGATGTTTGAATTTACGGTTTTTGAATTGTATTCGTTTTCATTGTTATTCCCATCGGTGGCTTGAAATTGCGCCGAAATATCTTGCAGAATTTCATTTTACTTAAGCAATTATTACTGCCTGTTAACCAGCTGTTCTGGTTAACAGGCAGTGGTGTGGG